>Ga0153916_10001975_pt1 | contig 15007 bp, 26 predicted proteins | sample Opewatmetagenome_FD_109642 | JGI IMG/M metagenome (GOLD analysis project Ga0153916, IMG submission 109642) | Freshwater wetland microbial communities from Ohio, USA - Open water 3 Core 3 Depth 4 metaG | ecosystem: Environmental > Aquatic > Freshwater > Wetlands | place: USA: Ohio, Lake Erie...
CCGAGCCACGACGGGCGACGGGCGCTTCGAGGCCTTCGAGACCAGCGCGCGAGAGCGAGGCGGACACCTCGAAGTCACGGACGGCGGCAAGCTGCGTCTCACGTTCGACGGCCTCGACTTCGCTCGCGTCGCAGCGTTGCTCGATGCCGCCTCGCCCGTCGTCGAGGACGAGGACGAGCCGTGAACATGGCCAAGACCAAGTACAAGCAGATCCGCATGACGTACGACTCGACTCCTTCGCTCTCGGCGCGGGCGGCGGTCGCGCTCTTCCGCGGAGCGGAGACGGTAGCCACCGCGCTCTCCAACGACGTCGCTCCGGCTGCTGTGTTCGAGATGCAGCGCGCGCTGGTGAAGGCGCTGGTGGCCGAAGCAAACAGCGGGCGCTTCTCGCTCTCTGACTCCGAGGCGATCTACCGCGCAGCGGAGTGTCTTGGACGGCGCGACGTGCAGTTCCTGAGCGCCAGGGACCGCGCCCGCAGCTTGGGCTTCAAGGACTTCGAGGGCTAACCGTGACGCTCGTACGTCCCCTTGTGCTCGGCAAGACGAAGCTGCCGGACAAGCCGTCGATCACGGTCCGCGACTACCTGCGGCTCGCACATGCGGCCGCGATGACTGCACACGCCAGCCGTGGCAACGCGGTCCAGCAGAGCGTCGCGCGTCACACCGCCGCGCTGCTCCGCGACGCCCGCGTGTTCCACCTGAACCCCGCCAGCTACTTCGCGGCCTACCGGGCCGCCGACGTCTACGTCACGACGAGCCTCGCCGGACTGCCCTGGCGCGAGGGGCTCGGCACCGAAAACGGGGTCCTCACGCTCCCCGAGACGCAGACGGGCCGTGACGATCTCGCCGCGCGCATCGAAGAGGCGCAGCGGGCGCAGGCGTCCGCCGACCCAATCGCCGACTCCGAGCGCCTGCTGACCGCCATGGAGGAGGGCCAGCTGCAAGAGCCCTTCCCAAGCCCGCTTCCGTTCCCGACGCTCCACATCGGCTTCGGGGGAACCATCGCGCTCACGCCGGGGCAGATGGCGATCGCCCTCGGCGAGAGCACCGTCACCCATCACGACACGTCGCTCGGCGGCCATCACCTGGGGTACACCCTCGGGCACACCGAGGAGCACGGCGACATCGTGCTCGAACACCTCGACACCCCCGACGGCTCCGGTCCGATCACGATCGCTCGCTACTTCGACGGCGCATGGGTCGGCCTCATGTCGCTCTCGCCCTGGGTCGTGAACTCGCTGATTGCGCTCATCAACGAGAACCGCACGATCGTCGAAGAACAGCCCGTCACGCCCGCGATGCGCTACGAGCACCAGCGCATCAAGATTGACCGCCTCATCCCGCGCCCCTACTACACACTGCGCCTCAAATCGCAGGTCATCGACGAGTCGATGAAGCGCAGCGCGACCCTCAGCCGATACACGTTCCACTACACCTATCGCTTCGACGTCGCCGGCCACGAACGGCTGCGCGTGCAGCGCGGCGAAGGCCTGCTCGACGAGAGGACACGCAAGAAGCTGATCGAGCGCAAGTACGTCATCTACGAGCCCGGCACGCCGCTCGACGAAGTGCTCATGAAGAAGCTCGACGTGCGCGGCTATCGGCGCCCGGCGCCGACCGAGTGGATCGCAGTCCTGACGTCTCAGATCGGCGACCACGTCAAAGGACCGAAGGACGCGCCGTACGTGCCAGCAGTGCGCGTGGTGCCGGCAGTGGCATGAGCCGCTGGAACGACAGACGCGGCCGACGCTTCTGCGCCGACGTCCTGCGCGCCATCGACCCGTCCTACTGTGTCGTCTGGCGCATGACGCAGTCGAAGCGCGACCGACCCTGGCGGCGCACGCCAACCTGGCCCGGCGACGGACGGCTCATGATGTGCGAGCGCGATCTCGTCCGAGCCCTCCACGACCTCGCTCACGTGATGATCGCACCACCCGGCAGACGCTTGCTCCCGGAGTTCGGACTCGGACCTGACCCGGCGAACATGCAGAACAACATCCGCCTGGTTGTGAGCCAGGCGGATGCGGACATCGAAGAGGGACAGGCCTGCGATCTCCACTGGTGCCTCGCCGCGTACCTCGAAGGCGTGGACGGCGCCTGCGAGGTCGAGGACTACGTCAACACCAACACCCCGGACGCCACCGCCGTCGAGGACTTCGGGCAGCGCTTCGTCGGCGTGCTACCAAGCGACTTCACGAGCGTCGTGCTAGGGGTCAGGCAGGAGCGTCTATGCGCATGAACACCATGTACGTGCTCGTGAACCACCGCGGCGAGCCCTTCGCCGTCGAAGGCCATCCGCGCAGAATCGACGATGACGGTCGCTACGGAGTGCGGTGGGCCTTCGACGGGCGATACGTCTGCGCCGACCCGCAGGCCGGTCCGCCGCCGCTCGTATTCGACCAGAACCGAGGCATCCTCGACGGCTGCGCTGTGCGCGTGCACGATGACGACGTCGCCGCGATCCAGAGCTGCACGCACGAAGTCACCGACCTGGAAGCCAAACTCCTTCTGGCCCGCGAGAATCTTCGCGCGTGTCTCCTCACGGTCCACCGGCGCGGCACGCCAGTAGAAACGAAGCCCCTCGACGTCCACGGCTGGGGCCTTGCCTGGGACGGGAAGAAGCACGCGTTCCACTACATGTCCAACGGCAAGCTGTTGTGCGGCGCCGACGCTGAACAGGACTTCGCGCCGAGTCCGCACGTACCCGGGAGCGACGCGTGCACTACCTGCCGCACGAGCTACTGGGAAGGTCGACGGACTTGACTGTCTGACAAGCGCTGTTAGAGTAAGCGACGAGACGGCGAACATGCCGGACGTGATCTCGGAGTAGAAATGGCCAACCGCAAGCAGAACAAACACGAGCGCGAAGCTCTCATGTACCTGCGCCTTGGCAACGTCATCGGGGGCCAGCCGGTGGAAGTTCTCGCGCGAGAAGCCGCTGATGCACTCGACCCGACGATCACCGACGGCATCCGCGGCCTCGGCGTTGCCATCCCGAAGATGGCGCAAGCGCTCAAGATCCTCGCCGAAGCCTACGCTTCTGCGAACGCGGCTCTCGCCGTGATGCAGGAACAGGAATCAGCGCGGGCGCGTGCGCGCAAACGAAAGAAGACGACCCATGCGTGACGACATCGAGAAGGTCATCTGCGAGCGACCGCGCAGCGGCCAGGACGGCGGCATCGCCGTGCGCGCGCATCGGCGCCGGCTGAATCGCATCGACGGCGAGACGGACGTGAAGTTCGAGCCGATGGGGCGCAAGCGCGCGCACGGCTGGTACCGCACCAAGGAGTTCGCGGACTTCCTGTCGCCCATCAAGGGGCTGCTCGCCAAGAACGTCGGGCGGCCCTGGGACAAGCTCTACTCGGAGCTTCGCCGCGTGCTGCCCAACGACAACACGACGCAGCGGCACGTGTACCTGCACCTGAACCAGTACGTCGAGCGGCATCCGGTCTTCGAGGACGGTCGAGTCTTTCGACCGCAGGGCGGCGGGTGGGGATCCAAGAAGCTTCCCGAGCTTCGCGCCGGCGACTACTACGTGAGCGCGCACGGACTGCTGCTGCGCTACCGCTCGAAGCCGATCAAGGACAGTCAGAAGCCTCGGCGCGTCGAGCGGTGTCAGCTGACCAGCAACGGCACCGGCTACGTGAAGTTCGGGCACTCCTGGTACTACGTACGCTTCAAGGTCTTCCATCTGCCGACGTCGGTCGCCGAGATCAACGCCCGAGACGTCTTCGGCCTCGTGTACTGGCACCAGGCACAAGAGGCTTACGGGCAGAAGGCGCACGGCAGCAGCAACCCGATCCACGGTCGCGTAGCGACGTGGCGGTCGGTGATGTCGAAGCGCGATATCAAACAGTACGTGCTGGAGCCGTGATGGACGCCGCCTTCTACTCGCGCGTGTGGGACGCGCTCGTCGAACACGCACAGATCTCCAGCGACGCTCGCGACAAAGAGAGCTTCGTCGCCTCCTTCGACGAAGCTCACGACGAGGTGATCGAGCGGCGCGTCTGCGGTCTACTGGGATTCGGCGGCAAGTTCTGGCGGAATCCTTTTCCAGGACGATGCCCCTACTACGTGAACTTCTATCCGGAAGACCGTACCCCGGAGCGTGAGGCGCTCGCAGGCATGATCAACGCGCTGATCGAAGACCTCTGGCTCGAACATCTGAGCCCCCAAGCGCGCGAGCGCTTCTTGCGCAAGAGAACGTGAGCGTCAGTCCGACCTCGGTGCCAGCGTCTCCCCTTCACCATGACGACAACGATCGTGACCAAGAAGAAGCCACTCCCTGGACAGACCAACCTCTTCGGCGGCCCGCCCGTGCCGCCGCCGCCCATCGCCGTACCCGTGCCGAGCGTCCAGCAGCTGCTGGATGCACGACCGATCAAGCCGCGGCGCAAGCGTGGTGCGCCGGGACCCGCAGACATCGAGACCGCGGCGCGCGATGAAGCGCTCGAAGCGCTCGATGCTGCCCGCGCCGATCTCATCGCAGAGGCACGCAAGATCGCCCACCAGCTGGCACGCCAGCGCGGGCGCGTGACCAGCGTCGAAGTTTTCCAGGCAATGTACTCGTACGGCTACGAAGACAAACTACGCGCGGTGGACGGAAGATTCATGGGCTGCGTCTTCCGCACTGGTGAGTGGGTCCGAGTGAAGTGGGAGAGCACAGGCTCGCACAAGCGGCCGGTAGCAGTGTGGACGCTCGCCTGATGGCCAAGAAATCGCTTCCACTCGGCGAGAGGTTTGGGCGTCTTCTGGTGCTCGAAGAGACCGAGCCGTACGTGTACCCAAATGGCTTGCGCAAAGAGCGCGTGTGCCTCTGCCGGTGCGACTGCGGGAGCGTCAAGGCCATCAACGTCAACAGTCTTCGCCGCGGACTCTCCACGTCATGCGGCTGCTATCGCAGCGAAAGGAGTACCACTCACGGCCGCTCTGACGGCAAGACCGGTCAACCGCCGGATCGCGCCTACAGCGCGTGGGAAGCGATGAAGCAGCGCTGCTTGAACCCGAAGGCAGGCAAGTATCCCAAGTACGGCGGCGCTGGCATCACCGTCTGCGAGCGTTGGATTCACAGTTTCGAGAACTTCTTAGCCGACATGGGCCCGGCACCGAGCAACGAGCACTCCCTCGATCGCAAGGATGGAACGCGCGGCTACGAGCCAGACAACTGCCGATGGGCCACCCGTCAGGAGCAGCAGCGCAACCTGAAAACAAATCGTCGACTCGTGGTCGGCGGAGAACTGTTGAGCTTCCGCGACGCATGCGATCGCGTCGGGACGTCGTACGACCTTGCACAGACACGCATCAAGCGTGGCTGGTCCACAGAGGACGCCGTGTTCAAGCCCAAGGCTCGACGATGACGCTTGACGCGCCTGTAGCTCGCGCTACAACTATCGCAAGAACCGGCCAACACGCCGGCCGACGGGAAGAGAGGCGCGTGTGACCTGGACGAACAAGCCGCCGCAGAAGGCTGGTCGCTACTGGTGGCGCCATACCGACAAGTGGAAGCAGCCTGCGTACGGCATTCTGCTTTTCGCATGGAACGAGCCGGCGCTGGCCCGCATCGGCATCGAGCCTGAGCTGCGCGTCCGCTCGCTCTGCTCGTTCCAGATGAGTCATGGCGGCGAGCTGAACTACTACAGCTGGGCGTCGGGTGGCGGACAGGCGTTCCCCGATCTCGCCAGGCAGTATCCCGGCATCGAGATCTGGGACGTTCCCGAAACCGGGCCCGAAGGCTTTCTGCCAGAGCTTCCCGGCAAGCCCGACTGGACACCCCCGGACCCGGTCGCGGTCGCCAAAGAACGCGAAGAGAACGCACGCAAGCGGGCGGCCGAGGAGAAGGCGGAGCGCCAGACGTTCGAGAAGCGCGTCGCCGATGCTCGCGCGGCCGGCGAGGTGCTCTACCGCTGCGACGGGTGCGATCAGGTCTACGACCGTGACGCGCTCGTGCAGGTGCGCGAGTGCCCCCACTGCGATCAGAAGTTCGATGGCACCGAGAACGGACAGGCCTGCCCTCAGTGCAACCGGCGCTTCTCACGCAACGTCAGCGACCTCGGCTGCCCGGACTGCCTCGGCGAAGAAGACTGCGAGGCGCTGCCCGAGACCCCCGAACCCGCCAGGCCCACGAAGAAGAGCAAGAAGCTATGACCAAGTCCAAGACCCTCGCCGAGAAGAAGGCCACCAAGCTCCGCACGCTCACGGACGCCGCGATCACGGTCGTGCGCAGGGACAAGGTCGCATCCTTCACGAAGGGCTGGCTCGGTCAGACGCTCGCGATCGATCGCACGTCAGCCTCACAGATCATCGCCCAGCTGAAGAAGGACGAGTTCATCCACAACGACACGTCGAACTGGGGCGACTTCCAGGACCCGCGCAACCGCGGCAAGTACTATCACGTGCGCGAAGCGCCTCCGGGATGGTACGAGAAAGGGTGGAAGGCCCACAACGGAAAGAGCAGCGGAAGACCGCCCGGAGGAGAGTAGATAGCCGCTTGCTTTTTCCGCCGGAAGGCGTAGCTTACGACACACAGCTGCCGCACATGGCAGCGAACTGGAGGACAATCCATGACGCATCAACATCTCTACAAGACACCACTCGGTCACGTGAGCCCGGATGTCGAAGCGCTCGCGCACTGGAACCGTCTCGCCGACGCGATCGCAAGTCCGGGCTGGACCCACCACAGCACGGACGATCGGTGCGGCGCCCTCATTTTCATGTCGGCCCGGCCGTTCGAATGCTGGCTTCCCGCGACCGTCCGCGGTGGCTTGGAGACCATCCACGTCGAACACGCCCTCTGGCTCTACGAGCGCATCTACGGACGGCCTTTTTCGGAGAATCCATGATCACCGTCACTCCGGAGAATCCATGATCACCGTCACTCACGTGGTTCCCGGCTGTCCCGTCATGGCCGTGGTGCCGTTCCCCGCGAGCCTCGATGCCTGGCGCAAGCTGCTCGGCGGACCGATCGACCTCGGCGACTGCGCGCACACCGTGTGTCCCGTCGCCGTCGTGACGCTCTTCCAGGACGCGCGCGTCGTCAGCAACGGCGCCGTCAACGACCTCGCCGCCGCGCTTCTCGACGAGCCGGTCTTCGGGCCGGCGGTGCTCGTCACGGGCGCAAGCGCGTTGGATCTGCTCGACAAGCAGTTCGAGGACTGGCAGGGCGACGAGGACGAAGTCCAGGAGGCGGGGGCGCGATGAACGAACGACTTAGCGAACGAGAGCGTCTCGACAAGCTCGAAGCGCGACTGCTCGAAGTCGAGCGCCGTTGCGTGCCAGTCCGCATCTCCTGCTTCACGAACCTGGACAAGTTCCAGGCCGCTCGGTGGCCCACGCTCAGCGCGTACGCGCCGCAGAAGGGCGAGCGGATCGAGGGCCGCAGCTGGGACAGCGACCAGGTCATCGCACGCCTGACGGTGGTCCAGATCACGCACTGCACCGACAAGGACGGTCCGTACCTTCGGGTCGAACTGCACCAATGAGCGAGTCAAGGAAGCAGGAAGAAGTGTCCAACGAACGAAAGCCCCATCCGATCACTCGAATGGCCGAGCCGTCCATCGACGACTTGCAGTGCACGCTGGTCGACCTCGCGTTCTTCCTGCGCGAAGCCGCCGGTGAGTGCGAGCGCCACCTCGACAACCAGAACGTCGAGACCGTCGACTTCAGCCAGGTCGTGCCCCCGATGCAGCTGCGCGCTCTGGCCACGTCGTGCGCGCAGCTGGCTGCGACCAAGGAACTCGATGCGCCCCCCGAGGCCATGGAGTACTTCGCAGCGGCAGCGACGCATTTCGCTGCCGCAGACGCGCATCTGATGAGCAACAACGTGTACTCAGCCTTCGCCGGGCTCGGGGCCGACAAGCACACCACGGACATGCTCGACGACGAGCGGCGCTACTCAGCGCGCGCTGTGAAGGCCGGGCGGCAGTCGACGCATCGTGGGCTCTCCAAGCTCGCCGAAGCGTGGCCGCATGCGTACGAGATGGACGACGACGTCGTCGACACGGTGACGACGTGAGCGACGATCTTTCCAAGCAGCTACTGCTCGAAGCGCAGCTGAAGACCATCGCCGCGAAGATGGACGTCAAGAATCCACTCGCCGACATCAAGGACCGGGCGCGCGACCTCATCGACGCACTCACCCAGCTGCGCAATAGGCCCAGCGCGGCGGACCCCAGCGAAGATGCCAAGCTCGTCGTCGTTCGCGTCCTCGCGTCCAGCGATCAGGACGCGCGCGAGTTCCTGAACGACTTCGAGGCGGTCCGCGGCAAGCAGATCGAGCTTACTGAGCACGTCACAAATGCGCTCGCGCGCATGCAGGAGGTTCGGGCGCACATCGCGCTCGCGAACCAAGCGATGGCCAAGCTCATCGCCACCGTCACGCAGCAGGTCGAGGCAGGATCCAAGAAGGCCGCCATGAAGATCGAGCAGAAGCCCGCTGGCGACGCGCTTCGTCTCCAGATCCACGTGCCCGGTCTCGTCGTTCGCGAAGAGACGTTCGACCAGGACATCGTGAAGGTCGGCAGCCTGCCCAGCAGCCACCTTCGCCTCGAAAGCGACCACAACGTTTCGCGCATGCACGCGGTGATGGAGCGAATCGACATCGACAACAGGGCCGACGCCAAGGGCTGGTACGTCATCGACCTCGGCTCGGCGGCGGGTACGATCGTGAACGACAAGAAGATCAACAAGGCCAAGCTCATGGTCGGCGACACGATCTTGTTCGGGGGCGTCAACATCCGAGTGCTCGGATGAGCGCAGTTCGTGCAGCCGGCGTCCTACATGTCCGCGTTCGGAACGGCCGGAAGCGATACCGCTTCTGGAGCGGCTTGGCCGAGCGGTACGTCACCGAGGAGTGCTCTCGCACTCAAGCACTGAGCTTCATCAAGCACGCGGCGCTGAAGGAGATTGAGCGGCTCGCCGAAATCGAGATCTCCAGCGCGGAGCAGCGCGGCACTGCCGACGGGTACTCAGACTCGGTCGATCTCGCGGCCCCCTGGCGTGCCGAGCGGTGCCCGAAGCACGGCGAGGTGCACCACGAGTTCGTGACCGGCGGGTTCGACGGAAAGCCGGACAGGCCGCTGTGTCGCCGCTGCGGAAGCCCGCCGGAGGCTGTCATCCATCTACCGTGCACACTGGGGAGGAGCCGACCATGAAGTTCGTTATGATCAGCGATCTTGTCGAAGAGAACGGCAAGACGATCCGAGAAAACAACATGGAGAAGCAGCACCTCCGGCGCGAGGGCGACGAGGTGCGCGTATGCACCTGCAACGGCGTTCATGAAGGCGACTGCAACGACCAGTGCCCCACCGAGATTGCTTTCATTCTGCTCTGCGGCCGCGACTGCGACGGGACGCCTCTCTACTGGATCGGAGGCCAAGCGCAGTGGAACGAGATGAAGCGCCTCGGACGTGAGCGCACCATCGACAACCTCCCATGGCGGGTCCTGAACCGTGTCGATGGCGGCTACCCTGAAGACTCGCTCACAGACAGCGACTTTATCAACGACCTGCGACGGATGCTGGAAACGCCATGAAACGACATCCAGCAGACGACATGTCCTACGCCGAGATCATGGCGCGCATGAAGCCCATCCATGACCGGGAAGAAGCCGAGGTACGCGATCTCGGCGACCGCATCGGCTACGGCCGCGTCATGCAGCTGTGCGAGCAGATCTGGAGCGAGGAGAAGGAACATGGCCGAAGCAGCGCGCTCGCGGTCGGACCGTGCGTCGGCTTCCTTGTTCCGTGTGGATGCGGCGCAGACGGGGCTCACTGCGACTGGTGCTGCGGCACTGGACGCATCACGAAGCGCGTGCGCAAAGCGCAGCGAGAGGCCGAGCGGACATGATCACCGTCTACGCGCTGGAGTCTCCTCCCGACTCGTTCGCGTCATCCATCTTTCTCGCCGGCCCGTCGCCTCGGAGGCCAACCGATCCGAACTGGCGCAACGAGGCCATCCGCACGCTCGGAGCGCTCGGTTACGACGGTGTCGTGTTCGCCCCCGTCTGGCGCAACATCGAGGACGCGACGGAGAACTTCAACTACGACGACCAGGTCGAGTGGGAACGCCAGTGCCTGAACATGGCGGACCAGATCGTCTTCTGGGTCCCACGTGACATGGAGAAGCTGCCCGGCCTCACGACCAACGTCGAGTACGGCCTGTGGCTACGCTCGGGCAAGATCTTGCTCGGCAGTCCCGATAACGCAGCGAAGATGACGTACCTCAACTGGTGGGCCGACCAGGAGGGCGTCGAGCGACACAACACCATGAACGGGCTCCTTGCCAGTGCGGTCGAGAAGCTCGGCCGCGGCGCGCCGCGCTCCGGCGGCGAGCGCGAGGTGCCTCTGCATCTCTGGCAAAAGCCCGAGTTCAAGCACTGGCTCACGTGCCAGCACATCGTCGGCAACCGCCTCGAAGGCGCCAGCGTCGTCTGGACCTTCCGCGTCGGCAAGCGCAAGGAGAAGATCTTCCTCTGGGCGCTGCACGTCCGCGTGTGGATCGAGAGCGAACGGCGCTCGAAGATCAACGAGGTCGTCGTGTTCCGACCCGACGCCTCGGCGGTGATCGCGTACTGCTCGCCGGTCGGAGACTATGTGGCCGACGGCTTCAACTACATCATGGACACCCAGGTGGCCCTCGTGCGCGAGTTCCGCTCGCCCGCAGCCAACCTCACGGCGATGGTGCACGAGCTTCCCGGGGGCTCGTCAATCAAGCCGAACGCGCGGCCGCTCGATGACGCCGCCGACGAACTACGTGAGGAGACGGGCCTGGCGATTCATGCCGAGCGGTTCCGTCCCTTGCCGCCTCGGCAGGTGGCCGCGACGCTCTCTGCACACCGCACGCACCCGTTCATCGTCAAGCTCTCGCAAGAGGAGATGGATGCGCTTCGGGCGAGTGCAGGGACGCCCAAGGGCAACCAGGCCGACTCCGAGTACACGTGGGTGGAGATCATGACCGTCCGCGAGATGCTCTGCGTCGCCGACATCGACTGGGCGAACATGGGAATGGTCTTCCAAGCGATGATGGGTGCCTGATGCAACTCTGGGCGATCCAAACGAAGCTAACCCAAGAGGACAGCACCAGGCACCTGGTCGAGGCGTTCCAGTACCTCGGCCTGAACTGGGCCGCATTCCCATTCCCGCCGATGGTCGGACACGTGCCTGACCTGCGCTGGGACGGGCCGATCATCTACTACGGCTCGACCGGGCTCGTGAAGCGCGTGTACGAGACGTTCAACCTCCACAAAGGCGCGATGCTCTGGTTCGACGACGCGACGCACCAGCCAACGTGGTACGGGCCGCAGTACGGCGCCGCCTACCTCAACCACGGCGCGCGCGCCGTGAAGCTGTCCGCGTTCCTCGACGAGAAGCGCGACCTCGACGAGCGCTTCTTCGTGCGACCGAACAGCGGCCTGAAAATCTTCGCCGGCAGGGTCTACGACATGGTCGACCTCAAGCGCTTCGTCGACCTGAGCACGAACAACACGCTGCTCTCGGTGGACACCGAGATCGTGGTCGGCCAGGTCAAGACGATCGAGCGCGAGTTCCGCACGTGGATCGTCGACCGCGAGTGCGTCGCCGCCGTGCAGTACAAGGTCGGCTCGAAGATGTGGTCCGACACAGAGGTGCCGCAGGAAGTCCGCGACTTCGCGAGCGTCCAAGCCAAGATCTGCTCGCCGTCGCCCGTGTACGTACTCGACGTGGCGCAGACGACCGACGGGCTGCGCGTGATCGAGATCAACTGCTTCCACTCGGCCGGCTTCTATCGCACCGAGCACATTCTCGACGTGGTCGCCGAGATCTCGAACTACGTGAAGAGGATCGCCACATGAAGCTCCCGATCCTCTACACGACCTCGCGCGACGCACATCTGAATGCCGAGCCGCCCGCCGGCTACACCCGCGTACACGACGCGTCCGAGGTTCGCCCCGGGGACCTGGTTCGCTTTCGCGGATGCGCCGACTGGGAAGAGACGCTCGCCGTCGATCACGCTCGCAACGCCATCACGGTCGAGTGGCGCGGCTTCAGACGAGAAGGCGGCACACACGCGCTCATCGATGCCTGCCGCACGAAAACGCCGTGAACGACCGGCAGCTAGAGCTTGAACAGCAAGCGGTCGGCCGAGCAGTGCTCATGCTCGTGATGGCCGGAGCGTTCCTCTACTTTGGGGCGCCCGGCTGGAGCATCTTCTGCGGACTGGTCGGGCTCGCCTGGCTCGCTCAGTCGGAGATGAAGCCGCCGGACGCGTGACGCTTGCGACACTCTCCTTGTCGCGCTACATGACCCACGGTGCCGCCAATGTCCCCCAAGCTTCTCACGCGAGATCAGTTCCGCGAAGGCGTGTTCGCTCGCGATGGGCATCGGTGCGTGGTCCGCGTGGATGGCGAGCGCTGTAGCGCCGCAGCTGTCGACGCTCATCACATTATTGATCGTGCTCTCTGGGGCGCGCGATCCGAGGCCGGTGGCTACTTCCTCGACAATGGCGCCAGCGTTTGCGAGCCGCACCACATGGAGTGCGAGCAGACGACGATCTCGTGCGACCAGCTTCGTGGCTGGTGCGGCATCAAGAACGCGGTGCTGCCCGAGCAGCTCGACGTAGACACGGCTTGGGACAAGTGGGCCAACCCCATCCTGCCCAACGGCCAGCGCATGCGTGGAGAGATGTTCGATGACGCGGGCGTTCAGAAGATGCTCGCGCCGGTGCTGCATCTCTTCACCAGCCGCGTGAAGTACCCGCGCACGTACCACGTGTACGGGTCGCCTGGCGCGACCAGCGATGATCGCGTGTTGCGCGATCTGAACCACTTCACCGACAAGGAGGTCGTGGTCACCGTCAAGATGGACGGGGAGAACACGACCCTCGCTCGCGACTATCTGCATGCGCGCTCGCTGGAGTACGCGCCCCACGCTTCGCGCGACTGGGTGCGCGCACTACACGGGCGCATCGCTCACGAGATCCCCGAGGCGTGGAGGATCTGTGGCGAGAACGTCTACGCGCGGCACTCCATCGCGTACCGTCATCTGCCCAGCTACTTCATGGTCTTCTCGATCTGGGACGGCCTGCGGTGCCTCAGCTGGGACGAGACGGTCGAGTGGTCGCGCATGCTCGACCTGCACACCGTGCCGGTCCTCTACCGCGGCACCGAGCCACCGCTCGCTGGGCCGCTCACGGGTCGCCAGACCCATCGGGGCGACGAGATCGAAGGCTGGGTCATGCGCCTGGCCGGAGAGTTCCACCACAGCGCGTTCCGCAAGTCGGTCGCAAAATGGGTCCGCGCAAACCATGTGACGACCGACCGGCACTGGATGCGCGGTGAAGTAGTGCCGAACGGACTGGACGCGGGATGAACGCGGCGCTGGCAGACCTCAAGTCAATGCCGCAACGGAAATAGCCGCTATGTTCGGCGTGTCACAAGGCACCGTGTCCAACATCCACAAGCGTCGAACCTGGAACCACACAAATGGCTGACCAACGCAAAGGTGGCATCGCCTGGACTGAGCACACCTGGGGACCAATCCGTGGATGTTCGCGCGTGAACGCATCATGCATCAACTGCTATGCCGAAGCCGTCGCGGTTCGTTTCTCGGGTGACGGCCTTCCGTACGAAGGTCTGGTTCGAATCTCCAAAAAAGACGGAACGCGACTCGGCTGGAACGGTGTCGTTCGACGCGTCGACAAGCACATGCTTGACCCGGTGCGCTGGCAACGCGGACGGCGCATCTTCGTGAACAGCATGTCCGACATGTTCCACGAGAACCTTCCGTTTAACGATATTGCCGCTATCTTCGGCATCATGGCCGCCGCGCCACAGCACACGTTCCAGGTGCTCACGAAGCGCCCGCAGCGTGCGCTCGACTTTTTCGCATGGGCCGCTGAGCAGGACGCCGGGCTCGCCGGTGTGCCCGGGCGCCTGCATTGCCTCATGGCAGCCCTCGACTGGGAACGTGAGTACGACCCGAAGGGCGACGGCGGAATCCTCCACTGCAAGCATGGTGCGGACCCCGACGGGCCGTGGCCGCTGCCGAACGTCCACCTGGGCGTGAGCGTCGGCGATCAGAAGGAGGCCGACGAGTTCGTGCCGCTCGCGATCCAGTACCCAGCATCGGTGGTCTGGATCTCGCAGGAGCCACAGCACGGGGCGATCGAATACCGGTCAGAGTGGCTCGCAAAGATCGGCTGGATCGTGATCGGCGGAGAGAGCGGACCCAACGCGCGACCGTTCAACATTGCCTGGGCGGAGAACACGATCGCTCAGTGCCGCGAAAATCACGTGCCTGTGTTCGTGAAGCAGATGGGCTCGTTCCCCATGATAGAGGTTCGCGATCCGTTCGACGAAACCACGTACACCTGGAAAAACGCGAGCAAACTTGTACCACTGCGTCTAAAGGACGGCCACGGCGGAGATCCCGCCGAATGGCCCGAATGCCTTCGCGTCCGCGAGTGGCCCGTGGGATACTTGCCGACTCCATGACCGATCTTTCCGTACTTCTCGCGCTCGTGCGTCGTCGTGCGCGCATGCCCATCCCGGCGCAGCAGCTGAGCGACCTCATCGGCCGCCTACATGATACCGAGTCGTACCACCTCGTGCCCGTGCTGCTCGGCGGCAAGACGACCTCGAAATCGCTGCGGCTGAAGGCGGCGGCGGTACGCCTGCTCGCGCTCGGTCCCATGGCCTGACGTTGTGGTGTCTGACAACGTCTGCTACAGAACCGACGTGCGCACGTTCGTCATCGGAGATGTTCACGGCTGCCTCGACGAGTTCGATGAGCTTCTGCGCACCGTCTCGTTTAAGAAGGGCGGCGACTGCCTCGTGCTGCTCGGCGACCTCATGGACCGCGGACCAGATCCGGCCGGCGTCGTTCGGCGTGCGCGCGAAATCGGCGCGCTCAGCGTAAAAGGCAACCACGACGAGAAGCATCTACGCTGGCGCAAGCACGAGCAGAAGCGCGCGGCGACGGGCAAGAAGAACCCGATGCGTGAGATGCGACATCGCGATGCCGACGCGCACGAG
>Ga0153916_10001976_pt1 | contig 15002 bp, 12 predicted proteins | sample Opewatmetagenome_FD_109642 | JGI IMG/M metagenome (GOLD analysis project Ga0153916, IMG submission 109642) | Freshwater wetland microbial communities from Ohio, USA - Open water 3 Core 3 Depth 4 metaG | ecosystem: Environmental > Aquatic > Freshwater > Wetlands | place: USA: Ohio, Lake Erie...
CGTTGCAGATGGCCCACAAGACTCCCCAGCTTCGGGATGCGGGCTGCTGTGTACCGTAGTTAACCCGGCCCCGGCTGGCGCAGCGCACCGCGATGGATGGCCGTTAAGGTAAGTCGCTCTCATGGCGAAGGAGCGGGGCCCCTGAGAGCGCCCTTTCTCGTTGCTCCGTGCCCCGCGATCGCCACGCTGTCACCCAAGGGCGATGGACCGATGCCCGATGAGGGCTTGTCTCACACCTGCGGCGCCGGCCGGCGGTGACAATGAACCCATGAGCCACCGCGCGGCTGAGCCCGACGCCGTCGGATTCAGCATTTGGCCACACGCTGCGGACTCGCGCCGCACATGGGCGGCGAGCTGTGCGGGGCGCTGGCGGCAACGACGAACGGCTCATGACGCAGCGGGAGGATCAGGCGTATGCTGGTGACCTTCCTGAAAGGGGAGTCACTGTGTACGGGGTCAGCCCGATCGCTTCTGCTCCGTGTTCCTCGGGCGCCCCGGAAACAACAGTTCGCGAGCGGCGACGGGCAGTGCGGGGACGAGGCCGGCGCGGCGGCCGCGTGATAAGCTCCCTCGGTCCATCGTCAGGCAGGATGAAGAGCTAAGAGGAGACGGCGATGGCGGACTCGGACAACACCTCAGACCCCTTCGACTTAGCAGCGTCCGGACAGGAGGCTCGCCTGGGCGATGAGGCGCGCAGCGCGATTCGTGCGCACGCCTCGCCTGAGGGCATCGTCACCATCCTGTTCACCGACATTGTGGAGTCAACGCGCTTCAGGCAGCGCCTTGGCGACGCTGCGGCTCAAGAGCGCATGCGCGAGCACAACGCCGTGGTGCGGGAGCAGGTAAGCAAGCACGCGGGATTCGAGGTGAAGACCCGGGGTGACGGGTTTATGGTCGCCTTCAGCGACGTCGCCGCGGCTTTGGCCTGCACCGTCGACATCCAGAAGGCCGTCGCCGAAGACAACGAACGGCAGCCGGGCCAGCAGTTGCACGTCAGGATGGGTCTCAACTGCGGCCAGGTGATCAAGGAGGAAGAGGATTTCTTTGGTGGCGTGGTCATCGTGGCCGCGCGGATCTGCGCGATGGCGAAGGGCGATCAGATCCTGGTGTCAGAGGCGGTGCGCGTGCTGGCGGGATTGCCCCGGGGCATCGGTTACATGCGCTACGGCCGGCGGCGTCTGAAGGGGTTGGCCGACAGTTATAGCATCTGGTCCGTGCCATGGAGCGGAGTGGAGCCGCGAGGACTCGCGAAGCTCCAGGCGAACGCTGCAGTTCGTGTATCGGCCCTGGTGCTTGTACCAGTCGTCGTTGCCGGTGGAGTAATGGGCGGCCTCATGCTCCACGGAGGCGGTGGCGGTGCAGGCGCGGTCGGCCATGCGGCGCCCCAACAACTGGCGATCAGCTACAAAGCGCATTCCGTGGCGAGGGTCGTGAGCGGCGACTGCAAGACCCAGGATCTGGTCATCGGGGGTTCAGTCGCTGGCGACTTCACCGGCGATTTGACGGGCCGCGTGACCGGGTTTAGTGAGGTGACAGTGCATGTTACCGACAACTGTCAAACCGGGTACAGCAAGGCCGACCTCACCCTGACGGACGCGAACCAGAACAGCATCTCAGGCACGTTGCAGGGCCCGCTCAACGCCATCACGCTCTTCACGCAGTCGTCAGGCGCGCAAACCAAAGCTGGCTATGGCACGAGTGTATTCAACATCACAGGCGGCTCCGGCCTCTATGACGGGGCCACGGGTACGGCCACGTGCAACGGCGTCCTATCTGGCCAGTTCCAACCTGATGGCTCCGTTCTCGCAGACACCGAGGGCGACTGCACGGGACAGCTTGTGACGAATGCGAATCCCGTCGTCGCTCCAGACCCGCTCGTCGTCCAGTTGGCCGCGACGCCGCTCAAAGTGGCCGTGTCCGGAGAAACGTTCGATCCGGCGAACACCGTCGGACTCGCGGTCGTGTACGGCAACACGCGCGACACGGCGCAAGGCGGCCTGACGCTGAAAGTGCCGGTGCCGGAGGGCGCGACGATTCTGGCCTCAGCCTTGGGAGAGTCGCGTGCGCCGTCCCAGGGTGAGCGCACCTGGAAACTGCCCGACCTCGCCCCCGGTGAACTCAAGCGCTTCGAATTCAGGCTGCGGATACTTTCGGCGCAAGGCTCGACGGTTCCGCTGACAGCGGAGATCGACGGCGACGGATTCACGCGTCGGGTCGCCAGCAACGTCGTCACCATCGAAGTGACGCACTGAGCGTCACCTTGTCCGTCACTCGCACGATGCGAACGGACACGACGCCCCAGCGAGAGGTGTCAGCGCGATTGGCGCGGACTCGCGCTCCAACAACACCGGGCAGAGCAACGGCCAGTACTGTACGTGCGCCGGAAGCGGGCAGTATAGGGTAGGACGGGGCGGCGCAACCGGTAGCAGAGCCCGTCGCGGCCTGCCCCCGCCCCCATGGAGGCAACGGGTCGTTCCATCGCCCCTAGTGCATGCCGGGGACGGGTTAATGGATCGTTAAAGTCGCTCTGTGGCGCCACATGGCACTGGCTGCTCGCCGGAGATCCGCTACGATGCGTTCGCCATGAGTGACCCCGCTCCCCGTCGCGACACTTCGCTGTTCACGGAAGTCGACGAGCGTCCGGCCGTCTGTCTTGCGGCGGGCTGCGGTGGCGCCGTTGTGCGGCATTCGCTCGGGGGCGGCGTGGCTATCGTCCGCTGCTTGCGCTGCTTCAGGCGCTACGAAGTGCGCCGGCCCGAGGCGGCCGCGCACGCCGGGCCGCTTCCCGGCGCGCCCGACGATGTGAAGCCGTAGCGTCAGGCGCCGCTCGGCCCTCATCAACGGCGCTCGATCGCGGTGCCGTTCCCACCACCACCTGATTACGGCGTCGCTGTTGCCGAAGGCGTTATCGTTGCCGTTGCGCTCGGCGTGGGCGTCGGCGTCGGCGTCCGTGAGGACGTGGCCGTCGGCGTCGGCGTCCGGCTTGGCGTGCGTGTCGCGCGCGTGGTGGACGTCGGCGACGGCGTCGCCGTGCGCGTACCCGTCGGCGTGGGCGTCGGCGGCGGCATGACGGGCTCCCGCCCCGGCGGGTTGGCGCCCAGGTAGTGCAGCGTCTCCGCCCGCGTGACGCCGTCTCGCCACACCGAGACGTATGGCATCTTCAGCGACCAGGCCTCGTGCGCGAAGCGCGGCCACGTCGCCGGGTCGGACGCCGCGCCCTGGCCCACGGGGATCACCTCCCGGTTGTACTGCGCCAGGAGCTTCGCCGTCGCGTCGAGCAGGAACTCCGGTGTCATGCCGTCGGATCCCGGCGGATAGCCGCTGCTCGCGTAGCGATCGACGTTGTCGGGCGTATCGAAGGTGTCCCAGTAGAGCTGTGGCCAGATGCCGTCCGTGGCGGCCACGAACTCCGCCATCGGTACCAGGTTGAGACGCCACGGCCGCGGGTCCACTGAGATGTCGACCCGGCCGAACGGCGTGCGCTTGCGCAGCTCCTCGCCGAAGCCGACGGCGTCCGCCGCCGTGCCGAGCCAGAAACCGGACGCCCCTTCGAGATCGAGGATCAGGCTGCGCGCGCCCGCCGCAAGCACGTCGGCCGCCATCTGCGCCTCCCGCACGGGGTCGACGCCCTTCACGACCGCCCAGGCATGGAACGGCACACCCGCCCGCTCGAAGCTCGACGCGACGGTCTGCACCTGCGCGGGGCCGCTGATCGCAGCGGGCGCGGTGTCGTAGGTCGACATCCATTCGGTGCCGTCGTGCGTCTTGACGACGACACCCAGCCGGTCCGATGCGAGCGCTGCGGCGATCTGGTCGGGGCGCCCGTCGGCAGAGAACTGCCAGACCCAGACCAGATGCCGGGGCGGCGTGGCTGTCTTCGACTGCTGGATCTTGCGGATCAGCGCGGGGTCGCACTGCGTGTTGGCGAGCGTGAGCGCCGCCGCGCCAGCGCTGACACCGGCGGCCGTGAGGAATCGTCTCCTGCTGAGTGTGCGCTGCAGGATGCCGTCGAGCGTCATCCCTGACCTCCTTGCCCCCGCCGCCCTCGCACCACTCGAAAGCTCAGGCTACCAGAACGCGCCGCGATTTCCTATACGTGCGATGCGATGACCCCGAGGTTTAACATCGCTGGCTGGCGATCGCGCTATACGCGGCGTGCCTGATACGCGCCCGCGCGCAGCGCCGCCGTGAACGACACCTCGTCGCGTACGCGAGCGCTGAATTCCGTGGCGCAGATGCCGACCTCGCGTACCGCGTGGGAATCGCTGCCGCCGATGCCCGGCAGCGCGAGGCCACGTGCCAGCTTCGCCGCGTTGTCGTTCTGCAACAGCCCCTCCGTGCCGTTGTGTACCTCCACCGAATCGAAGACGGCGGCGAGGTCGTCGGGCGGCAGCGTGCCGTAGCGGCGGCTCGGGTGCGCCAGGTACATCAGCCCGCCCTCCGAGCGCACGATGCGGTGCAGTTCGGCCAGCGTCGCCATCGACGGGTGGTGCCGCTCCATGCCGAAGACCAGCACGTGGCCCACCTCCGTCGTTACCTCCATCCCCCGCAGCACCACGAACTCCATCTCCTCTGCGACGCGCCGCGCCTCGGCCAGCGGCCACAGGGCGTCGTGCTCCGTGATGCAGACGCCGTCGACGCCGCGCGCACGAGCCGCGCGCACCAGTGCCTCAGGCGTCAGCGCGCTGCACGCGGAGTGCACCTTCGTGTGCGTGTGGAGGTCGATCAGCATGGGGCTGCTGTGTGTAACGCGGCAACGCCGCGCTACTGCCACCCCTTGCGCGCGCCGGCCACCATCTCGAGCGGTCCCGCTGGCCAGTTGAAGCCGAGGCGCATCGCCGCGTTGATGTCGTCCGCGCTGGCGATGCCCTCCTCGAGCACCCTGCGCGCCTCGGCGACCATTGCGAAGTAGATGCGATTCGCGACGAAGCCGTACTTGCCCGGCGCGTCCTTCACCCGGATCGGCACCTTCCCGAGCCGCTCGGTCAGCGCGATCATCGTGTCGATCGTCTCCTGCGACGTCTCCGGCGCGTAGACCACCTCGATCGGCTTCATGATGAAGGCCGGACTGAACCAGTGGAAGCCGATGAAGCGGTCGCGCCGCGACACTGCCTTGTTCACGTCGGAAATCGCGAAGCCGGACGTGTTCGTCGCGAAGATCGCCTCCGGCTTGACCAGACCGTCCAGTTCGGCGAACACTGCCTTCTTCAGGTCCTGGTTCTCCGGCACCGCTTCGACGATCAGGTCGCAGGTGCGCAGGTCGTTGACCTGCGTCGTGAACGAGAAGCGCGCGACCGTGGCGTCGAACTCCGCCTGCGTCATCTTCCCGCGCTCGACCGAGCCCTTGAGCCCGAAGCGGCCCTCGACCATCGACTGGCGCGTCTTTTCGCACAGGTCGTCGTTCAGGTCGCGGATGATCGTCGTGAAGCCGTGCGCCGCGAACGTCTGGGCGATGCCGCCGCCCATCACGCCCCCGCCCATCACGCCCACCAGCTTGATGTCGTCCACGTTCATGTCGTCCCCCTCTCGTCCCGATCTGATGGTAGGCCCGCGCCGGATCCAATGTCCAACGGCCGCCGCGTCACGAGCAGATTCGCCGCACCGTCTCGAATAGGATCTGCGTCCCCAGCCGCAGGTTCTCGACGGTGATGCGCTCGTTGTGGCCGTGTACCGTCATCGCCTCGTCCTGCTCCAGCAGGTACGGGATGAAGCCGTACGACGTGATGCCGTGCTGGCGGAACACGCGCGAGTCGGTGAAGCCGGCGGAGACGCTCGGCAGCACCAGCGCCTCCTCCATGTGGTCGTGTACCGCGTCTTCGATGATCCCGAACAGCTCCGTCTGGATCGGTGACGCCGGCGTGCTCGACACGAACACCGGCTCGACGCGCACCTTCGGGTCGGCGACCACTTCACGCACCTGCTGCGTGAACTCGTCCGGGTCTTGGCCCGGCAGCAGCCGGCAGTCGAGCGTCGCCTCCGCGATGCCGGGAATCACGTTGTGCTTCATGCCGGAGCGGGCGGTCGTGGTGCTCACCGTGTTCGTCAGGATCGCGCGCGCGAGCAAATTGCTGCCGGCGAGCTGCTCCATCGCCTCCTGCGACGGCTCCGCGGCCAGCACCCGGTGGCGGTACAGCCGGTCGAAATACTCGCGCAGCTCCGGCACGACCGTCACAGGCCGCGCCCACTCCTGCACCCGGTACAGCGCTCGCACCAGTCGCTCCAGCGCGTTGTCGGGGTGCGGCACGGAGCCGTGGCCGGGCCGCCCCTCCGCCGTCAGCTTGAGCCACAGCGGCCCCTTCTCGCTGACCGAGCAGTTGAACGCCGGCCGCCGCACGCCGAACACCTCGGCTGTGCCCCAGCCGCCCTCGTTGATCACGTATTCCGCGTCGAGCAGCTCCGGGTGGTGCCGCTCCATCCACTCGATGCCCCAAGTGCCGCCCGCCTCCTCGTCCGCCAGCGCCATGTAGACGATGTCGCGGCTGTGCGGGAGCCCGTGGCGCTTGATGAGGAACATCGCCATCAGCTCCATGATCCCCATCGACTTCATGTCGAGCGCGCCGCGGCCGTAGATGACGCCGTCGACCACCGCGCCGGAGAACGGCTCGAAGTCCCAATACTGCCGCTCGACCGGCACGACGTCGGTATGGCTGAGCAGGATCAGCGGCGCCTTCGTCCCGTCGCCGTAACTGGTCGCCGTCATGTTCATCCGGTCGGCGCCGTGCTCGCGGCCGTCGGAGGCGTCGTAGAACGCGATGTCGTCGATGCCCTCGTTCCGCAGCAGGCCGGCCAGCCAGTCGCACGCCGCCCGCTCCCGCCCCGGCGGATTCGACGTGTCGATCCGGATGAATTCCGCGAGCAGCCGGGTGGCCTCTTCCGTGACGGCGTCCCAGTCGATGCGCGGCGCGTCGGGCATGGTGTGCTCCTCCGTGTCTGGCAGGTTGCCGGAAAAGGCGCCGCCTGCCGGCTCGGGACGCCTCCCGCCCGTCATGCTGAGCGAAGCGAAGCATCTCGGTCGTGCCGAACCGCTTCGCTCGGCTCAGGGTGACCAGTTCTTCAGCATCCCGTCAGCGACAGGTTAGCGGGCACGGACGGGAGGGAGAACAGGACGGAGAAGCCAGGATCGGCCCGCCGTCGGCACATCGTCGGCGTCGCGCCGGCTGCGCGTCAGGTATCGCGCGACGGAGCGGGCGATGCTAATGGCGTGGAGGTGCTGCCGTGCGGACGCTGCTGCTGATCGTCGGGATGTTGCTGGTCGCGCTGGCGGCCGGGCTGTCGTTCGTGCTGCCCGCCGGAGCGCAGACCTCGGCGCCGACGCCCGGTGCCGTGACGCTCGACGGATCGTGCGACCCGCCGAGCGTGCCCGCTGGCGTCGACTCGTTGATTACGTGCACATTCACCATGCGAAACGGCGGCAGCGCCCCGTTGGCCGGCGCGCAACTCGAGTTCGTGCCCGGCTCCGCTGTCCCACCGCCGGACCGCTACTACTTCTTCAGCGAGCGGCTGGACGGCGTCGAGCACGAGACGACCGGCAACGACACCGTTTACGATCTCGGCAACGTCCCGGCGGGCGCGCAGCGCGTCGTCGAGTTCCGCATCGTCGTCCGGAGCGCCCACGACTTCGGCGCGGACGTGGAGGTGGTCGCGCAGCCGAACCAGCATCCGTACGCCGAGCGCGCGGTCAGGGTCGGGGTAGGGGCCGAGCCGCCGGTGATACAGCTCCAGGTACGGTACGAAGGAGCGAAGCGCGAGCCGAGCCAGTCCGCCATCTTGTTGATGGATCTGACGAACGGGGCGAACGAGGCCATTCTGAATGCGGACATCGAGTTCGAGCCTGGCTACAAATTTGCCGTAATGAACGACGGCTGGACTCCAGTGCCGCGATTGAGCGGCACCGGCATGTACGCGCGTTATTCACACCCGGTCGGTGGCGTTGATGCGCACCGCGTCGAAGAGGCCGCGATCGTACTCGGGAGCGCGGCCGGAATCTGTGTCACGCCCGACACCCCGGCCGCGGTCGCCACGGTGTACGTGGGTGACCGGACGGTCGTGGTGGCGGCGACCGTCGATGTGCCGGCAAATTGCCCGGGCGATGCGCAGAGCGGAGCAGCTCTGCCCGCCACCGGCTCCGGCCCGTCGCACGCCGACGGCCGCCCGCCGCTGCCTGCCGCTCTGCTCGCCACCGTCGGCCTCCTGTGCCTGGCGATGGGCGCGACCGGTCGCTACGGCCGCCGGGCCGGCCCGCAGCCCGACCCACCGACACACTGACACACCGAAACACTGACGATCTGCCCCGCCGGCTGCCTCGCTGGCAACCGCAGCCGCGCGCACGGTAGCCTGAATCGAGCGGAGGCGGGAATGAAGGTCAGCGACGAGCGTCGTCACGTGTACCTCAGGGCCTACGAGGACTGGCAGAAGCAGCTCCTCGCCCTCCACGAGGTGCTGCTCGACGGCACGAGGATGCTCGCCGGCGACCAGATGAAGGGCCTCCTGAACCGCGAGGCGCGCGCCAAGGAGCGCTACGACCGCGCCCGCCAGGAGCTGCTCGGCATCCCGCCGCCCGCCGATTCGCCGTTCGACTAGGAGCAGCGCGTGACTGAAGGCTGGGTACAGTACTTGACGGGGCCGTGGGGCTTCGCGTTCGCCTTCGCGGCGGGCGTGCTCTCGTTCCTCTCACCCTGCGTGCTGCCGCTCGTGCCGGCGTACCTCGCCCACCTCACCGGCACCGCCGCGACCCTCGATTCCGGCCGTCAGCCCCGCCGCGAGACGGTATCGCACGCCGTCTCGTTCGTGCTGGGCTTCACGGCGGTGTTCACCTTTATCGGCGCCTCGGCTGGCCTGCTGGGCGCGCTCGCCAGCCAGGACTCCAGCACCGTCGTGCGCGACAACCTGCCGTTGCTGGCGAAGATCGGCGGCGTCTTCCTCATCATCATGGGGCTGAACCTCATCGGCGTCATCCGCATCCCGCTGCTCTACCGGACCTACACCCTCGAGACTGCGACCGCCGGCGGCGGCGCCGTGGCGGTCGGCGGCGGCGCCGGCGGCGGCACGATCGCGATGGGTGGCGGCCTCGCGCAGGGCCTCGGCTACGCGAAGTCGTTCGGCGTCGGCTCGGCGTTCGCGGTCGGCTGGACGCCGTGCATCGGCCCGGTGCTGGGCGCCATCCTCGGCCTCTCGGCGACGAGTTCCTCCGTGGCGAAGGGCGCGTACCTGCTGCTCGTGTACTCGCTGGGGCTGGGCGTGCCGTTCGTGATCACGGGGCTGGCCGTCGTGCCGGTGACCGCGTTCCTGCGCCGGGCTCGCGGCCTGATGCCCCTGGTCGAGATCCTGACCGGCGTCATGGTGATCTTCGTCGGCATCCTCCTCTTCACCAACGAGATGACGCTGTTCAACGGCTACTTCAGCGACATCCCCTTCCTCGACCGCTTCAACACGATCTAGCCGTCAGCTCTCAGCCGCCGGCCCTCGATGGGTCGACCCTCGCCAGTCTGTCAGTCACCGTCCGTCGAGACGCTCTGCCGTCTGTTGTCTGCCGTCTGTGGTGCCACCCGCACGCGCTACACTTGATCTATGCCCAGACGCACGACGCCCCGATCTACTCCCCTGTTCGATGACGCCGCCGCCTCGACCGACGGTGCATCCCACGCCTCGGCGCCGCTCGCCGCGCGCATGCGCCCGCGCAGCTTCGACGAGTACGTCGGGCAGGAGCACCTCGTCGGCGAAGGTCGTATCCTCCGCCGCCTCGTCGAGAGCGACAACCTGCCGTCGATCATCCTCTGGGGCCCGCCCGGCACCGGCAAGACGACGCTCGCCCGCATCATCGCCACACGCACCCAGGCCGCGTTCGTGCCGGTGTCCGCCGTCTCGTCGGGCGTCGCCGACCTGCGCAAGGCCGTGGCTGAGGCCCGGGAGCGGCGGCGCGCCCGCCAGGGCCGCACCGTCCTCTTCATCGACGAGATCCACCGCTTCAATAAGGCCCAGCAGGACGCGATCCTCCCCTTCGTCGAGGACGGCACGGTCGTCCTGATCGGCGCGACGACGGAGAACCCGTCCTTCGAGGTCATCGGTCCGCTGCTCTCGCGCTCTCGCGTCTTCGCCCTGAAGCAGCTCGAACCGGACGGCATCACCCGCATCCTCCGCCATGCGCTGGACGACGCCGAGCGCGGGCTGGGTGGGAGCGGCGTAGCCGTCGACGACGACGCCGTCGAGTCCCTGGCCGCGTCCGTAGGTGGCGACGCGCGCATCGCGCTCAACGCGCTGGAGGCGGCGGTCGTCGGCGCGCAGGCGCGCGACGGGGAGTCGCCGCGCGTAGCCGTCGCCGACGTTGAGGAGGCGCTGCAGCACCGCACGTACCTGTACGACCGCCAGGGCGACGCGCACTACGACACCATCTCCGCCTTCATCAAGTCACTGCGCGGCTCCGATCCCGACGGCGCGCTGTACTGGCTCGCGCGGATGATCGAGGCGGGCGAGGACCCGCTGTTCATCGTCCGCCGCATGGTGATCCTCGCGTCGGAGGACGTCGGCCTGGCCGACCCCATGGCGATGGTCGTCGCGACCGCCTGCCAGCAGGCGGTGCACTTCATCGGGCTGCCCGAGGGGTTCTACCCGATGGCGGAGACCGCGCTTTACCTGGCGCTCGCGCCGAAGAGCAACAGCACCGGCAACGCCTACATGGCGGCCCTCCGCGATGTCGAGGCCACGCGCAACGACCCGGTGCCACTGCACCTGCGCAACGCCGTCACCGGCCTCATGCGCCAGATGGGCTACGGCGCCGGCTACAAGTACGCCCACGACTACCCCGGCCACGTCGTCGAGCAGCAGCACCTGCCGGACCGCGTCGCCGGCCACACCTACTACCGCCCGACGGATCAGGGCTGGGAGGGCCGCCGCAAGCGCGAACGCCAGGAGCGGACGGATTCCGGGTCCTAGCGAGGGATGCCGCACAGCCTGTCATGCTGAGCGAAGCGAAGCATCTTCGCCGGTTCGGGACTGTTTGTTCCGCTCACGGCGATGGGTCTTTCAACACGGAAAAAGGGAGAGCCGTCGCGTTCGCGACGGCTCTCCCTTTCAATCCTGTGGGTCACCGGCCGAAGGCCGCAGCCCCCAGCCTCCCGCAGCCTACACCCCGTGCCGCGCCATCTCGCGCAGCCGGCGGATCCGCTCCTCGATCGGCGGGTGCGTGCTGAACAGGTTGCTCATGTTCGCGCCCCGCAGCCCCGCCAGCGGGTTGACGATGTACATGTGCGCCGCCGCCGGGTTCACCTGCATCGGCCGCATCGCCGCCCCCTGCTCCAGCTTGGCGAGCGCGTCGGCGAGCGCCTCCGGGTCGTGCGTCGTCTTCGCGCCGGTCTTGTCGGCCTCGTACTCGCGCGTGCGCGAGATCGTGAGCTGGACGATGCTGGCCGCGATCGGCATCAGGATGATCGCCGCCAGCGCCAGCAGCGTGTTCTCGTTGTTGCGCCGGCCGCCGAAGCCACCGAACATCATGCTCCACCCCAGCATGTTCGTGATCATGGCGATGGCGCCGGCGAACACGGCGGCGATCGCGCCGATCAGGATGTCCCGGTTGCCGACGTGCCCCAGCTCGTGGGCGATGACGCCGCGCAGCTCGCGGTCATCCAGCAGGTTCATGATGCCCGTCGTCGCGGCCACCACCGCATGCTTCGGGTTGCGCCCCGTCGCGAACGCGTTCGGCGACGGGTTGTCGACCACGTACACCTTCGGCTTCGGCAGCGATGTCAGCGAGACGACCTCTTCGACCACGCGATGGAGCCTGGGCTCCTGCTCCGGCGTCACCTCCCGCGCCCCCGCCATGCGGAGCGCCAGCGAGTCGGACTTCCAGTAGGCGAAGATGTTGAACGCGCCGGCGATGAGCACGAAGAAGACCAAACCCGGCACGCCGCCCAAAAACAGGTACCCCAGCCCCGCGAGGAGGCCGGTGAGCACCCCCATCAGCAGCAGCGTCTTGGCGGTTGCACCCATGTCTGTATCAGACCTCTTTTCTCATGTTCGCCGGATAACTGCCGGCGCTGGCTTCAGTGTAACAGGTTCCCCCGAGCGCATATGTGAACGATCCGTAACGCGGATTGGAACCTGCGGCAGGTAGGCAAGCTCATCGATTGGTTAGTGCGCAGCCGCCGTGGGACACCCGGCCGCCCCCGTCCCACGCCACCAGGGATTGCCGTCAGCGTTCTGACCGCCGCCGCCGCGGGTCGGACGGCGGATGCACCCGCTCGCTGTTGCTCACCCGCAGCGGCAGACGCAACACGCGTCGGCGCGCCTCCATCGGCGTCGGCTCCGGGTACTGCACCCGCGGGTGGTACACCGCGCTCATCGTCGACTTGAACGACTCGGCGATGGTGCGGAGGTCGCGCAGCGTCAGGTCGCTGTCGTCGAGCTGCCCCTCCGCGACGCGCTCGGCGATCACTTCGTCAACGAGGTGGTTGATGCGCTCCGGCGACCGGTCCGTGCTGGCCCGCACCACGGCCTCCGTTGAGTCCGCGAGCATCACGATCGCCGTCTCGCGCGACTGTGGCCGCGGGCCGGGGTACTGGAACGCCGCCGGATCGACGCCTGGGTTCGCTTCCGCGGCCTTGCGGTAGAAATAGGCGACGAGCCGCGTGCCGTGGTGTTCCGGGACGAAGGCCTGGACGCGCGCGGGCAGCCGGTGCCGCCTTGTCAGCTCCATGCCGCCGCGCACGTGCTGCTGGATCACGGCGGCGCTCTCCACCGGCGACATCGTGTCGTGCGGCGACTCCGGCCCCTGGATGTTTTCGATGTACATGCCCGGCTGCAGCACCTTGCCGATGTCGTGGTAGTAGCACCCCACGCGCGTCAGCAGCGCGTCGGCGCCGATCAGGTCGGCCGCCCGCTCGGCCAGGTTGCCGACGATGATGCTGTGGTGGAACGTGCCGGGCGCCTCGTCCTGCAGCCGGCGCAGCAGCGGCGCGTTGAGTTGCGACAGCTCCATCAGCTGCACCCGCGTTGTTACGCCGAACAGCACCCCGAGCGTGACGAAAATCCCCGCCGCCAGCACGCCGGCGACCACGCCGCTCATGCCGCTGGAAAACGCCATCCAGCCGAGGTCGACGGGCTTGCGGTCACCGTCGATGAACCACGTCGCGAGCAGCAGCAGGTACGCGGTGACGCCGACGGCGACGCCGGCCGTGAGGAACCGGTTGAGGCGGTCCGCCCGGTGGACGAGGAACACGCCCGTAAGCGGTGCCAGCCCGTAGACCAGCAGCAGCCTCATCGAGTCCAGCGGCCCCACCGACGCCACGAGCGAGATGTCCGGCAGGAACGCGCTCACGAACGCGACCAGCGCGCCGATCACGCCGGAGACCACTACCGCCACGTCCGTCTCGAGGAGCGCCGCAATCAGGATCGGTGCCGCTGCGACCGGCAGGATGAACGCCAGGAAGTACCGGTGCTCGTCCGGCAGGACGAGCGGCAGGTAGAACTTGGCCACCAGCAGCGGCCCCGCGACCACCAGCGCCAGCGCCAGCAGGTGGCGCTCCGAATGGATCCCGCGCGGTTGCATGACGAACAGGTAGGCTGCCAGGCACATCGCTACGACGGCCGAGACGATCGACACCGCGATGACGTTGCGCACCTCGACCCGCCGTGACAGCAGCCCTACGGCCCGCAGCTTCTCGACCGCCACCTGGTCGACCGGCGCGTCCGCGGACAGGATGACCGCGCCCTTGTCGACGTTGATGCGCTCCGGTGGCACCGCCGCGCGTGCCGCCGCCTGGGCCTGCTCCGTTTTCGTCTGATCGATGACCTGCGTCGGCACGATCAGCGGACGCACCAGCTCTGCGGTGAGCAGCGCCTCGTCCGCCACGAAGTCCGGCGCGATGAGCGAGTCGATCGTGTCCTTCGCCGCGGTCACGCTCGCGTCGTCCAGCGGTCCGCTGAGCTTCTGCGAGAGCACGCGGCGTCCCTCCGCCGCCACCGCCTGCCAGCGCGCGTCGTCCAGACCCAACGCCGTGTCGATGCTGCGCTGGGAGAGCTGGAGCTGCGTCAGCGTGTCGCGCTTGCGCTGCGGGTCGGTGCTCTGCGCCCGGATCTGTGTGACCTCCGCCGTGTTGCGGTCGTAGCGGTCGAGTTGCTGCGTGCGGATCGTCGGATCGTAGGCGTAGGTCGGCGGCACGGCCTTGGCCGCGTCGTCGCGCTTCTGCGCCGTCAGGAACGCGCTCTCGAACGTGACGCTGCGCGGCGCCTTCACCGTCCGCGACGCGAGGTCGCCGACGTGTACGTTGAACCGGCGCGGGAAGATCGGGAAGAGCGCGATCACCAGCAGCGCCGCCAGCGCGACGCCGAAAGCGACGGTCGTCGTGAACGGGATGGCGCGCGAGGCGCCGCGGTTCATCATGGCCCAGCCTTCCGACCGTCCATGATACCCGCTCTCCCCGCGCTGCTTATGCTGCGCGCGCCGTTTCGGGCGCGGGCGTCACCTCGGCAGGCGGCCGGGCGATGCTTCGCAGAGCGGCGACGAACTCGTCGTGCTCGTGCTCACGCACGGCGAACCAGAAGCGGCGCACCGCGATGCGGCGGGGCCAGAGCTTCGTGCTGCACGGCCGCGCCAGCTCGATCTCGACGAGGCGGCCGCCGTGGCTGCAGGAGATGCGGTCCTCGAAGTTCGTCGAAAGGCCGAAGCGGTAGCGCCAGCGTGGCTGCGGGTCGATCTCCGTCACGCCGACGATGTCGCGCACGGGCACGTTCACGTTGAAGAACGCCTCGAAGCGGATGCGCAGCGTCTCGCCGTCGATTTCCACGTAGCTGTCGTTCACGGCCACCGTGAAGACGCTGGCCAGCAGGACGAATCCACCAAGTACCGCGAATCCGAACAGCGCGCGGCCCTGGTCGTCCGCGCTGCCGTGGCGGACCGCCGGCCACAGCGTCAGGATCGCGAAGACGCAGAGCCCGACGACCACCGTCTTCAGCGGCACGCGGAACCAGAAGGCGTCGGCGAAGCGAAAGCGTCTCGTCATGTCGAATGC
>Ga0153916_10001977_pt1 | contig 15000 bp, 15 predicted proteins | sample Opewatmetagenome_FD_109642 | JGI IMG/M metagenome (GOLD analysis project Ga0153916, IMG submission 109642) | Freshwater wetland microbial communities from Ohio, USA - Open water 3 Core 3 Depth 4 metaG | ecosystem: Environmental > Aquatic > Freshwater > Wetlands | place: USA: Ohio, Lake Erie...
GTGCACCCAACGAATAAACTGGCAAATTCCTTTGAAGGCCATCCGTAGAATCCATGGCAACACAGCGTACCCAATTGTCACCAAGATGCTTTTCGACTTCAAGTATCAATGGTAACTGACCTTCTCGTGGTACCTCAAGTGCATGATAAACATCGGGGAGTTTCCCGACATGAAATTCAACATCCACAACACCGCCCAATATTTGCACAATCTGGCCAGTCAATCTAGCCATGCCTGCCTCCTAAAAAATATAGATAATTCATTTTGTTGCTAATGCCTCAACGCCCCCAACAATATCCAGGATCTCGCTTGTGATACCTTGTTGGCGGACTTTGTTTAATTCCAATTGTAATGCACCTGCTAATTCAGTCGCACTGTCTGTCGCATTCTTCATGGCAACCATTCTGGCTGCATGCTCACTTGCAAGCGACTCCATAATAGCTTGATAAACTTGAAGTGCTGTAAACCGCGGTACAATCTCGTCTAATATTTCTTCTTCATTGGGTTCGTATATATAAGCTGCTGAAGCTTTCTTCATTTGTTCAAATGCAACAACTCTTCCCTCCCCAATGCCAATTTCTAATGGAAGAAGTTGTTTGATCGCTGGAACTTGCTTTACCATATTGATAAAGTCTGTATAAACCAAATAAACTCGGTCTGCTTTCCCACTTAAGAATTCATCGACTGCTAAACGACCGATCGCTGATACATCAGCGAATATTGGTGCAACCGGTAAATGACTGAATTCAGCGATGACATTTTTTCTACGCCGAAACAGCATATCCCGACCTTTACGACCGATCGAGATATAGCTGACAGGAATTTCCTTGGAACTAAATTTTTGTAATGCAAATCGTACCACATTCGAGGTATAGGCACCAGCTAAACCACGATCACCAGTCACTAATACGACCAATTCATTTCGATCTTCGGCTCGCGGGGTTAATAATGGATGTAAAGAAGCACGTCCAGGCTGACCAGCAATATGTATTAGCACTTGCCATGCTTTTGTTGCATAAGGTCGAGTACGTAACATGGCAGCCATTGCTTTGCGAACATTACTTGCGCTGACTGCTTGAAGTGCCCTGGTCACCTGAGCAATATTTTTTACACTATGTATTCGTAGCCGGACTTCCCTTGCATTCGCCATGATTAGTTGTCCAGTTTAATTTTACAGCCAGGTAGACATAAAAGCAGTTAGCGCTTGTACAAGTTTTTCTTCCGTCTCTGGGGTGATTCTTTTTTCTTCGATTATTGCTTTTCCAATTTCCGGATGTGAAGTATCCATGTACTTTAATAGTGAAGCTTCCCATTGCCTCATTTTATCAAGAGATACATTATCTGCAAAACCATTTGTCCCTGCATAAATTTCGGTTACTTGATTTTCGAGAGATAAGGGTTGATACTGAGGTTGCTTTAAAATTTCCTGGAGATGCTGCCCTCTATTTAGCTGGGCTTGGGTAGCTTTATCCAAATCTGAGCCAAATTGAGCGAATGCTGCCAACTCACGGAAAGCAGCCATATCCAATCGAAGGCGTCCAGCCACCTGACGAAACGCTCTTGTCTGTGCATCACCACCGACCCGTGATACTGAAAGCCCAACATTTACAGCTGGTCGAATACCGGCATAAAAAAGATTACCTTCCAGATAGATTTGCCCATCTGTAATTGAAATCACATTGGTGGGGATATATGCAGATACATCACCTAGTAAAGTTTCGATGATTGGTAATGCAGTAAGTGATCCACCAGAACCAATTAGCTTAACAGCTTTATACTCATCTGGATTATCCATGGCTTTAATTGCTTCAGTTACATCATGACGAGCCAGAGGTCCACTATAGATTTTGTCATCCAGTGCATCAGTACTCTGCGCATAAAGGCGGGGTAAATTCTTGTTAACGATTACATACTTATCAGCGAGACGAGCAGCGCGTTCCAACAACCTCGAATGTAGGTAAAACACGTCCCCAGGATATGCTTCTCGTCCAGGGGGACGCCTCAGTAACAGGGATACCTGACGGTATGCCCAGGCATGTTTCGATAGGTCATCATAAACACACAATGCGTCGCGACCGGTTTCCATGAACTCTTCACCGATTGCACAACCTGCATATGGAGCGATGTATTGGAGAGCAGCTGGTTCATCTGCGGCTGCGACAACAACCGTCGTATAGTCCATAGCTCCATAACGGTCCAACATTGCTACGGTCCGGGCGATTGCAGCTTTTTTTTGCCCTATTGCAACATAGATGCAATATAAATCTTTTCCTTTTTGATTAATGATGGTATCGAGTGCTAAAGCAGTTTTTCCAGTTTGGCGATCACCAATGATAAGCTCTCGCTGGCCACGTCCGAGAGGAATCATTGAATCAATCGCTTTAAGGCCGGTCTGGACAGGTGTATCTACATCCTTCCGCTCCACTACACCTGGGGCAATCCGCTCCATCGGGCGAAAGCTGCTTGTTTTGATAGGTCCTTTTCCATCAATTGGAATTCCTAATGCATTAACTACCCTACCTACCATTCCATCACCAACAGGAACAGACGCTATTCTTCCAGTCGAACGCACTAACATCCCTTCGGCAATCTCGGAGTATTCCCCCATAATAATGACCCCAACATTATCTTTTTCCAGGTTAAATGCAATCCCCATCACGCCATTTGCAAACTCGACAAGTTCTTGAGATTTCACATCAACCAACCCGCTTACACGTGCGATTCCATCTCCAGCTTCAATGACATTACCAACATCGCTTAAACTTAACTCGGCTTGGTATGTTTCAATTTGATTTTGAATATCAGCTGTAATTTGCTTTATTAAATCTGTCATAATTCCTCCGCCTGCGGGATTACTCAGTCAATGCTGCTATTGTACTTGCATCTAACCGATCGATAAGCGCAATCAATAATCTGACCGTATTATCATAGTCATGGCGATGTATGATCGAGCTGTGAGAGTGAATATGACGAGCAGCAACTCCGATTACAAGTGTAGGAACTCCAATGCCGTGTAAATGGATCACTCCACCGTCAGTAGCTCCACCTTCGATTGCTGATAATTGTACAGGAACTCCAATTTGCTTTGCGGTTTCAAGGACTAAATCTCTAAATCTGATATTCGGTATCATTCGGGCGTCAAAGAGAACAATCGTAGGTCCCTGTCCCAATTTTATGGCAGATTCATCAGGTTTTATTCCGGGTACGTCGCCGGCAATATCCGATTCCAAGACTATTGCAACGTCTGGATCAACCGCCCTTACACTGGTCGTTGCACCGCGAATCCCTACCTCTTCCATTACTGTCGCTACCCCATATACAGTATTTGGATGGCTTTTTTGTTGAAGTTCTTGCATTACGGAAATCACCAGTGCTGTACCGACTCGGTCATCAAAAGCTTTTGATAGATAGGTTAATCCGCCGGCTAATTCTACAAAATCTGCTCGAGGTACGATTGGATCACCAAGCTGAATTCCAGCCGCTTCAACCTCATCCTTGGTTGAAGCCCCGATATCAATGTACATGTCCTTTCTTTTGACAACTTTCTCGCGTTCATCAGCCGAAAGTAGATGTGGGGGTTTCGCACCAATGATTCCCACTACGTCACCTTTTTGAGATTGAATGATGACGCGTTGACCTAAAAGTACCTGATCGAACCATCCACCAAGTGGAAGAAATCTGATGAATCCTTCAGGTGTTATCTGTTTTACCATGAAGCCGATTTCATCCATGTGACCAGCAAGCATTATCCGAGGTTTATCAGCTGTGCCTTGCTTGCGACAAATAACACTTCCAATCTTATCTTGTGTCAGCTCACCATATTTGTCAAGATATTTTCTGACGAGAATACGTATCGGGGTTTCATAGCCTGATACTCCAGACGTTTCAGTTAGCTCTTTAAGTAAATTTAATGTAAAATCCATTGGAGAATTACCTCAGACTCTAAGGATAAAAGCGGTCAAATGATACCTGAAAGAATCAATCTTGTCTAGTTATTCACATTCGGCACCCTCATAACCAATAAGTTTACATTCATAATCAAATTAAGCGAGGAGAAAAATATAATGATTCATATAATTACCGATACAACCTCAGGACTTCCTCAAGAAATATCTGAACGTTATCATATACCTATCATTCCCCAAATCATCAATTTCGGTAACAAATCTTACTATGAAGGGATCGATATTGATAACATTACCTTTATGAAGATGCTAATAGAATCCAAGGAGCTTCCGAAGACTGCTGCCCCGCCACCTGAGCTCTTTATCCAAGAATTTAATAAACTTGTGCCTTCTGGTGGGACAATTTTCTGTATTCATCCCTCTGCGGATATAAGCGGTACGGTTCGATCCGCAATCTTGGCTGCGCAGGAATTTCCAACATCCGATATTCGCATAATAGACACCCGGACAGTCGGTAGTTCTTTAGCTACATTGGTACAGTTAGCCGCAGAATGGGCAGCAATAGGAGAAAATGCCGATAATATAGAGAGAAGAATTAATCAAATGATCCCTCGCAATAGGATCTATTTCCTTGTAGATACTTTGGAGTATCTTGCCAAAGGTGGAAGAATTGGAGGTGCAACCGCCCTATTGGGAAGTGTCTTAAAAATCAAACCCATCTTAGCATTAATAGATGGTCAAGTAGATCAATTCGAAAAAGAAAGGACTCAGAAACGTGCCATTCGCCGGGTCATTGAGTTGGTAAAATCTCAAGCAGCAAGGAATGGTGACGCGTATATTTCGGTGATGCATGCTGCGGTACCTGAATTAGCGCGAGAATTTGCAGATAAATTATGTATTGAATTTAGCTTGCATAATATACCTATCCTAGACGTTCCCCCGGCGATTGTAACACATGGTGGTCCTGGAATACTGGCTGCGGCATTCTTTACCGGCGAGAGGCAATAAACCAGTTTTGAATATCTAACGGTTCAATGCCTTTTTGTGGTTTTATCCTAGAGTACGAACCATCTGGCAGCATTTTACGCGCCTTGGTATTATCATTCCTATACTTGTTCAATATATCATCGCGAATATGGATGATTATCTGTTTATCTTGTACCGGAAATAGGACCTCAACGCGACGATCAATATTTCGGGGCATCAAATCTGCACTGCCAAGGTAAATTTCTTCATTGCCTCCATTTTTAAAATAATAAATGCGACTATGCTCTAAGAATCTACCAACGATGCTCGTGACTTGGATATTTTCACTTATCTCAAGCATTCCTGGTCTCAGGCAGCAAATCCCCCTCACAAACAAATCTACCTTTACCCCTGCTTGGGATGCTATATATAGCAATTGGATCATTTTTTTATCGACCACTGAATTTATTTTAAATATAAGATGTCCTTGCCCCCCATTCTTTTGTATATCTATTTCCCGTGTGATTAATGCTTCCATACGGCTACGGAGATTTATGGGTGCTACAAGCAATTTAAGATATTCATTCTTCGAAGAATATCCCGTAAGATAATTAAATAAATCCGTTGCATCAGCTCCCATGTCCTCATCGCAGGTAAACATTCCAATATCTTCATAGGTCTGAGCTGTTATTGCGTTGTAATTTCCCGTCGCTAAATGTAAGTATCGCCGAATTCCATCACCTTCCTTACGGATCACCATGGCGATTTTTGAATGGGTTTTTAATCCGAGCAAACCATACACGACGTGGACACCTTCTTTTTCCAATTTTCTTGCCCAACCGATATTGCTTTCCTCATCAAAGCGTGCTTTTAACTCAACGAGCACAGCCACTTGTTTACCATTTTCAGCTGCTTCGAGGAGTGCATCAACAGCAGGTGGCTTATTACCAACCCGATAAAGGGTTATCTTGATTGCTAGTACGTCGGGATCATTGGCCGCGGTTTTTAAGAATTGAATCACTGGTGTGAATGAATCATATGGGTGGTGGAGTAGAAGATCTCCTTCTCGGATTGAGGTAAAGATATTTCCGTCATCAATATCTCGAATACGTCTTGTAATAGCTGGTTTAAAAGGAGGATCTTTTAAGTCATAACGTTCTATGCTGTGCAGAGCCATGAGATCACTATAGCCCATGGGACCGTCGATGGTATAAATTTCATTTCGATCAATCTCTAGGTTTTCCATCAAGATTTCTCGAATCCGGCTTGACATTGATTCGTTGATCGTAATTAAGACCACTGATCCAAATCTTCGTTGCCTGACTGTTTGCTCCATTGTCTCGAGTAGATCTGCGGCTTCCAATTCTTGGATCGCCATATCCGCATCACGAATAATCCTAAATGGATGTGATTCTATTACTTCCATCCCTGGAAATAATGAAGCTAGATTAGCTGATATCACCTGTTCTAACCAGACAAAATAATGATTATACGGAACAGTGCCATCTTTTCGTACCCCCCCTGATGATCGTTTGATTGGCACCAACCGAGGTAAAGTATCTGGTACTTTTATGCGCGCAAAGTGATTTATTCCTTTTTTATCTCTAAGTAGTACAGCAAGGTTTAGGGATAAATTGGAAATATGTGGAAAGGGATGGCCAGGATCAAAAGCAAGTGGAGTTAATACAGGAAAGATGACATCGTGAAAATAGGATTCGATACTTTCTTTTTGCTGTTTATTCAACTCTTTATAATCAAGAAGGAATATACCAGTATTTTTCAATGAGGGGGTTAAGCCATTCCTTAGGTAATCTGAAGCAACCTTCATCAAATTACTGGCAACTTTTCTAATCTCAGCAAGCTGCTCTGCAGGAGATAAGCCATCTGGCGGCAAATCGACTACACCAGCATCCACTTGCTTATTCAATCCAGCTACGCGTACCATAAAGAATTCATCCAGATTCGAGCCAACAATCGCGAGAAATTTCACCCGTTCCAAAATAGGGTTAGTTTCATCAATTGCTTCTTCCAATACACGGTACTGAAATTGTAATGAGCTCAGTTCACGATTGATGAACAATCTGGGTGAATCTAATGTTGCTGTTATATCAAGATCAGTAGTTTTTTCCACCATATCATTCACCAATTCCCCAGAAAACCTCGGAAAATCAAATAATTTATCCAAACCTGCCCATGATGTAATCCTCGGTGCGCTTATCTTTTGGATTTATAAATAGCTCTTTACCAATTCCTTTTTCAATTAATTCACCCTGGAGAAAAAAACCTGCAAAGTCAGCAACCCTTGCAGCTTGCTGTACTGAATGTGGGACCAGCACAATTGTATATGTCTGCTTTAATTCATGTAGTGTGGTTTCAACTTTGCCTGTAGATATGGGATCCAAACCAGAGGTAGGCTCATCCAGGAGGATCACTTCGGGTTTTAAAACAAGGCTTCGAGCCAAGCATAACCGCTGCTGCTGCCCCCCTGATAGTGATATTGCTGGCTCATTGAGCCTATCTTTAACTTCTTCCCAAAGCGCAGCTTGCACAAGGCTTCTTTCCACGGCTTCATCCAATTTCATTTCCCGTTTTTCGCCAGCTAACTCAAGTCCATATGTCAAATTTGACCGAATGCTCATGGGTAAAACCACTGGTCGGGCAAAAACCATCCCTACTCGACGTCTCAAGGATATCACATCGATCATCGGGTCAAGGATGTCTGTATCGTCCAGAAGAACTTTCCCAGAAATTAATTTGACATCAGCTAGGTCATTTAATCGGTTAAATATCCTTAGTAATGAGGACTTACCTCCACCAGCTGGACCAAAAAGAACTGTAATTTCGTTCGCAGGTATCTCCAAATTAATATCGCGCAAGGATTCTTTTCCATCAGAATATTGTAAATTCAGGTGCTCAATTAGGATTTTTATCATACCCGGTTATTACCATTGCCTATGCGCACGAGCCCGCGAACGTATTGTGGTCGCAATCAGGTTCATTCCCAAGACAAAGACTATGAGAACTAAAGCAGTGCCATATTGGATCTTAACCGGCATTCCTGGCACCTGCGTTGAGATGACAAACAGATGATAAGGTAAAGCCATGGTTGGGTCCAAAGGTGAATTTGGTAGTCTTGGTAAGAAAAAAGATGCGGCTGTAAATAGTATCGGGGCAGTTTCTCCTGCTGCTCGCTCTAAACCAAGAATTACACCGGTAATAATCCCCGGCAATGACTGTGGTAAGACAATCCTTCGAATTGTTTGCCAGCGTGTGGCTCCGACTGAAATACTGACAACGCGAAATGATTGAGGAACGGCACGTAAAGCCTCTTCCGCCGTGCTGATAATAACCGGAAGTGTCATTATGGAAAGGGTTAATGAGCCAGCCAAGATACTGGTACCAAATTTAAGAAAAATTACAAACATCCCTAGACCAAAGAGCCCATATACTACAGAAGGAATTCCAGCTAGATTGATAATCGCAATACGAATTATCCCTGTCCAACGACTTTCGGGGGCATATTCTGAAAGGTAGATTGCAGCTCCAATTCCTACTGGCACTGAGAATATCGCAGTCCCAAGTGTAAGGAAAAATGTCCCGACAATAGCCGGAAAAATACCACCCTGCTTGACACCATCATATGGAAATGTGGTTAAAAAAGACCATGAGATAGCGGGTAAACCTTTTACCAGAATATAGATCACAACCGATAAAATTGGTATGACGGTAACTAAAGTAATTAAAGTCAAACAACTGAATCCAAGTTTTTGCCTGGCTAATCGCGCATCCGAAGAGCCTGGATTGATTAATAATTTCCCCTGACGATCCAATGCTGCCATTTTTCCTTTATGAAAGTATCCGTTCAGCTCTTCTTCGCTGCTTAAACACAGCAGTCGATGCTGCGATATTTATCCCAAGAGAAATTAGGAATAAAACAAGGCCAATGAAAAATAATACATGGTAGTGAGTACTGTTTTTTGCTACTTCACCCATTTCGGCAGCAATCGTCGCGGTCATGGTCCTCACCGGCAAGAAAAGTGAATTCCATTTAATGGGTAAAACTGCAGCATTCCCTGTCACCATCATCACTGCCATTGTTTCTCCAATTGCGCGACCAATTCCCAACATGATTGCCGTCATAACACCACTGCGAGCAGCAGGTAAAGTCACTCGCCAAATGGTCTGCCACTGGGTCGCTCCCAAAGCAAGTGCGGCATCCCGATATGACCTGGGAACAGAATCTAAAGCATCCTCTGCTACGGATACAATCGTAGGGATAGCAATTCCACCCAACAATATGCTGCCTGCCAAGGCAGTAAGCCCGGTGGGTAAATCCAACAATCGGCGCATGAAAGGCGCAAGGATTAAGATCCCCAAAAAACCAAGTACTACCGACGGAATCCCTCCTAAAACCTCAACCAATGGTTTCAATATGTCTCTTGTCCAACGAGGGGCTACTTCAGCGATAAATACCGCTGTACAAATACCAATTGGAATAGCAAATATCGCAGCTCCTAAGGTAACGATTAAAGAACCTCCGATAAGCGGCAATAAACCAAAATAATTTTCTATTGGATACCAACGCAGAGAAATGAGATTGGTGAATGATACTTCACCTATGGTTGGTAAACCCTCGCGTAATAAAAAGTAAAATATCATTAACACAAATATGATAGCGGAATAACCTGAAATTTTTATTAGGCGAGTAAGGATATACTCATGCAAATTTTTTGTTGATTCCATTTTTACCTTGGTATAACATTAAGGTTTTTCTATGGGTACAAACCCCAACTGGGTCACAATAGCTTGCGCTTCAGGTGTCATTATCCAATTTATGTAATCCGTAATAGCACCGCTCGGTTGACTATTAGTATACATGTACAAGTCACGGGCTATTGGATATTGTCCATTATTAACTGTGTCAGCAGAAGGTAGGACGAAAAGTCCATCTGGTTTGCTCCCTACAGCGATTACCTTTACATCAGGTGTGACGTATCCTAATCCATCATACCCGATCACATTGGGATTATCCCTGGTTTCAGCAGTAATCCCCTCTGAAGATGGCAAGAGCAATGTATCGGTGGAAAAAAGGGTTTTATTATTCGGATCACCTAATCGGATCACATTTTCCAGGAAAAATACGTGGGTACCAGAATTAGTTTCGCGTGATAACCGCACAATAATTCGATCATTACCCTCAACCTCTTTCCAGTTATTAATTTTTCCACTATAAATATCCGATAATTGTTGAATGGTTAATCGGTTGACGGGATTCTCAGGATTTACAATAATCGCAATCGCATCCCGGGCAACAACGAATTCTATAGGATTTACCCCATTAGCCTTAGCTTGCTGTATTTCTTCCGGCTTTATTTGCCTACTTGCGTTGGCAATATCAACTGTTCCGTTAATTAACGCAGCGATGCCTGTGCCAGACCCGCCACCTGTAACGGAGATTTCTACATTGGGATAGAGCTGTTGATATTTCTCTGCCCATGCTAATGCCAGATTAACCAAAGTGTCTGAGCCTTTATTTACGATTGTGGAAATTTTAGGTGTATGGGAACTACTGGGAGTTGTTTCCCTCGCATGACCACAACTGGATAATAATACAAATAATATCATGCAGATTGTAGAGACGATCATTTTCATCGAGAGGATTATAGCTGTAATAATTCTCTCACACAAGGTAATTACGATAAATATCGATTTAGAGTAAAATCCTATTATATGGATAAGCAAGAACCTGTATTTACAATAAGAAATTTAGATTTCTATTATGGATCGGTCAATGCATTACATCAGATTTCAATGGATATAATGCCTAATTTGATCACAGCATTAATAGGTCCTTCGGGATGTGGAAAGTCTACGTTCTTACGTTGCCTTAACCGTATGAATGACACCATCTCTGGAACACGGATTGAAGGACAGATTCTTCTCAATGGAGCGGATATATACAGCAAGGATGTCGATTTGGCTAATCTTCGACAGCGAGTTGGGATGGTTTTCCAAAAACCAAATCCGTTCCCCCAATCTGTTTTTGACAATGTTGCATTTGGTCCACGGGTCGTTGGGTTAATCCGTGATAAGAATGATCTCGCTCTGATTGTAGAGCGTAGCTTGCGTCAGTCAGCCCTGTGGGATGAGGTCAAGGATCATCTTGACGAGAATGCCCTGAGTTTTTCCCTCGGCGAGCAGCAACGTTTGTGCATTGCACGTCTTCTCGCAGTACAACCCGAAGTAATCTTGATGGACGAACCTGCCTCAGCACTCGACCCAATTGCCACTCTCCGAATTGAAGAATTAATGTTTGAACTAAAGAAAAATTATACGATTGTTATCGTGACCCATAATATGCAACAAGCTGCCCGCGTTTCGGATTACACAGGATTATTCTGGCTGGGTGAACTAGTGGAATTTTCTCCTACCGAAATTATGTTCACCCGACCCGAAAAACAGCTATCTGAAGATTATATTACTGGAAAATTGGGGTAGACAATATTGCTTGGGCGATAAAATTTATGGAGATGGTGACAACAGAGACACTCAAGACATTAGATTTATCAGCTTGCCGGTAAGACTGAACCAAGTTTATGTTGCAGCTCAGCATCCGTTGGTTCTACTAATATTGATCCATCTCCAAATAAAATAGTAGGTACACTTCGCATCCCATTATTTGTAATAATTACAAATTCTTCGCCACTCTCATCATTATCAATATCCACCCAATTGTAAACGACGTGATTTCTGTCAAACCATCTACGGGCCTGAGAGCAATCTCCACACCACCAAGTACCAAAAATCGTTATTGTTTTTTCTGCCATTATCACTTTTACCAATGATAAGTCTTATAAAAATAATATAATAAGAGTATTCTACCAAATCTTTTTAATTTTATGAGTCTTTGGTTTTTAGGTACGATCGGGTTTAGTTATAAAGATTGGGTTGGTTCATTTTATCCCATCGGAACAGCCCAACGTGGATATCTTTCTTATTATAGTAAGGTATTCAACTCTGTAGAATTGGACACCACATTTCATTCCATTCCACAAGTTAAAACAGTACAAACTTGGTCTACCACTACACCTACTGAGTTTATGTTTTGCTTAAAAACTCCTCGAACCATTACGCATGACCTTGGGTTAAAAGGAGCTCACGGATTGATGAACGAATTCATTGAGTCGCTCTTACCCCTGCAAAGAAAGACAGGGCCAATATTAATTCAATTGCCCCCATCTTACTCCCAGGAAAACATTTCTGTACTAGATGAATTTTTAGAAATCCTACCCCTTTCCCATAATTATGCAATTGAATTTCGGCATCCATCATGGTATAACCAAAAAACAACTAAATTACTAACTCATTACCGAGTAGCCTGGGTCTCATTAGATTATCCCAATTTACCTAAACAAATCAATCTGACCGCTGACTTTCTTTACCTTCGTTGGATTGGAATAAATGGCATGTACCATCACCATACCCATGAGCGCGTAGATAAAACAAATCAATTAAGAGTCTGGATACACACGTTAAACCCTTACCTGGAACAAATAAAAGCAGTCTATGGATATTTTAATAATGATTATGCTGGGTTTGCGGCTGGAACTTGTAAACGTTTCATGCAACTCACTGGAATGAACAATATTGAGCATAATATGCCTTACCAAGAGAGGTTATTTTGATCTACTTTCTATATAAATGCCGAAGCTTTATAATCCATCGCCTTAAATCCTATCGCTATAAGGAGAACTCATTATGTTAGTTGCCCTCATCCATGTGCACGTCAAACCAGAGTATATCGAATCATTCAAAACTGCAACCCTTGATAATGCAAGCAATAGTATTAATGAACCCGGGGTCGCCCGATTTGATGTTTACCAACAGTCTGACGATCCTGCTAGATTTTCGCTGGTTGAAATATATAAGTCAGAAGATGCTTCAGCCAGACACAAAGAGACAGCACATTATGCACGATGGCGCGATACAGTAGCAGAAATGATGGCTGAACCAAGAACACGGATTACATACAATATTGTTTTCCCTCTTACTTCTGAGTAGTAAATGCAATTCGAATTTTCGACCGTCGCAAAAATAATATTTGGAGCTGGAAAGTTAAATTCCATTGGTGCTCTTCTCGAAGAGTTTGGTGCTAGAGTTCTAATAGTTTCAGGCGCTCCAGTGGAATTATCGGACAGATTACTAAACCTACTCAATTTACATGGGATACATTGCTCGTTATTAAAAATTGATCTCGAACCCACAGTGGATGTGATTCGCGAGGTTGTCGGGCTAGTAAGGAGAGAATTACCCAGTCTATTAATCGGTATCGGTGGTGGCAGTGCTCTTGATACAGCAAAAGCAACTGCAGCTTTATCGACCAACCCAGGGGATATAACAGAGTATTTGGAAGTCATAGGGTTAAACAAACCACTTATTAATCCTTCACTTCCGCTCATTGCGATACCCACAACTTCAGGCACCGGCTCTGAAGTCACCAGAAATGCTGTCATTGGATCACCAGAACAGCACGTCAAAGTTAGCTTACGTGGTCCTTATCTGCTCCCGCGTATCGCCATTGTAGATCCTGAACTCACAATCAGCCTTCCTCCATCCATAACCGCTACAACAGGTTTGGATGCTCTTACTCAATTGATCGAACCATTCACATGTAGTAGCCCAAACCCTCTAACTGATGCATTTTGCCTGGAAGGAATACAACGTATAGCTCGTGCATTAAATCAGGCTTATGATGATGGAAGTAATCTACACACACGTGAGGACATGTCACTTGCCAGTTTATTCAGCGGGCTTGCTCTCGCAAATGCAAAGTTAGGAGCAGTGCATGGATTAGCGGGATCCATCGGTGGGGAGATACCTGCTCAACATGGTGCAATCTGCGCTAGTTTATTACCAAATGTGATGGCGATTAATATCTCCGCCTTGATCAATCGTTCTCCAGGCCATCCAACACTGGACCGATATATAAAGGTCGGAAAACTCCTTAGTGGAGATCCAACTGCCACTGCTGACACTGGCGTCCAATGGATTCAAACCTTCTGCCAGCATGCTAATATTCAACCCTTGTCTTCCTTTGGATTGACAGAAACTCATTTCTTCAAAATAATTGAAAAAGCATTAAAAGCAAGCAGCATGAAGGGTAATCCAATAATACTAACTAAGGATGAATTACGTAATATATTGCAGAGGTCGTTATAATCATAACTGGAGATTAACAGATACTTGTCGACATTTGTAAAGGGATGTAAACTATCCACTGGAGGTGACCATGAGTACAGGTAGAATAATCACATATATCGTTGCAGCTTTCTTAATCTTAATCGGTCTTGGATTAGCAATAATTATTGGACTCTCTTATATCGTTCAGGCCGGAAGTGGTGGCTCAGTCGGAATAGGTTTAGTATTTCTCATAATTGGATTTTTAATGATCGGAGGTGGTGTCTATTTGATTTACATGGCTAGTCGTGGCAAAATGGGAGCCGTGATAGAAAATGTCACCCTCAAAGTTGATCTTCCTGCCAATGTCAGATTGGATACTTTGAAATGTAGATCCTGCGGTGGTACGCTTACTATGGACAACATCCAAATGGTTGCGGGGGCACCGGTAGTGAATTGCCCATATTGCCACTCCACTTATCAGCTAACTGAAGAACCTAAATGGTAAGATTGCGTAAATAAAACTGATGATTATTTTTAGGCTAATATTCATTATTTGGAGGTGAAGAATGCGAAGGCGGTTATTATCCATCCTGCTTATTTTCACCATTCTAATTCTATTATCCTCTCCAGCAACAGCCCAATCTTATTTATTTCAGCTCCCAACAGAAACTGTCGATGCATATTGGAATTCCGATGGAACGTTAGCGCTGGATTACACCCTTGCTTTCATTAATGATCCATCAGGGCATGTTATTGACTATGTAGATCTTGGACTACCCAATAATAACTACTCTGATAGTAATATCACTGCTTCGGTAAATGGGAACCAAGTTTATGACATCTCTTCTTCGGGTTTCCAGGGTCAGGGTAGTGTAGGAGTTGCTATTGGTCTAGGACAATACTCAATCCAGCCTGGATCGACAGGTACTCTCCAGGTTCATATAGAAAA
>Ga0153916_10001978_pt1 | contig 14998 bp, 10 predicted proteins | sample Opewatmetagenome_FD_109642 | JGI IMG/M metagenome (GOLD analysis project Ga0153916, IMG submission 109642) | Freshwater wetland microbial communities from Ohio, USA - Open water 3 Core 3 Depth 4 metaG | ecosystem: Environmental > Aquatic > Freshwater > Wetlands | place: USA: Ohio, Lake Erie...
GTTGACGAAGCCCGCCGCGCAGCCGATCAGCGCGCCGCCGGGAAAAATCAGCTTCGGCACCGATTGCCAGCCGCCCTCGTTGATCGCCCGCGCGCCATAGGAAACGCGCTTGCCGCCCTCCAGGATCGGCCAGATGCTCGGATGCTGCTTCCAGCGCTGGAATTCCTCGAAGGGCGACAGATAGGGATTTTTGTAATCGAGCGCGACGACGAACCCCAGGGCCACCTGCCCATTCGCCTGATGATAGAGGAAACCCCCACCCCAGGCATCGTCGAGCGGCCAACCCTGGGTGTGGATCACCCGGCCCGGCACATGCTTTTCGGGATCGATGTCCCAAAGCTCTTTCAGGCCCAGACCATAGACTTGCGGGGCGGAGTTCGCTTCCAGACCGAAGCTATTCTTGAGCTGTTTGGTGAGGTGGCCGCGCGCGCCTTCGGCGAAGAAGGTGTATCTGGCGTGGAGCTCCATGCCCGGCATGTAGCTGTCCTTGTGGGTGCCGTCGCGCGCGACCCCCATGTCGCCGGTGGCGACGCCTTTCACCGAGCCGTCGTCGTTGAACAGCACCTCGGCGGCGGCGAAACCGGGGAAGATCTCGACGCCCAGCGCTTCCGCCTGCCCCGCCAGCCAACGGCAGAGATTGCCGAGCGACACCGTGTAGCAGCCCTTGTTGTTCATGAACGGCGGCAGCAGCAGATGCGGCATGGCGACCTTGCCGGTCCGGGTCAGCACCCAATGGTGATTCTCGGTGACCTCCACGGTCATCGGGCTGTCCTGATCGCGCCAGTCGGGGATCAGCTCGTCGAGCGCCTTGGGATCGACAACCGCACCGGAGAGGATGTGCGCGCCGACCTCCGAACCTTTCTCCAGGATGCAGACCGAGATTTCGCGTGCCGCGGCGTTCGCCAATTGCTTGAGGCGGATCGCGGCGGCGAGGCCCGCCGGCCCCGCGCCGACGATCACCACATCATAGGCCATTGATTCCCGGTCGCTCATTCCCTTGTCTCCGTCCCGCATCCGTCCGATCGTCGCGTGTTTGTCACGATCCAGACCATGATGGGAAAATATCTGTTGACCGCAACGCTCTGTAGCCCAACGTCAGCAGCCATGAATATGGGGTCGTCGACGAATGCAAGAGCTGAGATGCTGAGCGCGCTCAGATGGCTCACCGATGCGGGGATCGACACGCTGGTCGAGGATGCGCCGCAAAGCTGGCTCGCCGCCGCGCAGGCGCAGCTGCAGGCGCGGCTGACGCCATCCCCCGCTCCGGCTCCGGTCCCGGCAGAGACTGCAGCGCCCGCGCCAGCCGCCATGACCGACCTCGCCGCTCTGTCCTCGATCGAGGCGCTGCAGGCGTTCCTTGCCGAGGCGGACACCGTGCCGCTGCGCATCGCCAACGCCGCGCCGCTGCTCCAGGCGGGCACGCCCGGCGCCGATCTGATGCTGCTCGCCGACATGCCCAGCGCGACCGACCAGCGCAGCGGGACGCCTTTTTCGGATGACGCGGGCCGTCTCGTCGATCGCATGCTCGCCGCCGTCGGGCGTGATCGCAGCGCCGCCTATCTCGCCAACTTCTGCGCCTGGCGAACTCCGTCCGGCCAGATCGACACCGGGGCGGCGCGTGACTTCTGGGCGGATGCCGCGCGCCGGCATGTCGCGCTCGCCGCGCCGCAAAGCCTGCTGCTGCTCGGCAATCTTCCCTGCCAGGCGCTGCTCGGCCTCGATCTCGCGAGGGCGCGGGGCCGCTGGCACCAGATCGCGATCGGCGACCGGACGGTTCCGGCGATCGCCAGCTTCACCCCCGCATGGCTGCTCCGCCAACCCGCGCACAAGGCGCTGGCCTGGGCGGATCTGCAGCTCTGGCGGCAGGGCCCGCCTGCATGATGCGGCTGCTATTGCCGGCGTTGCTGCTTGCCGTCGCCACGCCCGCGCAAGCCGCACCGGCCGCGGAGATCGAGCCCAGCATCATCGTTCGCGCGCGGGTGCTCCGCCAGGAAGTGCCGCAGGTGCTGCCGCGCAACGAGCGCGATGCCTTCGCCGGGATTTTCCGGGCGATCGGCCAGCGCCGCTTCGATGTCGCCAAGGCTGGATTGCTGGCGCTGCCGGACCGGCTGCTCACCGCCACGGCCTGGGCACAGATCTGGCTTGCCGGCGGCGAAACCCCGTCGAATGAGGCCCTGGCGGCATGGCTCGCCGCCAATGCCGATGCGCCGCAGGCCGAAAAGCTGCTCATCAAGGCGCGCGCCGCGGGGATCACCGACCTGCCGAGCCTGCCGTTGACGGCGCGGCTCCAGGCCGTGGCGGGGCCCGCATCCGAAAAACCGCGGGCGACGCGCGGCGATCGTGCCGCCGCCCAGCTTGCCGCCGACGTGAAGCCATTGCTCGATCAGGACCGCATCGCCGAGGCCGAAGCGCTGTTCCGCGACCGGCGCGGCGATCTCTCACCCGAAGGCCGCACCGAATGGCAGCAGCGCCTCGCCTGGCATTATTATCTCGCGGGGGACGACAAGGCTGCGCTCCGCCTCGCCGGCGAAGCAGCCAGCGGCGCCGGCGAATGGGCGCCGATGGGGGCGTGGGTGGCAGGCCTCGCCGCCTGGCGCAGCGACGACTGCAATCAGGCCGCAGACTCCTTCGCGCGCACCGCCGCGCTGGCGCGCAGTCCGGAGCTGGCGTCCGCCGGCTATTACTGGGCGGCGCGCGCCGATATGGCCTGCGGCCGGCCCTACCGGATCGCTGCCCATCTGCGCAGCGCCGCGCGTTACGGGGATAGTTTCTACGGCCTGCTCGCCGCCCGTGCGCTCGGCCTCGAACCGCCGCCGGAAAACGAGCTGTTGAGCTTCATCAAGGCGGACTGGAACCATGTCGCCGAACTTCCCGGCGCTCGCCGTGCCACGGCTTTGGTCGAGATCGGCGAGCTTGGCCTTGCCGACCGCGAGCTTCGCCATCTCGCGATGATCGGCAAGGCGGAGGATCATGTCGCGCTCACCTATCTCGCCGCGCGGATGAGCCTTCCCGCAACCCAATATTGGCTGGCCCATAACGCCCCGCGCGGCATCACTCCGCCACCCTCGGTGCGCTACCCTGCCCCCTCCTGGGAGCCGGAGCGCGGCTGGCGCGTCGATCGCTCGCTGGTTTTCGCGCATGCTTTGCAGGAAAGCCGCTTCGTCACCGACGCCACCTCGCGGGCCGGGGCAAAGGGCGTGATGCAGTTGATGCCGGGAACAGCGCAGCAGATCGCACGCAATACCGGTACGGACAGCAACCGGCTTGCCGATCCGAGCTTCAACATCGAATTCGGCCAGACCTATCTTGAGCAATTGCGCGATTCGCCCTGGACAGCCGGGCTGCTGCCCAAGGTGATCGCCGCCTATAATGCCGGTCCAGGATCGCTCAGGAACTGGCAGGGCCGGCTTCAGGACAAGGGCGATCCCCTGCTGTTCATCGAATCGATCCCGTTCGCCGAAACCCGGCATTATGTGGAGATCGTTCTCCGCAATTACTGGATGTACCAGTTCGGCGAAGGAGAAACCCCCGAGAGCGCGGCTGCGCTCGCCCAGGGCCTGTGGCCGCGTTTTCCCGGAATGCCGGGCGCAAGCGCGGTCCGGATGAATTCGACGGGGACAAGCTCGGGCGTGCAGTGATAAGGCTGGCCAATGCCGATCGACGAGACCCTCCCCTTCAAGCCCGTCCGCATCGCGGTGCTGACGGTTTCCGATACCCGCGGCGCGGCCGACGACCGTTCGGGCGATCTCCTCGTCGAAAAATTGCAGGCCGCCGGCCATGAGCTCGCCGACCGCGCGCTGATCCGCGACGATCAGGATCTCATCGTCGCCGCGCTCCACGCCTGGATCGACGATGAAAATGTCGATTGCGTGATCTCCACCGGCGGCACCGGCATCACCGGCCGCGACGTCACGCCCGAAGCGTTCGCGCGCGTCTGGGACAAGGAAATCCCCGGCTTCGGCGAACTGTTCCGCTGGCTCAGCTATCAGACGATCGGAACCTCGACGGTCCAGTCACGGGCCTGCGCCGGGGTTGTGCGCGGCACCTATCTGTTCGCACTCCCCGGCTCGACCGGCGCGGTCAAGGACGGCTGGGACGGCATCCTCGCATCTCAGCTCGACAGCCGTCACCGCCCCTGCAATTTCGTCGAATTGATGCCCCGCCTCAGGGAACGCTGACGGCGTCGGGCGTCATCACGGCCAGCTCATTGCCTGCCGGATCGACGAAATGGAAGCGACGGCCGCCGGGGAAGGCGAACACCGGCTTGACGATTTTCCCGCCCGCTGCGGTGACTGAATTCAGCGCCGCATCCAGGTCGGCGACCTCGATCACCGGCAGCGGCGCCGCGCTCGCCTCGCTCACATCCGCCTGCAGGCCGATGTCGACATCCCCGGTCATGGTGCACGCATAGCTCGGCCCGAAATCGGTCAGTTTCCAGCCGAACGCCGCCTCATAGAAGGGTTTGCTGCTGCCGATGCTGGCTGCCGGCAGCTCGATGAAATTGATCCTCGCCATTGAAACAATCCTCCTTGTTCTTGTTGTGTTCTTCTCTATCCGCTAGAGTGAGTCAATGGAGTCAAGGCAGAATCCCGATCTGCGGTCCGGGCGGGGCGCGCCCGCAAACCAGGCCAGCGCGCGGTTCAATCTCCCCCGGCGCGAGGCGGATGGCGACTGGCTGGACGCCCGCGAAGAAATCGACGACGGACCGCCGCCCTTGCGCACCACCGTCACCGTCGAAAAGCCGCGCACGATCATCAACCGCAACCAGTCGCCGGACATCCCCTTCGACCGCTCGATCAACCCCTACCGCGGCTGCGAGCATGGCTGCATCTACTGCTTCGCGCGGCCGAGCCACGCCTATCACGACCTTTCGCCGGGCCTTGATTTCGAAAGCCGGCTGTTCGCGAAACCCGATGCCGCCGAACTGCTGCGCGTAGAGCTGGCAAAGCCCGGCTATCGCTGCGCGCCGATGGCGATGGGCACCAACACCGATCCCTATCAGCCGATCGAGGGCAAATGGCGGATCACCCGCGAGGTGATCGAGGTGCTCGCCGAGACCGCGCACCCGCTCACCATCACCACCAAATCTGATCGCGTCGTCCGCGACATAGACATCCTCGCCCCCATGGCGGAGCGCGAACTCGTGGCGGTCGCGGTTTCGGTGACTTCGCTCGACCCCAAGGTCCACCGCACGCTGGAGCCGCGCGCGCCCGCGGCACGCAAGCGCCTCGCCGCGATCCGCAGCCTGTCACAGGCGGGCATTCCGGTTTTCGTGTCCTTGGCCCCCGTGGTGCCGGCGATCACCGATCATGAGATCGAGCATATCCTCGAGGCCGCCGCCGAGGCGGGCGCGCGCGCCGCCTTCTTCATGCCCGTGCGCCTGCCTTATGAGGTCGCGCCCCTGTTCAAGGCATGGCTCTGCGAACATTATCCCGACCGGGCGGAGAAGGTGATGAACATCATCAAATCGATCCGCGACGGCCGCGAGAATGATCCGCGCTTCTTCACCCGCATGCGGGGTTCGGGGCCATGGGCCGATCTCATCCGCACCCGCTTTGCGATCGCCTGCCGCAAGCTCGGGCTTAACAATGATCGCATCCGGCTGCGCACCGACCTGTTCCGGCCACCCGAAGGGGCACAGTTGCGGCTGTTTTAGCCTAGGAAACCAAAGCCAGTCTTGGCTGTTCGCTCGCCGTCAGATTCACCGCGCTCACGCCCGGCATCCGCCCGATCCGGTCGGCAACCTCGGCATCGATCAGATAATCGCGGCCAAGGTTCAGCAGCGCTTCGCCGGCGGGAAGCCGGAGCCGCAGCAGCACCTCGCCGCGCCCACCCTTCAGCGTGCCGATCTCCGCCGCCAGCAGCCGCGCGACATCCTTGTCGTCAGCGATCACCTCCAGCTTCAGGCGAGTCCGGCTGCCCACCGCTTCGAGCGGCGTGATCGAGCGCACGGTGACGCGCGGCGTGTCCTCGCCATCGCGCCATTGCAGTTCGGCGGAAACCAGGCCGGCGCCGGCGCTGCGAATGATCGCCTCGACCTGCTCGCAGGCGTCGTCATCGAAGACGCTGGCGATGAACTGGCCCGAAGCATCCGAAAGCGTCGCCAGCATGTAGCGCCGCCCCTTTGCCGAGGTGCGCCAGCGCACATCCTCGACCAGCGCCGCGAGCGTCGCCGAGGCGCGATCGCTGTCGCGCGGCGCGCCGTCCGCGACGATCGCGGCGAGCGGGCGCGCACCGTGCGCCGCCGCCAGATGGCGATACTGGTCGACCGGATGCGACGAGAAATAAAAGCCGAAGGCGTCCTTTTCCTGCACCATCCGCTCGGCAAGCGACCAGACCAGGTTCTGCGGCAGCCGGATCGGCGCGGAGCCCGCGCCGGCGTCGCCGAACAGGCCGTGCTGGCCACTGTTGCGGGCTTCCGCCGCCGTCTGGGCGTGCGCGAGGATGGTTTCGGCGGCGATGTGCACCGCGGCGCGCTCCAGACTAAGGCAATCGAACGCGCCGGCCGCCGCCAGGCTTTCGATCTGGCGCTTGTTGATCTGTCTCGGGTCGATCCGCTCGGCGAAATCATCGACATTGCGGAAGGGGCCGCCGGCGGCGCGGATCGCCACTAGCTCGGCCATCGCCTTCTCGCCGACACCCTTCAGCCCGCCGAGCGCGTAGCGCACCGCGAGCCCCGTGCCGGTCTCCTCCACCTCGAAATCCGAACCGCTGGCGTTGATGCAGGGCGGCAGGCAGGTGACGTCAAGACGCCGCATGTCGTCCACGAACACCGCCAGCTTGTCGGTGAGACCGATGTCGAAGGCCATCGAGGCCGCATAGAATTCATGCGGATGATGGGCCTTCAGCCAGGCCGTCTGATAGGCGACCAGCGCATAGGCGGCGGCGTGGCTCTTGTTGAAGCCATAGCCCGCGAACTTGTCGATCAAGTCGAACAGCTCGTTGGCATGGCCCTGGTCGATGCCGCGCTCCATCGCGCCGCTGACGAAGCGGTCGCGCTGGGCGTCCATCTCCGATTTGATCTTCTTGCCCATCGCGCGCCGGAGCAGATCGGCTTCGCCAAGCGAGTAGCCGGCCAGCACCTGCGCAGCCTGCATCACCTGTTCCTGATAGACGATCACGCCGTAGGTCGGCTTCAGCACCTCTTCCAGCATCGGGTGCGGATATTTGATTTCCTCGCGACCGTTCTTGCGCGCGCCGAAGGTCGGGATGTTGTCCATCGGACCCGGGCGGTAGAGCGAAACCAGCGCGATGATGTCTTCGAAGCAGTCGGGTTTGACCGCGGCGAGCGTCCGCCGCATGCCCTCGGATTCAAGCTGGAACACACCGACCGTGTCGCCCTTCTGGAGCAGCTTGTAGACCTCGGGATCGTCCCATTTGAGCTGATCGAAATGCACCTCGATGCCGCGCCGCTGCAGAAGCTGCTTCGCGCGCTGCAGCACCGAAAGCGTCTTGAGGCCCAGGAAGTCGAATTTCACCAGCCCCGCAGCCTCGACATATTTCATGTCGAACTGGGTCACCGGCATGTCCGAGCGGGGATCGCGGTAGAGCGGCACCAGCTCGGCCAGCGGCCGGTCGCCGATCACCACACCCGCCGCGTGGGTGGAGCTGTGGCGCGGCAATCCCTCCAGCTTCATCGCGAGGTCGAGCAGCCGGTGCACCTGCTCGTCGCGCTTGTAGTCTTGCGCCAGCTCGGACACCCCGTTCAGCGCGCGATCGAGCGTCCAGGGATCGGTCGGATGATTGGGCACCAGCTTCGCCAGCCGGTCGACCTGGCCATAGCTCATCTGCAGCACCCGGCCGGTATCCTTCAGCACCGCGCGTGCCTTCAGCTTCCCGAAGGTGATGATCTGCGCCACCTGGTCGCGGCCATATTTCTCCTGGACGTGGCGGATCACCTCGTCGCGGCGGGTTTCGCAGAAATCGATGTCGAAGTCGGGCATCGACACGCGTTCGGGATTCAGGAAGCGCTCGAACAGCAGCCCCAGCGCGATCGGGTCGAGATCGGTGATCGTCAGCGACCAGGCGACCAGCGAGCCCGCGCCCGATCCGCGCCCGGGCCCGACCGGGATATCGTGCGCCTTGGCCCACTGGATGAACTCGGCGACGATCAGGAAATAGCCGGGAAAGCCCATCTTGCAGATCACGTCGATCTCGAATTCGAGCCGCTCGTGATAGGGTTTCGCGGCTTCGTCCGAGAGGCCGAGAACCGCCAGACGCGCCGCCAGCCCCTTGCGCGATTCCTCGGCCAGCATCCGCGCCTCGGCTTCGGGATCGCCGGCAAGGCTCGGCAGGATTGGCTTGCGCTTGGGCGCCGCCACCGCGCAGCGCTGCGCCACCACCAGCGTGTTGGCGATCGCTTCCGGCACGTCGGCGAACAATTCGGCCATCATGCTCGCGGGTTTCAGCCAGGCATGGCGGCACGAGCGCTTGCGGTCCTCCGAATCGACATAGGCCGAGGCCGCGATGCACAGCATCGCATCGTGCGCGGCGTGGAAATCCGGCTCGGCATAGCAGGCCGGATTGGTCGCCACCAAAGGCAGGTCGCGGGCATAAGCGAGATCGATCAGCGCGCCTTCGGCCGCCTTCTCGATCGCATCGTCCCGACGGCTGAGCTCGATATAAAGCCGCCCGGGGAACAGCGCCTGCAGCCGATCGAGATAGGCCGTGGCGTCGCGGACCTGCCCGTCGCTGAGCAGCCGGGCGGCGGCCCCTTCCCCGCCCGCGGTCAGCGCGATCAGCCCGTCGGTCCTGCCTTCCAGCGCCGCCAGCGGTACATGCGCGTCCTCATGCACCGGCCGGTCGAGATGCGCCTCCGAAACCAGCGCGCAGAGATTGCCATAACCGGTCTCGTCCTGGGCGTAGAGCGCCAGCCAGTCGATGACCGGAGGCTTGCCATCCTGACCGCCCGGCCGGGCAACCGCGAGCAGCGTGCCGATGATCGGCTGCACGCCGGCGTCCATCGCGGCGTCGGAATAGGGCATCGCCGCGTACAGGCCGTTGCGGTCGGTGAGCGCCGCCGCCGGAAAGCCGAGTTTCGCGGCATGCTTCGCCAGCGCCTTCGGCTCGATCGCGCCTTCAAGCATGGTGTATGCGGAGAAGTTGCGGAGCGGAACATAGGCGGGTGCGGGCATTCCGGCACTATGGGAGGCGGGATCGATTCTGGGAAGGCGGCTTCTAGACCTATTGACGAGAGCCTGATCGTTTGAGGTGGAAGCGCTTCGCGATTCCGCCGAAAGCGTGAATCAGGCTCTAGCCGATCCGGCCCTCATGCAGGCTCACCACCCGGTCCATCTTGGCGGCCAGCCGCTGATTGTGCGTCGCGACCAAGGCCGCAGATCCCTGCCCGCGCACCAGCCGCAAAAACTCGGCGAGCACGACATCGGCGGTATGCTCGTCAAGATTGCCAGTCGGCTCGTCGGCGAGCACCAACACCGGCTTGTTGGCCAGCGCCCGCGCCACCGCCACCCGCTGCTGCTCACCGCCGGACAATTGCGACGGCCGGTGCTCCAGCCGGTGGCCGAGCCCGAGGTCGCCGAGCAGCGAGATCGCCCGCTCCCGCGCCGCATCGGGCGTAACGTCGCGGATCAATTGCGGCAGCATGACGTTCTCGATCGCCGAGAAATCGGGCAGCAGATGGTGGAATTGATAGACGAAGCCCAGTTTCTCGCGCCGCACTCGCGTCCGTTCGCCATTGGCGATGTCCGAAACCTCCTGCCCGGCGATGCGGATCGATCCCTGGAAGCCGCCCTCCAGCAGCCCGACCGCCTGCAGCAGCGTCGATTTGCCCGAACCGGACGGCCCGAGCAGCGCGACGATCTCGCCCGGCGCGATCGACAGGTTGACGCCGCGCAGCACCTCGATGGTCTCGCCGCCCTGGACGAAGCTGCGGCGAAGGTCGCGGGTTCCCAGCACCTCATTCATAACGCAGCACCTGCACGGGATCGGTGCTCGCCGCCTTCCACGCCGGATAGAGAGTCGCGAGGAAAGAGAGGATCAGCGCCATAGAAACGATCGCCAACACCTCGAACGGATCGGTCTTGGCGGGCAGTTCGGTAAGATAGCGGATCGAGGGATCCCAGAGATTCTGCCCCGTCAGCAGCCCAATGCCGCTGACGATGCCCTGGCGGAACTGAAGCAGCGCGAAGCCGAGCACCAGCCCCGCCACGATCCCCATGCCGCCGATCAATGTGCCGACCGTCATGAACACCCGCATCAGGCTCGACCGCGTCGCGCCCATCGTCCGCAAGATGGCAATGTCCTTGGTCTTGGCGCGCACCAGCATGATCAGCGACGAGAGGATGTTGAACACCGCCACCAGGATGATGATCGACAGCACCCAGAACATCACCACCCGCTCGACCTTCAGCGCCTCGAACAGCGACGCGTTCATCGACTGCCAGTCGGTCACCACGCCCTGTCCGCCGACCTTGTCGGCCAGCGGCGCCAATATCGTCGCCACCTTGTCGGGATCGGTGGTCATCAGCTCGACCATGCCGACATTGTCGTCCAGCATCAGCAGGGTTTGCGCCTGCGCCATCGGCATGATCACGAACGCCTTGTCATAATCATAGACGCCGACCTCGAAGATCGCGCCCACTTGATACGCGACGATCCGCGGCGCGGTGCCGAACGGCGTCACCTGCCCCTGCGGCGAAATCAGGCTGATCGACGATCCGACTGTCGCGCCAAGGGCCTCGGCAAGCCGCGCGCCGATCGCCACCACTGGCTGATCGGGCGACAGGGATTTCAGCGATCCTTCGGTCACCTTGCCATTGAGGATTTCGTTCTGGAGGATGTCCTCCATCGTCATCCCGCGCACCAGCACGCCCTCGACCCGGCCGCTGAAGCTCGCCATCAGGGGCTGTTCGATCAGCGGAATCGCCTTGGTGACGCCGGGCGTCGCCAGCGCCTGCCGCTGGATGCTCTGCCAGTCGGGCAAGCGCCCGCCATAGCCTTGCACCACCGCATGGCCGTTGAGACCGACGATCTTGTCGAACAGCTCGGCGCGAAAGCCGTTCATCACGCTCATCACCGCAATCAGCGCCGCCACGCCCAGCATCACCGCCACCAGGCTGATCGAGGCGACGAGGAAGATGAAGCCCTCGCCCTTGCCTGGCAGCAGGTACCTTTTGGCGATCATCCGCTCATAGCGGGAGAGGATCATTCCGTTTCCCCGTCATCCCCGCGAAGGCGGGGATCCATGAACTCCGCTGGGGCAAGACATGGCACGGCGACGGTGCGAACAGATATTGCCCCGTGATCATGGATTCCCGCCTTCGCGGGAATGACAGTGGCTTCGGTTCTCACCCCGCCAGCCTCGCCAGCGCCGCTTCGATCGAAAGCTCCTGCCGTTCCCCGGTCTTGCGGTTCTTCAGCTCGACGACGCCCGCCGCCAGCCCCTTGGGGCCGACGATCAGCTGCCACGGCACGCCGATCACGTCCATGCCGGCGAATTTGGCGCCGCCGCGCTCGTCGCGGTCGTCGTACAGCACCTCGACGCCCGCCGTCTCCAGCTTCGCATAGAGCTCGTCCGAAGCCGCCGCGCAGGCTGCGTCGTCGGCGCGCAGGTTGATGAGCCCGACCTTGAACGGCGCGATCGCCTCGGGCCAGACGATCCCGGCCTCGTCGTGGCTCGCCTCGATCACGCCGCCGACCAGCCGCGAGACGCCGATGCCATAGCTGCCCATCTGCGGGTAGAGCGCCTGGCCATCCGGCCCCTGCACGGTCATGCCCATCGCCTCGGTATATTTGGTGCCGAAGTAGAAGATGTGGCCGACCTCGATGCCACGCCGCGTGTGCAGGCGCTCCGCGGGCACCGGGCAATCGGTCACCTTCTCATGCTCCTCGGCCTCCATCGCATAGAGGCTCGTCATCCGGGCGATCGTCGAGGCATCGGCGGAAAGCAGCTCCTCCCGCGTCACATCCTCAAGCGCGGCATCGTAGAAAAGCTGGCTCTCGCCAGTGTCCGCCAGAATGTGGAATTCGTGGGAAAGATTGCCGCCGATCGGCCCGGTCGGCGCGCGCACCGGCACCGCCTGCAAGCCCATCCGCGCGAAGGTCCTGAGATAGGCGACGAACATCGCGTCATAGCTCGCCCGCGCCCCCGCCTCGTCGAGGTCGAAGCTGTAGGCGTCCTTCATCAGGAATTCACGGCCGCGCATCACGCCGAAGCGCGGGCGCACCTCGTCGCGGAACTTCCACTGGATATGGTAGAGCGTCCGCGGCAGGTCGCGATAGCTCTTCGCGGCATCGCGGAACAACGCCGTGATCATCTCCTCGTTGGTCGGCCCGTAGAGCATTTCTCGGTCATGACGATCGGCGAAGCGCAGCATTTCCGGGCCATAGGCGTCATAGCGCCCGCTTTCCCGCCAGAGATCCGCCGACTGGATGGTCGGCATCAGCAATTCCACCGCACCGGCGCGATTCTGCTCCTCGCGGACGATCTGCTCGATCTTGCGAAGGACGCGAAGGCCGATCGGAAGCCAGGCATAGATCCCCGCCGAAGTCTGGCGGATCAGGCCCGCGCGCAGCATCAGGCGATGGCTGGCGATCTGGGCGTCGGCGGGGGTTTCCTTGGAAACCGGCAGGAAATATCGGGAAAGGCGCATCGTTCCGATCGCAAAATGAACATTCAGGCTGTCGTCTGTAGCATGGTCGCGCCGCCACGCAACGCCGGAGAACGCCGAAGCATGTCGACAGAATCTATTCCATGGTTCGCGGCCGGAAGCACTCTTGTTGCAGCGATGTCACAGCAACCGGTCAATCTTTAGAATTGATGCGATTGCCCGATGACAAGCGCCGAAGGCTTGCCTAGCCTGTACTCCTCAAATGAGCAGTGGTGCTTTGCCAATGTTCAGGGGGGTAAGGGTTCCGTAGCGTCCCGGCCAACAAGTCGCGTGGGCGCTAAGGAGAAAAACCCAAGGGGGCTGACGCTCGTTCGTCACGTTGATGCCCGGGTCTTCGCGGACCCGGGCATCTTCGCATGGTCTTGCGGGGGACATGCGCATGGTCATCTTTGCGCCAAGGTTTTTCGGGGTTGTGCCGATAATTCTGGCGCTGGCCGCCTGTGGACCAAAGGCTGATCCGGCCGCTGTCGCACGCGGCGCCCAGGTGTTTGCCGACAACTGCGAAATCTGCCACCGCATCGATGCGGATCTGCAATCGAAATCGGCTGCCACTGGTCCGGATCTGCAGGGCATTGTCGGCCGCAAGGCCGGGACGCTGACCGATTATCAATATTCGCCCGCGATGAAGGCGGCCTCGATCATCTGGGACGAACCAACGCTTGCCAGATTCCTCAAGGAACCGCAGGCTGTCGTTCCGCAGAATCAGATGGGATTTTTTGGCCTGTCGGACCCTCAGAGTATCAAAGATTTAACGCTGTTTCTGCAATCGAGGTCATAGTTCAAGTGCGTTGCGTCATCGGATCTTCAAATGGACGGTGTATCCGTGGCATTGAACGCGTTTGTCGACAGTCGTCAGATCAGTAATGGCCAGAAATACTCTGCCGACATCTGTATCATTGGGGCGGGCGCCGCAGGCATCACCATCGCCCGCGAATTTGCAGGACATGCGCAATCCGTCATTTTGCTCGAAAGCGGCGGGCTCAATTTCGATCAGCGAATCCAGGAGCTTGGAAGCGCCGAGATAGCGGGCCGCAAGCTCAAAGACGCGCTTAAGGGCCGGATGCGCTATTTCGGCGGCTCGACCAATCACTGGGGCGGGCAATGCGTTCCGCTTCAGCCCGGGGATTTCGAAAAGCGCCCCGGCATCGCGCGCAGCGGCTGGCCGTTTACCTATGACGAGATCGTGCCCTATTATCGGCGCGCGCATGAGGTGTTGAAGATCGGCGCCTTCGACTACGATGCGACCCGGCTTTCGCGCGACCTGAATCTCTCTCTGTTTCCGTTCAGTCCGGCCACCGTCCAGTCGGTTGCATCGCGCTATAATCCATTGCGGTTCGGCCTCGAATACGGACAGTTGCTGAACGATGCAGCGAATATCAAGGTGATGCTGTTCGCCAATGTCACCGCGATCAATCTCGATTCCAGCCATAATTTCGTGCGCGATGTGGCGGTCCGGACATTCGCCGGCAACGCCTTCACGGTTACAGCGAAAAAGATCGTGCTTGCCACCGGCGGCATTGAAAATGCCCGCATCCTCTTGTCCAGCAATCACGACCAGCCCAAGGGGCTCGGCAATCAGCATGACCTCGTGGGACGCTTCTTCCAGGGCCATCTCTGGCGCCCCGCCGGCCGGATCGTTCCAGCCGGCAACACGCCATTCCTCCGCGCCTATGTCGATCGGTTCGACTATCAGGACCGGGCATCGGTCGGTTTCCACATCGCCCTGCCCGATCGGCTGGCCATCGATCGGCAGCTGCCCAAATTCCGTTCGGAAATTGCGGTCGGTTCGCCGCTTCTGGAAGCCGGCAAACGCGTGCGTCGCGCGCTCAAGAACCCGCGAAAGACGCTGAGTTACGAGGACATCGGTGTGCTCGCAAGCCGGCCGCTTGATACCGCGAACCGGCTCATTTGCGAGGTCGATCCCACCCCTGAATATTACCTGCTGAACAATTACACCGAACAGCTGCCGAATCCCGAAAGCCGGATCATGCTCTCGCATCGCAGGGATGCCATGGGACAGTCCTTGTCAAAGATCGACTGGCGGATATCCCCACAGGATTGGCAGGGCTTGATCGCCGCCCAGCACATCATTGCCCATGAAGTCGGCCGCAGCGGCTTCGGCCGGATGAAGATCGAGCTCCCTGAACAACCGGAACACACGCTTGATCGCGTGGGCACCGGCTATCACCATATCGGCACCACGCGGATGCACGAAGATCCGCGGCAAGGCGTCGTCGATGGCAATGCACGAGTCCATGGCCTTGCCAATCTCTTTGTCGCCGGCTCATCCGTCTTCCCTACCGGCGGCTGGCCAAACCCGACGCTGACGATCGTCGCGCTGTCCGTTCGGCTCGCCGATCATCTCAAGA
>Ga0153916_10001980_pt1 | contig 14985 bp, 14 predicted proteins | sample Opewatmetagenome_FD_109642 | JGI IMG/M metagenome (GOLD analysis project Ga0153916, IMG submission 109642) | Freshwater wetland microbial communities from Ohio, USA - Open water 3 Core 3 Depth 4 metaG | ecosystem: Environmental > Aquatic > Freshwater > Wetlands | place: USA: Ohio, Lake Erie...
CCTACCGCTCCCGGACCATCCCGTCGATCGTGGCTGAAGCCAAAAGCCTGGCCGCGCGCGGGATCAAAGAAATCAACCTGGTTTCGCAGGACACGACCTATTTCGGCCGCGATAAGAGACGAGAGGGTGGATTGCTCAGGCTCCTGCGCCGGCTGATCGAGATTCGTGGAATACGCTGGATCCGGCTGCTCTATGGCTATCCGGAGGAGGTCACGCCGAGCCTGCTCGAGGTCATGAAGGCGGACAAGATCTGCTCTTATCTGGATGTCCCCTTCCAGCATGCTGACCGCCGTCTTCTCAAGTCGATGAAAAGGAGCATGGCTGGCGCCCGGTCCCTCCGGCTTATCGAGACGATTCGAAAGGCTTTGCCCGACGTGGCCATAAGGACCTCACTCATCGTCGGATTCCCCGGGGAGGGTCGGGCCGAGTTCCTCGCCTTGAAGAGTTTCGTCCGGGAGGCGCGCTTCGACCATCTTGGCGTGTTCACTTACTCGCCGGAAGAAGGCACCGGCGCCTTTAACCTAGGGGATCCTGTTCCAGAAAGGGAAAAAGCCCGTCGCCGGGAAGAAATCATGGCCCTCCAAGCGGAGATCGCGGCCTCGCTTCAGCGGAAATATCTCCGGAGACGGCTCGACGTCCTGATCGATCCTTCCTCTTCTGCCGGGAGCGGCGGTTTCGTGGGGCGGGCGAGGTTCCAGGCCCCGGAGGTGGACGGAGTGGTCTTGATCGAGCCGAGCGGCCCGTCCGTCGGACCGATCCGGCCGATCGAAAAGGTTGAAATCATCTCGGCGGGAGTATATGATTTACGGGGAATTGTCGTCCGATGAAAATTGTCTGGAGGATCGCCGCCTCCTTTTTTGGACTGGGCTTTTTCCCGGTCGCGCCCGGGACACTGACCAGCCTCGCTATCGTCCTGATCTATAAATTTTTAATTTGCGGGTTTGCCCTCCCCTATCTTTTTTTGATCTTATTAGCCCTTCTCGCCGTTGGTGTTCCGGCCGCCACCGCCTATTCCTCCGAGCTCAGGAAAACCGACCCCGGACGCGTCGTGATCGACGAAGCCGCCGGCCAGCTCCTTGTCTTCCTCTCCGTCTCTCCAGACTGGACCCTCCTGGTCATCGGCTTCCTGCTTTTCCGTATTTTCGATATTGTCAAGCCCTTCCCTATTCGAAAACTGGAGGGCTTACCCGGAGGCTGGGGCATCATGGCCGATGATGTCGCAGCCGGATTGATGGCCAAATTGCTCCTTCACCTTTTCATCTATCTGCAGTGAAAAACAAGCGTCCAGGAAGAGTCGAAATCATCGCCGTCGGGTCGGAGCTTCTCACTCCCCATTTCCAGGATACGAATTCGCTGTATCTGAGCACTCGCTTGAATGACCTCGGATGGACGGTAGCCTTTAAAACGATCGTTGGCGATGATGAAGAAGACCTCAGCCGGCAGCTTCGCGAGGCCCTTCGCCGGACGGATCTAGTCATGGTCATGGGGGGATTGGGCCCGACAGGCGATGACGTCACCAGAGAAGCCGTGGCCCTGGCTTTGGGAAGGGACTTGATCTTGCATAGAGATGTGCTGGAAAGGATCGAAGACCGCTTCCGAAGACGGCAGCTACCGATGCCCAAGGCCAACAGGAAGCAAGCGTTTATCATTCGCGGCGCTACAGTCCTGCCGAATAATAACGGGACTGCGCCCGGGCAGTTGATCAAGGTGGGCATGAAGAAGGTCGTTCTTCTCCCCGGTCCTGCCCACGAGCTCAAGCCGATGTGCGAAGAATCGGTATGGCCTGTCCTGGAGATGGAGGGGGGCGGCCATATCATCCGGGCCGTGCTCAAGGCGACGGGTCTGACGGAGTCAATGGCCGAAGAGCTCATCTCCGACCTTTATCCCGAGAGGGCAGACCTCGGCCTGACCATCCTCGCCTCTCCGGGCCAGATTGAGCTTCATCTGTCCGCCTTTTCAGCGGGGAGCCGTACCTCAGCCGAAAACAGGCTCCGCAGGCTGAAGCTCAAGCTGGAAAAGCGGTTGCGAAAAAACATTTTTTCTGAGGGTGGAGAGTCCCTAGAAGAAGTCGTCGCCCGGCTCTTAAAGAAGCAAAAAAAGACTTTGGCGGTTGCCGAATCCTGCACTGGGGGTTTGATCAGCCACCGTTTGACCAATGTTCCCGGCAGTTCCGAGTACTTTTTAGAAGGAACCGTAACCTACAGCAACGCCGCCAAGATCGAGCTTCTTGCCGTGCCGCCGGGCCTGATCGAGGCCTGGGGCGCGGTCAGCTCTCCCGTAGCCCGGGCAATGGCCTCGGGCATCCGGAAGCGGGCCCGGGCCAACTTCGGCCTGGCCGTCACCGGCATCGCCGGACCCACGGGAGGGACTCCAGACAAACCCGTCGGACTGGTCTTTACAGCTCTGGCTTGGCCAGGGGGGACCGATGTCCAGAAGAGCCTGTTCCCGGGAAGGCGGGAACAAGTTAAACTCCAGTCTGCGCAGAAGGCCCTGGACATGGTGCGGCGGCATCTCCTCCGGAAAGGCCGGGTTATGAAGAGGAATACTCGATGAGGACGTTCATCGCTATTGACCTCGATGACAGCTTGAAAAAAGCCCTTGAAGCGCTCGTCGGCGAGCTCACGCCGTTGGCGAAGAGCGTCCGCTGGACGCGCGCCGCCGGGATGCACATGACCTTGAAGTTTTTGGGGGAGATTGCAGAAGCGGATGCGGCGCGGGTGATCTCAACCCTGGAGGAAGTCGCTCCCCGTCACCCGATTTTTGATCTGGTGCTCGAAGGCACGGGCGCTTTTCCTCCCGGACGAAGGGACCCGCGCATACTTTGGGTGGGGGCGGTTCCGGAGCCTCCTTTGTTGGCGCTCCAGGAAGATATCGAGAAAGGGATGGAGAAGCTCGGGTTCGAACGGGAAAAGAGACGATTCCATCCCCACCTGACACTGGGTCGGGTGAAATTCTCCTCCGGGATCGATTCTCTGGTCCAGGAGTTGAAGAAATATCAGGATCATATGTTCGGAGGTATGAGCGTCCAGAAATTCACGTTTTTTCAGAGCACTCTCAAGCCCTCTGGAGCCGAGTATAGTGTTCTTAAGGAATTCCATTTAGCATGAAAATCCTCTGGATCCTGGCGGCGTATTTTATCGGTTCGATCCCCTCCGGCTTCCTGATTTTCAAGATAGGAGAGAGAAAGGACATCCGGATGTTCGGCAGCCAGAGCACCGGCGCCACAAATGTCCTCCGGCTCAAGGGCTGGCGCTACGCTCTTCCCGTTTTGGTTATAGATGTCCTGAAGGCGGCGCTTCCCGTCTGGATCGCAATGAGATGCTACCCGGGCGATCGGCGCGTCGCTTTCGGCGTGGCCTTAATGGTGGTCCTCGGCCATTGCTTTCCCGTATTCATCGGGTTCAAGGGAGGAAAAGGCGTTTCTACGGCCATGGGTTCCTATGCCGTTCTGGCAACCGTCCCGCTTTTATTGAGCCTGGTGGTCTTCGTGGGGGTGATCGCAGCCACCCGCTATGTCTCTCTCGGATCGCTCCTGGCAGCCCTGTCATTCCCGCTGATCGTGTATCTCGGCTGGGGCGACGGCGCTCTGGCGGGGCTCGGTTTGGCTATCTTTGCCGTGATCGCATTGCGGCATGCCGGCAACATCCGACGGCTTTTCCGGGGCCAAGAGAGGAAATTCGGACAAACGATAGAAATAGAGAAGGGATAAACGGAAATGGACGCGGCGATAATCGGCGGCGGAGGCTGGGGCTCTGCCTTTGCCCTTCATCTCGGGCGGCTGCGCCTTAAAACCCAGCTCTGGATCAGGGAAAAAGAAATCCTGAGAGAGCTCCTCAAAAACCGGAAGAACGGCGTTTTCCTTCCCGGTTTCAGCTTCCCTCCCGAGGTCACCTTCTCAAACGACATCCGGGAGACCGCTTCCTCGGCCGGAATCTTGTTCGTGGCGGTCCCCTCCCGTTTCTGCCGCCCGGTTTTTAAGGAAATCGCGCCCGTGCTAAGGAGGGACCAGGTCATCGTCAGCCTGACCAAGGGAATCGAAGAAGGCTCGCTCAAAAGGATGACCGAGATTATGGAGGAGGTTTTTTCGCCGCATTCCCTGCCCCGCTTGGCCGTGCTCAGCGGCCCGAGCTTCGCCCGTGAAGTTGCGGAAAAACACCCGACTGCCGTGGTCATCGCTTCCGCCGATGCCGAGTCGGCGCGGAGTATCCAGCATCTTGTTTCGAATATTCATTTCCGGGCCTATACCAGCGATGACGTCGCCGGAGTCGAACTGGCCGGCGCGCTGAAAAACGTGATCGCCGTGGCCTGCGGGATCTCGGACGCCCTGCGCTTCGGCCACAACACTCGGGCCGCCCTCATCACCCGGGGCATCGCCGAGATGACTAGGCTGGGACTGAAGCTCGGGGCCAAGAAAGAGACCTTCCTGGGTTTGGCCGGCATCGGCGACCTTGTCCTTACCTGCACCGCCCGGCTGAGCCGCAATTATCATGTCGGTTATGAATTGGGGAGAGGGCGGCCGCTTGCCGAGATCCTGGCGGAGACGAGAATGGTGGCCGAGGGAGTGACTACGACCATGTCCGTCCGGGATCTTGCTCACAGGGAGGAGGTCGAGATGCCGATCTCTAATGAGGTTTACCGGATCCTCTATAAGGGGAAAAACCCGCAGGAATCCCTCGGGGAATTGATGCTGAGAACGCTCAAAGGCGAATAACGAGGAGAGAGGATAGACATGAAAAAAATGACGATCGCGGTGTTCGGGTTGTGTCTGAGCCTGCTGACGTGCGCGTCCTCCCAGAAGAAGCTCCAGGCGGCCAGGGAAAAAGACCCTCAGTACCAATATTCCATGGGCGCGGTTTATCTGGACAACGGCAACCTGGATGAGGCCATCAGGTTCTTCAACAAAGCTTTGTCTCTTAACCCCCGCCATTTTCAATCGCTGAACGCCCTGGGCCTCGTCTATTCGATGAAAGGCGATCTCCGAGAGGCCGAAAAGTCCTTCCTGAAGTGCCTCGAAGTCTCGCCGAACTTTATGGAAGCCCGCAATAATTTGGGCATGATCTATCAGGAAATGGGGTTTCTTGACAAGGCCGAGGAGGAATTCAAGAAGGTCACGGCCGATCCCAGCTATACCAGCAAAGAGCTTCCCTACTACAACCTGGCCAGGCTCTACTCGTTGCGTCAAAACTGGGAGTCGGCGCTCTTTTATGTGGACAAGGCGATCCAAACGAACGCCCGCTATCACTTGGGCCATAGCCTCAGAGGCTACATCCTGGAGAACCAGGACAAGCTTATCGACGCTATTGAATCCTACAAGCAGGCGGCCAAATTGCTCCCTGGTGACGTCAGCTACAAGTTCAACCTTGCCGCCGCCTATTTTAAGAACGGCGATTTCCGTCAATCCAGGCAAATCCTGGAGGAAATCCTGCCCCTGATCACGAATCCGGAGATGAAAGAGAAGGCCAGCTCCTACTTGAAGACGATCAAAGAGAAAGAAAAGGGAAAGGCCTGAGGTCAGGTCCCCTCTTCCCAGGCGGCCAGGTATTTTTTCTGCTCGGCGGTCAAGCGATCTATCCGGATCCCCATCGACCGGAGCTTGAGGCGGGCGATCCGCTCATCGATCTCACGAGGGACGCCATAGACTGCTTTGGACAGCGTCCTTCCTTTTCGGCTGAGGTAGAGAGTGCTCAGCGCCTGATTAGCGAAGCTCATGTCCATGACCATGGCCGGATGGCCCTCTGCGGCGGCCAAGTTGATCAGCCGTCCTTCGCCCAACAGATATATCTTGCGTCCGTTGCGGAGCTCGAACTCGTCCACAAACTCCCGGATTCTTTTCTTTTTCTTGGCGAGGGCGGTCAGGGCGGGGATGTCGATCTCGACGTTGAAATGCCCCGAGTTGGCGATGACCGCGCCGTCCTTCATCCTGATAAAATGCCGGCGGGTGATGACCGTCTTGTCGCCGGAGACGGTGACGAAGATATCGCCGATTGAAGCCGCCGCCTCGAGCGGCATGACTTCGAACCCGTCCATAACGGCCTCCAAAGCGCGCAGGGGGTCGACCTCGCAGATGATGACTTTGGCGCCCGCGCCCTTCGCCCGCATGGCCACCCCCCGGCCGCACCAGCCGTAGCCGGCGATGACGAAGTGGAGCCCGGCGAGGAGGATGTTGGTCGCCCGGAGAATGCCGTCGATCGTGCTTTGCCCGGTCCCGTAGCGGTTATCGAAGAGATGCTTGGTGTTCGCGTCGTTGACGGCGATTATCGGGTAAGCCAGAACTCCTTTGGCGGCCATGCTTCTGAGTCGGATAACTCCCGTCGTCGTTTCCTCCGTTCCTCCGATGATCTCCTGAATAAGCGTCCGGCGGCGGGAATGAATCGTGCTGACCAGGTCGGCTCCGTCGTCCATCGTGATCTGGGGTTTGTGGTCGAGGGCTTGATTGACGTGACGGTAGTATGTCTTGTGGTCCTCTCCTTTGACAGCGAACACCGGAATGCCGAAATACCTGACCATGGCCGCGGCCGCATCGTCCTGGGTGCTCAGCGGGTTGGAGGCACAGAGCGCCACCTCGGCCCCGCCGAGTCTGAGAGTTTCCATCAGGTTGGCCGTCTCTGTGGTCACGTGCAGGCAGGCCGACATCCGCAGACCCCGGAGCGGTTTTTCCTTTGCGAAAGTCTTTTTGATGGAATCGAGCACGGGCATAAACCGAGCGGCCCATTCGATCTTGAGCCGTCCCTTGGAGGCCAGTCGCACGTCTTTAATATCGTAATCCATCTTTTCCTCAGCGCAGTCCGGCGTCCCGGCGCAGGGCTTCGGCCTTATCGGTTCTCTCCCAGGTGAATTCCGGCTCGGTCCGGCCAAAGTGGCCGTAGACCGCGGTCTTACGGTAGATGGGCCGGAGCATGTTCAAGGCGCTGATCATGGCCTTGGGCCGGAGGGCGAAGTGCGTCCGGATCAGCTCCTTGACCTTGTCTTCGTGGATCTTCGCCGTGCCGAATGTGTCCAGCATGATCGATACGGGTTCGGCTACGCCGATCGCATAGGCCAGCTGGACTTCCAGCTTGTCGGCAATCCCTGCGGCGACCATGTTTTTGGCTATGTAGCGGGCGGTGTAGGAGCCGGAGCGGTCCACCTTTGAGGGGTCCTTTCCGGAAAAAGAGCCGCCACCGTGGCTTCCCACGCCGCCGTAGGTGTCGACGATGATTTTGCGGCCGGTCATCCCCGTATCGGCCAAAGGCCCGCCCTGCTCGAACCGGCCCGTGCCGTTGATGATGATCTTGGTCTTCTTGTCGATCATTCCGGCGGGGATGATTTTCTGGACGACCAGACGCTTGAGGTCTTCCCGAAGGTCCTGCATCTTCACTGTCTCGTTGTGTTGAGCGGCGAGGACGATGGCCTCCACACGCTTGGGCACGTCTCCTTCATACTCGATTGTCACCTGCGACTTGCCGTCCGGCCGCAAATAGGAGAGGGTTTTGTCGCGGCGGACCTCGGCGAGGCGGCGGACGAGCTTGTGAGCCAGGGTAATCGGAAGAGGCATCATCTCCTCCGTCTCCCGGCAAGCATAGCCGAACATGATGCCCTGGTCGCCGGCGCCCTGTTCATGCTCTTTAGTTTCGTCCACTCCCATGGAGATATCGAGGGACTGCTCATGGATGGAGGAGATGACGCAGCACGTTTTGTAGTCGAATCCGTAGATGGCTTTGGTATAGCCGATGTCACGGACGACGCCGCGGACGAGTTTCTGGAAATCGCAGTACCCGCCGGTGGTGATTTCTCCCGCGATCAAGATGAGACCCGTAGTCACCAGAGTCTCGCAAGCCACACGGCTCTTGGGGTCCTGGGCAACCAGGTCGTCCAGGACGGAGTCGGAGATCTGGTCACAGATCTTGTCCGGATGACCTTCGGTGACAGATTCAGAGGTGAAGAGATGTTTTCCAGCTTTGCTCACACTCAGCCTCCTCTCGTCTTTTTCATGGTAAACGATCATAGTATATCAATCGCCGGTGATTTTCAACGACCGCCGCAAATTGAATTTTTGCTATCTTTTATGTTATTTTTAGAAAATGCGGCCGCCGGCCAAGAAGAGCAGGATGTCAAAGACAAGCATCGGGTCTTGCCTCTTTTTCTTCTTCCTCACCAGCCTGGGCGCCTACGCCACCCAGGAACAGGCGGGACTCCCCTTCTCCTTTTCACACTTCACACTCAAGAACGGGCTGGAGATCGTCCTTTCGGAAGATGACACGCTCCCCCTTGTCTCGGTCGTCTTGGCCTATCAGGCCGGCTCGATCCGCGAGCAGCCGGGGAAGACGGGTCTCGCCTTTTTGCTTGAGAACATGATGTTTATGGGGTCCCTTAACATCGGTCCAATGCAACACATCGGCTATGTCAGTCGGGTCGGGGGAGAGCCGAATGCCAGCACGACGGAGGATATCACCTATTTCTACCAAACCGTGCCGGCCAACCAGCTGGCCCTCGTCCTCTGGCTGGAATCGGACCGGATGAAGGCCCTCGAGATCGACGCCGCCAAAGCCGAGCGGGCGAAGCAATTCCTGCTCGATGGGATCAGCCAGAGAAAAGCGGTCGATCCCTACTTGAACAGCCTCCTGGCCTTCGACCGGCTTGTCTATCCCGACTTCGCTCATGGCCACAGTATCTTGGGCCGTGAGGAGGATATCGTGGGGTTGGAAGCCGAGGATGTCCGGGCGTTCTACGCGGCTTACTATGTTCCCAGCAACGCCGCCCTGGTCGTCGTCGGGAATATCGATATAACCAAGACCAGGGAGGCCGTAGAGAAGTACTTTGACACCATCCCACCGGGCAAAAAGCCACCCCTTTTCCTGCCTCCCCGGCCCCCGGAAAAAAAGGAAGTGGTCCAAGATTTTCAGGATTCTCTGGTGCCCTCACCCGCCTTCCATCTGGGCTACAGGGTTGCTTCCCCCTATTCCCGAGATTATTATGTCCTGGCCATCCTGGACTATATCCTATTCAAGGGAAAGAGCGCCCGGCTGTATAGGAAGTTGGTCAAGAAGGAAGGTTTCGCGCTGTATATCTCCGGCGGGATCGAAAAACGGAAAGACGTGGCCGTGCTGAAACTCTTCGCAATGAATAACAACGACACCATGGTCGAGCTTTGCCAGAAGTCAATCATGTCCGAGTTCAACAAGCTCCGGACGAGCGATGTTTCTTCTGAAGAGCTGGCCAAGGCGAAGGGCCTGTTCAAGCGGGACTTCATCAGCCGGTTCGCCACTCCTGCAGAAAGGGCGATGTTCTTGGCCGAGATGGTCTTTTCCCCTCTTGGTCTGGACACCCTCCCCGACCAACTGCCCAAGTACATGCGGATCAGCCCCTATGAGGTCCGCATGGCCGTCAACAGGTATCTTGTCCCCGAGAGCCGCGTGATCCTCAACGTCAGGTTGAAATGAAGAAAGTCCAGCGGGTGTGCATCTGGGCCCTTTTGATCCTGGGGCCGGGCTTAGCCCAACAGGAGCGGTTCAGGAAATCGCCGCCCATCCCGGACCCGTTGCCTCGTCTGGAGCTTCCTAAGATCGAGTCCATGCGCCTGATGAACGGCCTGACTCTGGCCGTTGCTTCCCGTCCCGACCAGCCCTTCATAAGCCTCGAGCTGGTCATCCTGGCCGGCGAGTCTCAGTCCCCGCGAAATCTGCCCGGGCTCGCCTCCTTTACCGCCGAGATGCTGAGCCGGGGGACGCCCCTTATTTCAGCTGCAGACCTTGAGGAAAGGATCGACGCTATCGGCGGAGACTTCAACACGACGACGACGCCGGATTTCTCCGTTTTTTCCTTACATTTCCTGGACAGTTTTCTGGACCGGGCGCTGGAGACGCTGAGCTTGATGGTGCTCCAGCCGGCTTTCGGCGACCGGGAAATCGTCACTCTCAAGCGGACCCAGTTCTATGATCTCCGGCAGAAGCAGCGGGATCCGGAATTCGTCGGCCGGCGCCAGCTTCTCCGGGTTCTGTTCAAGGAACACCCCTACCAGCGATCATTCTATAACGAGGAGGTCATCAAAAACCTGACGAGGAAGGATATCCAGGCCTTTTATGATCTCTACTACAGGCCGAACAACGCCCTGATCGTCCTTGCCGGGAACCTGAACTTGGCCATCGCCACGAGGAGGGTCAGTCACTATCTCAATATTTGGCCCAAGAGGGATGTGGAGCCGGCGATTTCTCCCTCACTTCAAGCGAATGCCGCGGAGAGGTTTTGCTTCGTCGACTTTCCTCGGGCCAAGGAAGCCACCCTGGTCATCGGGAACCTGATCTCGCCCCTGGACGAGACGGAGTATTTTCCCCTGGCTGTCCTCAATCAGGTGCTCGGAGGGACGCCCTTCAGCCGTCTGTTCATGAACCTCCGGGAGGCCAGAGAATATGCCTACAGTGCGTTCAGCAGGCTGGAGTATTTCCGGAACTGCGGAGTTTATGCGGTCACCGCCGCCGTGATCCCCCCGGCATCAAGCGCGGCCATCCGGGAGATTACGCGGGAGCTCGACCGGATCACTCGAGAGAAGGTGTCCAACTTTGAGCTGGAACAGGCGAAGTCTTACCTGATCGGCCATTTCCCCCTTCAGATCGTCCGCCTGGACGAACTCAGCCGACGCATCTCGGAATCATTGGCGCTCTCGTCGGGCGATGCCCAGTGGAGCCGCTTCAATGACAACATCACCATGGTCGACGCGGACAGGATATTCGAGGTGGCCCAGAAGTATCTCCTGCCGAAGCCGGTGGTTGTCATTGTCGGTGATAAGAACGTCCTTCTTGAACATCTCCGCGATCTCGACAGGCTCGAGGTCTACGATCTCAAGGGAGTTCTTCTCTATACTCTAATCAAAGGAGTTGAAGGATGAAGCTCGTGGAGTGCGTGCCCAATTTCAGCGAAGGCCGGGACCGGGAGAAGATCAAGGCCATCACCCAGGAGATCGAGCGGATCCCGGAAGTCAAGCTCCTTGACGTCGACCCGGGAGAATCGACGAACCGGACGGTTGTGACCTTCATCGGTTCGCCGGAAGGCGTCAAGGAAGCCGCCTTCCGGGCCATCCGCAAGGCGGCCGAGCTGATTGATATGCGCCAGCATAAGGGGGCGCACAGCCGGATCGGCGCCACCGACGTCTGCCCATTTGTCCCGGTCTCCGGCGTCACCATGGACGATTGCATCCAGTTGGCCCGGGAGCTGGGTGACCGTGTCGCCCGGGAGCTCGGTATCCCTGTCTATTTATACGAGGAGGCGGCGCAGAATCCGGAGCGCCGGAACCTGGCCAACATCCGGGTCGGTGAATATGAAGGGCTTCCCGAAAAACTCAAGGATCCCCAATGGGCCCCCGATTTCGGAGATCCCCTCTTCAACCCAATATCCGGAGCGACGGTCATCGGCGCCCGCGAGTTCCTGATCGCCTATAACATCAACCTGAACACCCGCGACCGCCGGCTTGCCCACGAGATTGCGCTTAGCCTTCGGGAAAGCGGACGGGCGAAACGGGATGCGGAAGGCAATATCGTCCGTGACGCTCAGGGCAAGGCGGTCAATCTTTCCGGACGGTTCCAGCACGTCAAGGCCGTCGGCTGGTACATCGAGGACTACGGAGTGGCCCAGATCTCGATCAACTTCACGAATTATCGGCTCAGCCCCGTCCACCTAGTCTTTGACGAAGCGGTCAAAGAAGCGGAAAAGCTCGGCTTGCGGGTGACCGGGAGCGAGCTCGTCGGCCTGATCCCCATGGAAGCCCTGCTCATGGCCGGCCGGCACTACTTGGAAAAGCAGGGCAAGAGCCCCGGCGTTCCCGAAGAGGAGCTCGTGCGTACGGCGGTTCTGTCGCTCGGGCTCGGCGACGTTGCCCCCTTTGACCCGGACAAAAAGATCATCGAGAGGCAGTTCAAGCAGGCCGGGCCCACTCTTCTCAAGCTGAGCCTGCGCGAGTTTGCTAACGCGCTTTCCCTGGATTCCCCCACCCCCGGCGGGGGGAGCACGGCGGCCCTCTGTGCCGCTCTCTCGGCCGCGCTCTCCGCGATGGTGGCCAACTTGACCGTCGGAAAAAAAGGGTATGAGGGGGTGTCGGAAGAGATGAAGGAAGCCGCCTTGAGCGCCCAGAAGCTGAAGGAAGGTCTGCTGCAAGCCGTGGACGAGGACACCCGGGCCTTCAACAAGGTCATGGAAGCTTTCGGCCTGCCCAAGGGAAGCGCGGAACAAATCAAGGAAAAGGAGGCGGCGCTCGAGAAGGCGTCCAAGCAGGCCACACTCGTCCCCCTCGGCGTTTTGGAGAAGTGCGGACCTCTCTTGGAGCTGGCCTGGCTCACCGCCCAAAAGGGAAATAAGAACTCCCTGAGCGACGCGGGTGTGGCCGGCCTCATGGCCGAGGCGGCCGCGGCCGGAGCTTTTTACAATGTCAAGATCAACCTGCCCGGGATCGAGGACGATGTTTTCAAGCAAGAAGTCATGAAGAAGGGGGACGAAATGATGAGCCGAGTGGCCCGGCTTGGGGCGGAGATCAGAGACCTCGTCGAGAAGCAACTCAGGAAGACCTGAAGAAAGCCCGGAAGGAATCATATTCTTGGAGCCGATTTCAGCGTCTTTTCGAGGGTCGGACTTTTCGGTGCAACAAGAAACTGGAGAACGGCGATGAAGGCGCTTCTTGTTATCGATATGCTCAATGACTTCGTCGAGAGAGGAGGCGCCCTGGATTGCGGAGATAGGGCCAGGGAGATCGTCCCCTTCATCCGCCGCCAGATCGAGGAATTCCACCGGGAGAAGCAGCTCGTCGTTTTTGTCTGTGATTCCCATCGGCCGGACGACCCGGAATTCCAGTTGTTCCCGCGGCACAGTATCAAGGGAACCGAGGGCGCCCGGATCATCCCCGCCCTGCCCGTCGGGGAGAAGGACATGGTCATCGAAAAGACCCGCTACAGCGCTTTCTATAGCACCGACTTGGATAAAACACTCCGCAAGCACCGGGTCGATGTCGTTCATGTTGTCGGCGTCTGCACCTCTATCTGTGTGATGGATTCCGTGGGAGACCTGCGTGACCGTGACTACCCGGTAATCGTGTTTCGGGACGGAGTGGCCGATTTTGATGAGGAGGCGCATCGATTCTCTCTCCGCCGGATGGAAAAAATCTATGGCGCTAAAATCGTCTAATCCAAAGGGGAGGGAGATGGACAGACAACCGGCTGTCGAAGAGAGGATCCTGATCGTCGAGGGCGATATCACGCTCCTCGATGTCGAGGCAGTGGTCAATGCCGCCAACAAGCGCCTCCAGCTTGGAGGCGGTGTCGCCGGGGCCATCCGCGCCCGTGGAGGCCCGGCGATCCAGGAAGAATGCGACCGGCAGGCGCCGATCGATGTGGGAGAGGCCGCTATCACGGGCGGCGGGAACCTCAAGGCAAAATACGTCATTCATGCCGTGGGCCCGGTCAACGGAGAAGGCGACGAAGAGGCCAAGCTTGCCCGGGCGACGCTGAGCAGTCTGCGAATCGCCTGCAATCGCAAGATTCCGAGTCTCGCCTTTCCCGCCATCAGCACGGGGATCTATGGGTTCCCCCTAAAGAAATGCAGCCAGATCATGCTCCGGGTCAGTCTGGACTTCCTGAAAGAGAACGGGTATCCCCAAAAAGTCGTTTTCTGTCTGTATGGTCCAGAGGCCTATGACGTTTTCCGGAAGACACTGGCCTCACTCACGAGCTGAGTTCAGTCAGGCCGCCTTTTTCCGCCGCAACAGATAGGAAATCCCGAACAGCAGAAAGGAAAAAAGGACCACGGTCGCCGAGGCCGGGAGGTCAAGATAGAAGGCGGCCAGCAGGCCGAAGACAATTGAGAGAGCGGCAACAAGGGAAGAAAGAAGCAGGGCCTGCCTGAAGCTGGCCGCCAGCAGGAGTCCCGCCGACGCCGGGATGATGAGAAGGGCGGCGACAAGCAGGATCCCCACCACTTTCATTCCCAATACGACGGTGACCGAGGTGAGTATCGCCAAGAGGACGTCGAGCCTGGCCGTCTTGACTCCCGATGCCTTGGCGGCTCCCGGGTCAAAAGTCAGGTACATCAGCCTTCGGTAGTTTGCCAGGATGGCGATGATGACGACCGCGGCCAGCAGGATGGAGAGACCGACTCCGAGCTCGTCGATGGCCAGGATGTCACCAAACAGATAGCTCAGGAGGTCGGCGTTGAACCGGCCGGCGAGGGTTGCCAGCATGATGCCCAGGGCCATGCCCACGCTGCTGAAGATCCCGATCGCCGTATCCCCATGCAACCCGGCCTTTTCCTTGAGCTTTATTATGGCCAGGGAGGCGAGGATGGCGACGACCAGGGCGGTCCCCAAGGGCAGGACATTCAAGAAGAGTCCGATGGCCACTCCGCCGAAGGTGACATGAGCCAGGCCGTGGCCGATCATGGCGTCACGGCGGAGGATTAAGTACAGTCCGAGGAGCGCACAGGCGATGGCCACAAAGAGACCGGCTAGGAGCGCCCTCTGAAAAAAGCCATAGCCGAAGAACGCTTCCATCGGTCTTCCCCCCGTCAATGGGTGTGCGAGACGAGATGGCCGCTCGCCAGCATCGTCTTAAAGGCCTCGGACTGGCAGAAGTCAAGGTGGGAACCGTGAAACACAAGTCTTTGGTTGAGACAGGCGACCTTGGTGATGTGCTTGTTGACTATCCCGATGTCGTGAGTCACCAGGATGATGGTGATTTTCTGGTCTTCGTTCAGCCGGTGGAGCATATCGTAGAAAAGGCCCTGGGTGGCGGCATCAACTCCGGCCGTGGGTTCATCCAAGAAGAGCACCTGGGGGGCGTTTACGATCGCCCTGGCGATAATAACTCGCTGCTGCTGTCCTCCGGACAGGCTGCCGATCGGCCGGTTGCGGAAAGAGGACATCCCGACCCCCCCGAGGGCCAGCGCGACGGCTTCATCCTCTTCCTTTTTTCCGGGCCCGACCATGAAACGGCTCGAAGGCAAGGCCATGGCGACAACTTCTCTCGCCGAAGC
>Ga0153916_10001981_pt1 | contig 14984 bp, 14 predicted proteins | sample Opewatmetagenome_FD_109642 | JGI IMG/M metagenome (GOLD analysis project Ga0153916, IMG submission 109642) | Freshwater wetland microbial communities from Ohio, USA - Open water 3 Core 3 Depth 4 metaG | ecosystem: Environmental > Aquatic > Freshwater > Wetlands | place: USA: Ohio, Lake Erie...
AGACCAACGAGCGGGGTATCCCCTTGACCAAACCCAAGGATATCATCAAAGAAATAAACCCGGAGGAGCGTTAAAACATGAAAAGGAAACCTATTTGGCTGCTCTTCACCACAGTGGGCCTTTTGGCCATCTTCACCGGCTACGGGTACGATTCTTCCTCGGCGGCCACGATAAATAAGATCACGACTCAGCTGGGAAAGCTGAATACCCGGATTATCCTGGAAACAGATGCCGCACCGACACTGGCCCGTACCTATTACGAGGCCAAGACGATTGTCCTCGAGCTCGACCATGTCCTCCTCACCGCTCTACCCCCTGCCGAGACGGCTGATGCCCAGCTCGTAACGGGAATCCAGATGGAAAAGACGGGGGCCGAGCAAGCCCGCCTCCAGATCCAGGTTCGGGAGCCCGTTCCTTACACCGTAACGGCCAATCCAAACCAGACGGTCATCGAACTGAACAGAATCCAGAGAGGCTCGGGAGAATACCAATTAGAACCCGAGGTCCAGCAGCGGCTGGACCAGAGCCCCGGTGCCAGCGTCTTCATGAACAAGCTGAATTGCGAAGAGAAGGACGGGGAGCTTCAATTTCGGGCCAAGCTCAGCGGCGGGACGGTCTATCAGGTCTTCGCCCTGGAAAAACCCCTCCGCCTGGTGGTCGATGTCTATAACGCCGTTTATGAAGAGCCCGCCTCCGTGCTTCCGATCGACAAGCACGGACTGAGAAAGGTCAGGGTCGCCCAGTACCAGCTCAGCAACCCCCGCTCCATCACCAGGATGGTCTTCGACTTGGCCGAGCCCAAGTACTACGACCTTCGCTCGGACAAAGACGGGATTGTCGTTTCATTTTCTAAAGAGCAGAGCCCGGTGCTCACCGCGGCCAATGTGACGACACCGCAGAAACCCGTCCCGCCCCCCCCGGCTCCGGTCATCAGCGTCTCGAAGACGGAGGAGGCTCCCAAGGCGGAGGCCAAGGTCGCTGCGCCGGTCGTCCCGGCCAAAGCGGAGAACGGGAAAAACGGCAAGGCGATCCAGGAAAAGCCAGCGCCTCCGCCGGAAGACTTGACCATCAGCCAGGAACAGGAGCCGAGGTATCAGCCTAGGGTACTCTCGGAAAGGGAGGTCAAGTACACGGGTGAGATCATCACTCTTAAGTTCAAGGACGCCGACCTCCGGGACGTCATCCTCTATCTCGGTGACTTCGCCAAGTTGAACGTCGTCTTCGATCCCGAGGTCAGGGGTGTCGTCACCTGCAACCTGGAGGATGTCCCCTGGGACCAGGCCCTCGATATCCTGCTCCGGAACAACAAGCTGGGCAAGGTGCTGGAGGGCAACGTCCTCCGCATCGCCCCGGTCAGCGTGCTGACCCGGGAGGACGAGGACCAGAGAAAGCTCCGCGAGAGCAAAGAGCTGGCCGGCCCGCTCGTCGTCAAGACCATCACCCTTTCATATTCGAAAGCCAGGGATGTCATGGCGCTCCTGAACTCCAAGAAGAGTCAGCGGGGAGAGATCACGATCGACGACCGGACAAACACGCTGATCATCGCCGATGTCCGGGAAAACCTGGACCTGCTTGAAAAACTGATCTCGGTCCTGGACACACCCACACCCCAGGTCTCGATCGAAGCCAGGATCGTCGAAGCCACTTCGACCTTCATCCGGAATCTCGGCATCCAGTGGGGCTGGCGAGGCGTCGCCGACCCCTATTATGGGAACCAGACCAGCCTTTCGTTCCCGAACAAGCTTTTGGCGGACGGCAGCCAGATCCCCCAGGGCACCGTGACCAAGGGGACGGGGGGGCCTCTCGGAGGTTACGGCATCAACCTGCCGGCGCCCGCCTTTAACACCGCGCTCGGTTTCTCCTTCGCCAACATCCTGGACACTTTCCGCCTGGATGTTTACCTCACGGCCATAGAGACGGCCGGAGAGGGCCGGATCATCTCCAGCCCCAAGGTGACGACGCAGAACAACCAGCAAGCCGAGATCGTCCAGGGCCGGCAGATCCCCGTCCAGACCGTGGCTAACTTCACGGTTACGACACGGTATGTTAACGCTGCCCTGGAGCTCAAGGCCACACCGCAGATCACGGCCGAGGGGACGATCATCATGACCATCGAGATCCAGAACAACGCGGCCGACTTCGCCAACCTGGTCAACGGCATCCCGCCGATCACGACCCAGAGCGCCAAGACGACGGTCATGATCCCCGACGGCGGCACAACCGTCATCGGCGGCATCTACCGGACGGAGGATTCGATCACGCGGGACCGGGTCCCGTTTCTGCACTCGATACCCATCCTGGGCAATCTCTTTAAATCATTTGCCCGGACGAAACAAAATCGGGAGTTGCTCATCTTCATCACTCCCCGGATCATTAAATAAGGGGTGCAACAATGAACAAAATGAAAAAGGCAGCGCGCCTAGCGTTCATCCTCTCGGCCTTCCTGGTGCTCTACTCCTGCAACCCGGTCGAGGACGATTCCCGGTCGGCCAGCATGCTCCTCGTGGATAACATGCTGGGCACAGACATAGAAGGGAATGATGGGAACTTCCTGCAATCCGACGTCCTGATGAGTTCAGGAAGCGTCCGGGCGGACTCGGCGTCGGCTACCCTCCGGGCCGAAACCATCGATCCCGACCCCGTCCTGGGGACGTCTCTATACAATGATATCGTCGTGACTCGATACCTCGTCAGCTATACTCGGTCCGACAACAGAAATGTAGCCGGAGTCGACGTTCCCTATCCGTTCGAAGGCTCTATGTCCACCGTCGTCAAGACCGGGTCGTCGGCCTCGGTCTCTTTTGTCATCGTGAGAGAGGTCGCCAAGCTGGAGCCTCCGCTTATCCGGCTCGTCGATGTCGGAGCGGAGCAAGTCCTGACCTGCACGGCCAAGGTCGAGTTCTACGGCCATGATACGACCAACAGGACGGTCAAGGCCACCGGCTACCTGACGATCTATTTCGCCAACTATGCGGACTCGGAATGATGAGCCCCAGGGAGCAGAAAGCACGTGAATTCCGTGACAATAAACGGGAAAAGGTGACCAACATGAAAAAAAACACAAAGACCTCCTTGGTCATGATTTCTTTGGCTTTGCTCGTCTTCACCTTTAACTCCTGCAAGAGCGATGTCGTCGAAACACCCGCTCCCCTCGGGCCCTCGACCATTGCCGTCATCCTCGACCTGAGCGCCAGCCCGAATGTTATCTTTGCTACCCAGAAAGAACGACAGACAGTGGAGGTCACGGCCAGTTTAAAGAGGTACGACGGCACTCCTGTCTCTGACAGGACCGTCTTCTTCGAGATCATCGACAGCTCCGGGGGCATATTGGATCTGGGCTATTTCGACCAGAATGTGTCCGTACAGAATGTGGTGACCGATGGGGACGGCACGGCCCGGACCATCTACCACGGACCGCTGAAACGAGAGTTGACTCACGACCGCCATGTTTACATCCGGGGGACCGTCGCCTGGGAAGGTTCACAATTTATCATAGATAAGACTACCATTTGGGTCGTCCTGGACACCGACTAGATCGCCTTCACTCATGTCGGTTCGCTTTGGGTAGAGCTCCCTCCCGCGGGAGCGAGCGTCAACATCACAGTCCAGGTAATCCAGGCGCTTTCTAAACCGTTCGAGATCAAGATCATCCGTCAGAGGTAGTATCGGAAGCGCGGAAGGGGCGGCCGCAAGGCCGTTTTTTTCCTAAGGAAAGAGAAGGACGGATTTTTTTAGACGAATTCCCTCAAGCGCAGGAGCGAGCACTCCGCTCAGAGTTTCGGGTCTCCTGGCCTTGAGGTTCAGCTGAACTCGGAAAAGGCCTCTCTTCCTGGCCATCGAGGCCACCGACGGCCCAAGCACCTGGATCTCTTTTCCCGAATCCTTTACCCGAGCGGCGACCGTGCGGGCCGCGGCCGCAACCCGGCGGGCATTTTCGCCGCTGAAGAAGACCTCCGCCAAGAAAGAGAAAGGAGGGTAATCGAGCAGCCGGCGCAGCTTGATTTCTTCCTCAAAAAAGCCCAGGTAATCCCGCCGGGCCGCCTCCCGGATACTGTAGTGATCGGGCGCGGACGTCTGAACATAAACCTGCGAGGCCTCTCCTTCCCTGACGAACCGGAAGGCGCTGCTGATCAAAAGAAAGGCTTTCTGCCCCGACCGGAAATCGGCCAGATGAAGAACCATCTCGGGATGAAGGACCCCGACCAGGGTGACAGGCGGAACGCCGGTTTGCCGGGCCAGAAACTGCGTCCCGACCAGGATATCGATCTCCTTCCGCTCAAACCCGCTGAGGAGAGCGTCCCTTTTTTCTTTCCGGGAGGCCTCATCGGCGGCGAACACCTCGACGCGGGATGCGGGGAAGGATGTTTTCAACTCTTCAGCCACGGCTTCGACTCCGGCGCTCGGCCTGACGGTCAGGCGGCTTCCACAGCGTGGGCAGTTCACAACAGCCGGGACGCTTCGGCGGCAGGCGTGGCAGACAAGCTTGCCCTCCTTTTTGTGGTAGGCCAGGGACTGGTCGCACCGGTCGCAGCGCGGCACGTGAGCGCACCGGCCGCAGATGAGATGGGAGGCATAGCCGCGGCGGTTAAAAAACAGGATGACCTGCTCCCGCTTCTCCAGCCGATCCTGGATGCCCCTTTTCAGCCGAGGATCGATCAGACCTGAGCCGCGGCGGAAATCGAGAAGAAGAACCTTCGCTTTGTCCGGTTCCCGTCCGAGGTCGACAAGGAAGCGGCCCTTGCGGGCCGCGTGGAAGGCCTCGACCGTCGGCGCGGCGCTCCCCAGGACCAAAACGGCCTTTTCCTCTTCAGCCCGAATCTTCGCCGCCTTCCTCACATCAAACAGCAGGCCCTCCTGCTGCGAATAAGTCTCATCCTGTTCCTCGTCAAGGATAATCAAGCGAAGCCCGGGGAGCGGCGCGAAAAGCGCTGAACGCGGCCCGATGACCACTGCGTCGCGGCCGTCCCGGATCTTTTGCCATTCCAGCTCCCTCTGTCTGTCCGTCATCCCGCTATGGAGGATCGCCAGGCCGCCTCCAAGCCTCTTCTTGTACTTCTCGGTCAGGGCGGGAGTCAGCGATATTTCGGGAACAAGATACAGCGCTCGGCCCGACCCGACCGCAACTTCCCGGATGAGATAAGAGTAGACGGCCTCCCTCCGGCTCGCCGAACCGAACAGGAGGAAAGGGAAGAACGCCTTTTTTGCCATCGCCTCCACGATCGCTCCGGCCGCTCGGCGGAGGTTACTATCCAGAGAGAAATCCAGTTCGAGCTGAATCGGACCCGTGGGAAGTCCCTCCCGGTCCCTCCGGCTCGCCTGTTTCAGATTCTTCTCGGCTATGACCAGATCTTTCTTCTGCATCCTGGCCAGGAGGGCAGGAAGGCTCTTGGTCTCAACCTTTTTTCCCAAGAACAGAGGCGAATGCGGACGGGTCTTGAGCAGGACCGCCACCTGACGCTCCTCGTCACTGAGGGTCCCCTGCTCCAGCGACTCTAGTCCTTTCGGCGTCAGGGAGATGGTTGTCCGAGTTCTCGGGAGCAGCGAAGGCGGCACCGCGGCCTGGAGGATCTCCCCCCAGGCAGTGAAAGAGGACTGGCTCACTCTCCGGGTAAAGGCGAGGAGCTCGCGTGTCAACACCGGTCGTTCATCCAACACCTCAGCCACGGGTTTGAGTTTCAAGGGAATCCGTGGCTTTTTCTTCCTGAGGCCGACTACGAATCCCGTCAGCCAGCGGTCTCCGAGGGGGACGAGGACTCGCGAGCCCACCGCAGCCCGCTCTTCGAGCTCGTCAGGAATAGAATAAGTGTAAGGCTGGTCAAGCGGCAGGGACAGGATGACGTCGGCGTACTGCGTCATTTTCGGCTCAGGACATCCATAACCTGCTGCATGTCCTGCCAGACGAGCCTCTTAATCTCCTTGTTGCCCTCGTTCCGGATGAGATACGAGGGATGAAAGGTGGGCATGACGAGGGTCTCCCCGTATTCGAAAAAACGGCCCCGCAGGTTGGACATTCCGACCGCAGAGGGACGAAAGAAGTCTGTAGCCACCTTTCCCAGCGACACGATCACGCGGGGGGAGATACTCTCGATCTGGGCGAGGAGGTAGGGCCGGCATCTTTCGATCTCGTCCCGGACCGGAGTGCGGTTTTGGGGCGGACGGCATTTGACGACATTGGTAATGTAGACGTCCTGCCGACTGTAGTTCATGGCGGCGATGATCCTGGTCAGCAGCTGCCCGGCCCTGCCCACGAACGGCCGCCCCTGAATGTCCTCGTCGGCACCGGGGCCTTCGCCGACGAACATGAGCGGCGAGAAATAGTCTCCCTCTCCGGGAACGGCATGGGTTCTTCCTTGAGAAAGGGGGCAGAGCGTGCAGCGCAGGATCTTTTCCTCCAGGGCATGGAGGACGCGCTGTCTCTCTTCGTCGGCCTTCCCGACCATACGGACGGGGGGGATCTTGCCGGCAGCCGGCTCCTCAACCGCTACTTGATGTCCCGGCAAGCGGGCTTTCTCCCGCTCCGGGGCAAAGATGAAATCCGCTCCGATCTCGGAGAGAAACCCGATCTCCTGCTCCAGGCCATGGAGAAGCCGCTTATTTTTTTCCGCCAAGCAAAACCTCGATTCGATCCATGATGAGGCGGCTGATCTCGCGTTTGCTGGCTGTCGGGGATTCGACTGCCACCCCTTTCCTGTCGAGGATCGTTACCCGGTTGAAATCGGAATCAAAACCGATCCCCTCCCGGGAGACATCGTTGGCGACAATCAGATCGAGTTTCTTCTCCCGGAGTTTCTTCGAGGCGTTGGCGGCGACGTCGGCGGTTTCAGCGGCGAACCCGACGATGATTTTCTTCGTCCGGCCGGCCGTCCGGCTCAAACTGACCAGGATATCTTCCGTGGGAGCGAGTCCCAGGGCGGAAGGAGCTTCCTTCTTCTTGATTTTCTGCCCGGACAGTTCGGAGGGCCGGAAATCGGCCACCGCCGCCGCCATGATCACGATATCGGCCCGAACGAGGTTCTTCTTGACCTCCCGGGCCATCTCGGCGGCCGTTTCGACCGGACGGAGCTCCACGCCAAGCGGGGGATAGAGCGAGGTCGGTCCGGAGACAAGGATGACCCGCGCCCCCCGCCGGAGGGCTTCCCCGGCTAAAGCATACCCCATTTTCCCCGAGGAGCGGTTGGACAGGAAACGCACGGGATCGATGGGCTCGCGGGTCGGCCCGGCCGTGACAAGGGCCGTCCTGCCCTTGAGGCTCTCGCCCTTCGCCAGAAGAATCAGTCCATGGTCGATGATTGTTTCGGGAGAAGCCAGGCGGCCCCATCCCTCCTCCTTGCAGGCCAGGTATCCCTTTTCCGGCAGCACAAACTCGACTCCGGAAGCTTGAAGTCTGTCGATGTTGGCCTGAGTCTGAGGATGAATAAACATGGCTTCGTTCATCGCCGGGGCGACGAGCACCGGGCAGCGGACGGCCAGGTAAAAGGTGGACAGGAAATCATCGGCAACCCCGCCGGCCATCTTGGCGATGATGTTGGCAGTGGCCGGGGCGATGACCAGGAGAGAGATTTCCTCGGCCAGAGAGATGTGGACGATCCGGCCTGAGGCCTCATCGTCGAAGAGGTCGACCGCGGTTTTCTTCCCGGAAAGGGCGCTGAACAGGCGGGGTGAGATGAGCTTGGCGGCGTTAGACGTCATGATGACCTGCACATCGATGCCTTTTTTCTGGAAGCCGCGCAGGACTTCGCAGGCCTTGTAGATGCTGACTGATGAGGTCACGCCCAGGACGATTTTTTTCATGGCAGTTCTCATCCTTTTCCGCGGAAACTTTTCAGGATAGGCCCAAGGCTTTTTCTTCGGACGGACAGACGGGCTCGCCGGCACCGCAGGATGGATTCAAGCTCACGCCCGGCCGTTTCGAGATCATCATTGACAACGACATAATCGAAGGCGGTGTAGGAGCGGACTTCTTTTTTTGCCGTGGCCAGCCTTTTGCGGATGGCCGCGGGGCTGTCCAGGCCTCTCTCCTCAATCCTTCTTCGGAGCTCCCGGAAGCCGGGCGGCAGGATGAAAATGAAGACGGCCGTTTCGATCTTCTTCCTGACCTGGGCCGCTCCCTGGACGTCTATGTCCAGGATGACGTCCCGGTTTCTGTGCCTGGTCAGCTCTCGCCTGGACGTCCCATAGTTGGCGTCGTGGACGACCGCCCACTCAACGAATGCGTTCTTCTTGACCATCCGCAAAAATCGATCCTGGCTTATGAAATAATAGTCCTTTCCCTCTACCTCCGATTCCCGTTTCTCTCGCGTCGTATGGGAGACCGAAAAACGGACATCGCACAGCCTGGCCAGGGCCCTCCGGATAAGGGTCGATTTCCCACAGCCTGAGGGTCCGGAGATTACATAGATCATCTGTCCGCTCACTCGATGTTCTGGATATGCTGGCGGATGCTCTCCACCTCTCCCTTTATGGCCAGACTTTCCTTGGTGATGGCGATATTCTGGCTCTTGGAGTTGATGGTATTGGCCTCCCGGGCGATCTCCTGGGAAAGGAAGTCGAGCATCCTCCCCACCGGCTCCTCCTGTCCCTCCCTAACCCATTGTTCGAAGGCGCCGACGTGACTCTTCAGCCGCAAGATCTCCTCGGCGATGTCGGCCTTCTGGGCCAGGAAGGCCACTTCTCCCTCGACTTTTTCTCCGCCGGGAATCCGGTCGCCGTCGAGATCCTTTATCCGCTGCGCCAGTTTCTCGCGGATCAAGAGCGGCTGGGTCCGGGCCAATATCACGATGGTCCGGAGCGACCGCCTGATTGAGAGCAGATGGCGCCGGATTTGGCGGGCGGTCTCCCGGCCTTCGCGGCGCCTTTCTTTGAGGACCTCATCGAGGGTTTCATCAAAGGCTCTCTCCAGGAAGGACTTCATCTCCGCGTTTAGCGCCCGGCGCCGGATCTCTACGATTTGAGGAATGCGAAAAATGTTGTCCACTGAGAAGCTGACAGCCTTTCCCATCCGCCGGGACGCTTTTTCCATGGTCGCGAGCACCTTTTCAAAAAGAGCCTCGTTGATTGCGATCTCCCAGTTCGACGGGTCCAGGAAATCAAGGTCGACCGCCGCCTCGATCCGGCCGCGCAGGAGCTTCCGTTGGGCCAATGCCCGGAGCTTGTTTTCGACTTCGCCGAGCGGTGTTCCCTTATAGTTCCAGTCGAAAAAGCGATGGTTAAGGCTCTTGATGCTGATCTTGGCGCGAAGGCCGGGCGAGGAGAACCTCCTCTCACCGTACCCCGTCATGCTCCTCATGGAATGGCCTCCTCCCCCTCGGGAAACTGCAGGTCATAGAGTTTCCGGTAGATCCCGCCTAGGCTGTAAAGCTCTTCGTGGGTCCCGGATTCTGCGATGCGGCCGCTGTCCACAACAAAGATCCGGTCGGCGTTGCGGATGGTCGAGATGCGATGGGCGATGACCAGAGTCGTTCGGCCTTTCATCACGTTGGCCAGGGCTATCTGGATGAGGCTCTCGGATTCGGTGTCCAGCGCGGACGTGGCCTCGTCGAGGATGAGAATGGGCGGGTTCTTGAGCAGAGCCCGGGCGATGGCCAGGCGCTGACGCTGGCCGCTCGAAAGCAGTCCTCCCTTTTCCCCGACGGGAGTGTCGTAGCCCTCGGGAAGCCCGGTGATGAAATCGTGCGCTTGGGCGGCTTGGGCGGCCTCGACGATCCTCTCGAACGGCATATCCTCGAGCCCATAGGCAATATTGTTGCGCACGGTATCGTTGAAAAGGATGGTCTCCTGGGTCACCAGCCCCAGCTGCGAGCGAAGGGAGGCCAGGGTGACCTCGCGCACGTCGATGCCGTCTATCATAATCGTTCCCGAGGTCGGTTCGTAGAAGCGGGAAATCAGGTTGATGATGGTTGTCTTCCCGGCTCCGCTCAGGCCGACGAAGGCGGCCGTCTCATTCCGGCCCACCTCGAACGAGATATCGACGATGGTCGGCCGGGTTTCGTTGTAGCAGAACGAAACCCGGTCGAAGGTCACTCGGCCCTCGATGGCTGGCAGAGGGTAGGCCGCGGAGGCATCCTGGATCTGGGGGGCCTCCGCGAAAATCTCGCGAACCCTCTGGTGGCAGGCCGCGGCCTGCTGGATAACATTGTTCGCCCGGTTGAGGCGGTTAATGGGAGTGTACATCATGAAGATGGCCATGACAAAAGCCCCGAAATCGCCCGGGCTGATCACGCCCTGAGAGATGCGCCGGGTGCCCACATAGAGGATGAAGGCGCCGACCAAACCGCCGATGAATTCCATAAACGGCGAGGAGAGGCTGCCTATCCAGGCCAGCTTCATGTTCGTCCGGAAATAGCTGGCTGTGGCTCGGAGGAACTTCTTGATCTCGAATTCCTCGGAGGTGAAGGCCTTGACAATCATGTTGCCGGTAATGGCCTCGTGGAGGAGGCTGTATATCTGGGACATCTTCTTCTGACCGATGAGGCTCTTTTTCTTGAGCTGACGGCTGAACAGGGCCAAGGGTATGACGGCCAGCGGGGTGATGACGAAGGAGACCACAGCCAGACGGACATCGATGACGAAGACTCCCACCAGGAGGGCGAGTAGGATGAAGAGCTCCTCGATGAAATCGGCCATGCTGCCCGAAATAGCCTGTTGAATCTTGTCCACGTCGTTGGTCAGCCGGGACATCAGGTCTCCGGTCGGCATCCGGTCAAAGAAGCTGTTGGATTGGTAGACGAGATGGGTGAAGAGGTCATCGCGCAGCCGTTTGACCACCCGATGACCGACCGCCTTCATGAAATACGAGGAGAGGAATGTGAACAGCCCCTTGCCAAAAATCACCAACAAGACGACCAGGGGCAAGAACCTGACGAGCTGAGTCTCGCCGATGCCAAGAGCGCGGAAGACGGCGTCCATGAAGCGGGCCTTCTGCGGTCCGGCCTGCCCGGGATTCAGCTGGAAAAGCTTGTCCATGATCGGCTGGACGAGGTTGACGAAGACGTAAGTAAAAAAGGCCACAAAAATCGAGCAGCCGAAAGACAGGACGAGTAGCTTTTTCTCCCGCCTGGCCAGCAGGAAGAGCGCGAGAATATCTTTCATTTCGAGGCGCGTTCTCCGGGTTTACGATTGTACAGGGTCCGGGCGATCTCTAGGGCATTGAGGGCCGAGCCGCGGGTCAGGTTATCGGTGACCGTCCAGATCCAGAAGGCGTTTGGGAAGGACTCCTCCCTTTTGATCTGACCGATGAAGATCTGCTCCTTCCCGGCCACGGACAGGCAGGTGACTGAGCACGAAGACGAAGGCGCGCCGATCTCGAAGAGAGGGCTCTCCTTGTAGATGCGTTCCAGGTCTTGGATGTTCGTCTTGGAGGCCGGCTCCACATAGACCATGATGGAATAGGTGTGAAATACGGGCGCCTGGATGACGGACAGAGAGAGAGGAAGGTCGGGGAGGCCGAGGACCCTCTTGACCTCCGAGATGACCTGCCTTTCCCCCGAGGAGAAGCCGTTGGCGTCCGGCACGTCTGTATGGGAGAGGATGTTGAAGGCGATCTGTTCCCGGAAAACCTCCCTGTTGGGAGAGGCGCCGGAGAGCATGGCCGCGCTCTGGCTGGCCAGTTCCTCGATCCCGGATTGGTCAAAGGCCGAGACAGGCTGGAGGACGAAGACAACGGCTTTGGCGAGGCCGAGTTTGGCGATGAGGCGGTGTAGGAGTGAAGAAAGGATAATGGTAACGGGGTGGGGGTTGGCGATCAATGGGTACGGGCGGGCGGCGAGGAGCGAATCGTTGACTCCAGCCACTACGAAGGGGATGTCATCCTGACTTCTGAAAGTCCCGCTCAGGTCGATAGCCCGGTACTTCTTTTCGGCGGCCAGCCGGCCGAGATTGAGATTGGTCTCCCTATCGGCGGCCAGGAAGACAAGGTCGAGACCTTCGAGGGCGGCGGCGCTGGCATGATGGATGACGCGCGGCTCACCCTGGAATTCGGTCAGCTTGCCGTACTCCTCCTTGACATCCGCGTCGAAGAACTCGATCTCGGAGAGGGGGAATTTCTTGACGCCAAGGATGCTTTTGATCTCTTTGCCGCGCAAGGTGTCCGTGCCGACAAGACCGACCCGGAATTTCTTTTTGCTGGCCATGAGGATGCTTTCCGGAACGGAGCTTCAGCGCGCCTTGCGGAACTCGGCCATCATCAGGTACATCTTGTCTTTGAGGACGAGTTTGTGCTTTTTTAGCTCACGCACTTTGAGCTCCTCTACTTCAGTTAGGAAGCCCTTTCCCCGGAGGTCTCCGAGCCTTTTCTCGCAGGACTGGTGCTCTTTATGGATCCTCCGAAAATCGGCATTTTCCTTGAGCATGAGCTCTATAAGCGCTTTTTCATCCATTCCAGACGCCTCCCTCGTTAAGGATATCATAAGAAAGGGGGCAATTCAATTTGCGGAAGGCTCGGATTCAGGCTCGTCAGCCCGCTCGTTTCCCCAGCGAGGAAACTCACTTCGCATCCTCCTTCGCTCTTCTCTCCTTTCAGTCGAGAAACCGTGCCCGCTCAGTCGTCCACGGACTTCCTCGCCTGAATCCCTCGCCTTGGCGACACAGGATGGGATTTGGCTTAGGGGCGATTGGCGCCGCCGGTCAAGACTCCCTGGAAAATACCTTCCAGGCGCTCGGCCAGCGCATCCCAAGTGAATTCGTTGATCTTCCGGTGGCCGGCCTCGGCAAGGCGGTCGCGCAACTCGGGGTCATCGAGCAGACGACTGATCTGGCGGCGCAACAAAAAAGAGTGGGCGAAGGGCACGACAAGAGCCGTCTCGTTATGCACGGCGAAATCGCGGCTGCCGCTGGGTGTGCAGACGACGGGAAGGCGGCAGGCCATGGCCTCGGCGGCCGTGTTAGCCCAGCCGGAGCGCCGCTCTCCACTGACAAATATATCGGCTTGGGAAAAGAGCCAGGCCATTCTGTTTTGAGGGAGGTTGAGATGAAATTCTTGGGGGACGGCAGTCTGGATAAGCGGCCGGGGGTCAAGTTTGTCTTCGCCGACCAGGCTGTCAAAAAAAACGAGCCGAAGCTGACGGTTCCTTCGGTACAGCTTCTCGACGGCCCTGATCACCGGTCGGACGCCCTTTCTCTTCTTATAGATTCTGCCGTAACACAGGATCTTGAATTCCCGGCCGGGATGAGTGCCTCTGGAAACGGGTTGAGCCGCCGTCTCACCCTCAGCGAGCGGCGCAGGAGATTGAGACTTCGGCAACCGATGAAATATCTCCTGGTTTATTCCACCCGGCGCTCTGAAACAGCGCACTTTGTATTTTCGTTCTATCCGCCGACAGACGCCTTCGGAGTTACCCAGGAAGTGGAGGTTGCGGCGGGCTACATCTTTCTCCTTTTTGTGACCCTCAAGGACGAAATAGAAAAATTTCGCCCCGGCCTTGAGGCGCTCGAACTGAGGAAGGATGGAATACTCGCTTAAGATCCCGATTTCGAACCCCTCGACCGGAATTGCCTCAAAGGGTCTGACTTCCCCCTTGAACTCCAACCAATCCGGCTTCCTCCCTGCCGGAGTGAACAGGACAAAGCCGTGACCTCTCCGGATGAGTGCGTTCCCAACCTCGATGTAGCGGCGCACCCCGCCAAAAATCTCCATATGGGGGAGCAGCGCGGCAATCTTCATGTGGGGATGAACGTAGCATGAGCGGCCCGACCCGTCAAGGTCTGGCCTGGTTATTGACTTTGGACCCTCGGAAAAATATACTTATACACGCTTTTTAGCGCAGCTCTTCGACATGATGGCGAGGTAGCTCAGTCGGTAGAGCGAGGGACTGAAAATCCCTGCGTCGACGGTTCGATTCCGCCCCTCGCCATTCCCTTTTTCCCAATTCATAAAATCATTCCTGCAGGCAAAAAGATGACGTGGACAAAAAACTCAAGATAATCCATCCGCACCATCTCTTTGGAATCTGGAGATTTCATTCAGTCGTTACGGGTATTGTAACCCCCTTTTGAATTTGGAGTTGGAGATTTGTCAATCCCCGAGGTATTACGAACAAGAGAGCAGCCCAACCGGGCTTATCGTTGTCCTTGTAAAATACGAGGTCGGACTTTCCCGGCCATATCGCCCAAGTAATGTCCTCACCTGTCGACATGAAGCTCTGAAGGTAGCCTTTTACAGGGCTAAATTTCCAGGGCTTGGTATGGACACTGATTCCATGGAGGGAATACTTGTTGGAGGCTTCGTCGATGAGTTTGATATTGGAGACTTTTAACTCCGATTTAGGTTGCGGCGGCAATAATTCCACTACCAAAACAATCCACGTTTTTTCATTTGGCGGAGCCTCCGTCGTCTCTGAACTCCGGGTAAGTATAGGCCCCCCGGTCATTTTTTCGTGACGGACAAGCAACGCCGTGTCGGGGAGGGCAACTTCAAGTATCTTAGCCTGCCACGAGCCTGCTGAGGCGATGAGCATGGATCCAATTGCCGGCAAGATCACGAAGGAAGAAAAAAACAAGGCCACATCGAGACGAAAATTCTTTTTCATGTCTTTTTACTCCTTTTCATTGGTTGCCGAGTGAGGTCTTGGCGCCGATATGCCCATCTGGCCACCGCTATGAAGCTTAATTTACCCTTCGAAAAGATGTCAAGTGCGGTTTGAAGGCCGTTGGGGCATTTTCGAGCACGAGTTCCAGACGCTCAATCAGTCGGTGCCTTGGGAGTTGAAACAAACTGGCGGGATAGGCTCAAACTAGCCTATCAGCGACTTGATGATCTCCCGCACCGGCCCGCCGAATTCGGGATGTTTCAGGGCCAGGGCGATCGTCCCCTCCAGGAACCCAAGCTTATTGCCGCAATCATAGCGCCTTCCCTCGAACAGGACGCCGTAGACCGGCTGGCTGTCCATGAGCACCCGGATCGCGTCGGTGATTTGAATCTCGCCCCGCATGTCCACGGGCGTTTTCTTTATCGCCTCGAATATTTCCGGAGCAAAAACATACCGGCCCAG
>Ga0153916_10001982_pt1 | contig 14981 bp, 18 predicted proteins | sample Opewatmetagenome_FD_109642 | JGI IMG/M metagenome (GOLD analysis project Ga0153916, IMG submission 109642) | Freshwater wetland microbial communities from Ohio, USA - Open water 3 Core 3 Depth 4 metaG | ecosystem: Environmental > Aquatic > Freshwater > Wetlands | place: USA: Ohio, Lake Erie...
CCGGAGTTCGTCGACCAGCCAGGGCGCATCGCACCAGTGATGCGGTGCTTCGACGAGGCGTGTGGAGATGTTCTGCTTCGCATGCTCTTCGAGCGCAATGAGCACATCGGTTCCCACCCAGTGGACTACGACCGGGCGGCGTCGGACCCGCATGAAGCGATCCTGGGGCGAGCCGATGTCCACTCGGGTCGAAACGAGATAGACGATGTCAGACTTGGCTAGAGCGGGAGCGAGCCGCAACCAGCCCGTGATGTCTCGCCCCGGGTGGGCGTAGTAGGACGCTTTCCATCCGCGTTCGCTGAGGAGGCCCGCGAGCATCTTCCCGAAATAGGGCAGTCCGAGGATGGCGATTCGGCCTCGCCGGCGGCGCTCACTCATTCGGCGATCAGGCGGGCGCGGGGCGCGACTACGGTTGTGTCCGCGGTGACGTCGCGGTCAACAAGTGCATGGGCCCCGACTGTCGCGCGCGCGCCGATGGTGACGCCGTGGAGGATAGTCGCTCCGGTCCCCAGATAGGCACCGGTGGCGATGCGCACGGGCCCCTGCTTGCGGGGGCGCTTTGTCTTGAGCGGCCCTGGCCCGACATCGATGTGCGTGATCAGGGTGCACCGCATCGAAAGCGTTGCTTCGTCCTCGATCGTGACCTCATCAGCCAGGTCGATCAGGATATCTGTGCCCAGGTGCACGCGGTCGCCGATATGAAGGCGGGAGAAGTCGCGGCCGGCATTAACGATGTGGATCGGACCGTGGATGGAGGCGTCCCGCCCGACGCGGGCGCCGTACTCGCGAAGAATTTCAGCGTGGGCATTGGTCGTTGTACGCAGCTCCATGGCGATGCCTTCGATGCCGTCGCGGAGGTAGCGAGCCCGCCGACGCGAACGTCCCCACCAGCCCATCCGCGAACGGATCGGGCGCGCGAAGGGCGCGACGGCGCTACGGAGATCGGCGGTGAAGGACACAGTGCCTCCGTTCGAGCTCTGAAGGCGGCGGCTCCGCCGCCAACCGGATACCATGCGAAGGATACCGCACAAGGTCGTCTGGACGGCCGGCAGGGACAGAATGAGGCGGAAGCTGGTGCTCGGAGGGGCGGCGTTGGGCCTGGCGTTTCTGCTGGTGCCAGTGGTCGCGGGCGCGGTTAACCCGCCACCGCTCCCCCCAACGACCTACTTCGGGGCTGCCCCGGGGGTAGCGCCGGGCCAGTCCGTCATCGCCCTTATTGACAGCGGCTCAACGCCAGTAGTCTGTGGCAGCGGCGAGACCCTCGCTACACCTTCATCTGGCGCCGTCTATCGGATCGACGTTGTCCCTGATGGGACGAAGGCGGGCTGCGGCGCGCTCGGCCGGCAGGTCCAGTTTTACGTGGTGGCCGGGGCTACCGGGCCGGGTCGCCTCGCCATAAACCTGGCCCCATGGAGCACTTCGGGCGCTGTGCAACAAGACCTCATCTTCGGTGCGCCCCTCGGCCAGCAGCGGCAGTTACCAGAGTCAGCGAGCGACGGCACCTACTGATCGACCGTGCCGGTCAGCGTCGACCTGCCCGTGCGAGCGCGGCCGCGACGATGCGGCCGGCGGGCGTCATCGCCCCGCCGAATACCGCCATGAGGGCGTCGAGGTCATCGGGGGTATCGAGGTCGAGCGCCAGAGCCGGAATGTCCACTACGCGGACGGCCAATCCGCTGGCTTCGGCAGCAGCAATGTGCAGTTCAGCGCTATTTGTCCCGTAAGCCAGGCTGAAGCGTCGCGGTGGCCTTAGCAGCATCGCGTTTGTGCCGCCGTCCCGGCTTTTCACGATGGTGACGGAAGGTGCCGGCGGCGCCTGAGACAGGAACCCGAGGACTGCCCCGGGCGTAGCGAGGGGCAGGTCGGCGTGAAGGATGAGAAGTCCGCTGGCGGGCGCTTCGATCCGGAGGATGGCGGATTCAAGTTGAGCGTTCAGCCCGCTGAGGGACGGATCTTCGTCAATCACGGTGACGCCTGACAGTCCGGCGATCTGTGGGTCGCTGGTGAGGACGGCGACATACAATCCGGCGCGCCGCGCGGCCGTGATGACCGTTGAACAAGTGGCCATCGCGACCTCAACTCGCTCTTCTGCGGTAAGCAACGTAGAGAGACGGCCCTTCGCTCGCTCGAGCCGGTTGACCGGGATCAAAGCAATTGGACCGGTCAACGCCGAACCTTCCGCGTGGAGCAGGCGGCCAGGACGTCCCGGGCGAGTTCAGCCTTGCGCTCCGAGCTGGTCATCATGGTGTCGGTGACGACGCAGCGCATACCGGTGGCTTCGATCGCTGGCGCGAGGGAGCGGTCCTGTTCATCGATGACCATGACATCGATCAGCCCCTTGTAGATCCGGGCAACGCCGAGGGCGGAAACCTCATGCCCGAGGGCCGCCATCATCTTAGCGGCCGGGCCTTTGACGACCTGTCCCGCGATGATCGGGCTGATTGCCGCCCGGACCGCGCCGGTAGACGCGAGCGCATCGTGCACCCCCGGAACCGCCAGGATCGGGCCGATGCTCACCAGGGGGTTGCTGGGCGCGAGGATGACGGTCTCGGAGTCCCGGATGGCCTCGATGACGCCCGGCGCTGGCGTTGCTCGCTCGGCCCCGGCGAAGGTGATGGCGCTTACCTCCACCTCCGTGCGCAGGCGAACCATGTAGTCCTGGAATGCGAGCTCACCGTCGGGGGTAGCGATCCGCGTTTCAATCCGTGCGTTCGTCACCGGAAGGATGGTGCAGGTGAGTCCCCAGGCTTTCCCGATGTCGGCAATGACCTCGTGCATCGGCCTGCCCTCGCGGAGCAGTCGCGTGCGGTGGATGGCGGTGGCGAGGTCGCGGTCCCCCAGGTTGAACCAGCGGTCGTAGCCGAAGCGCTGGAGCGCTCCCATGACCGCGAAGCTATCGCCGGCCAGGCCCCACCCGGTCTCAGGGTTCACCGAGCCGGCGAGCGCATAGATGACGATGTCGACATCCGGCGAAACATGGAGACCGAACATCTCGACGTCGTCGCCGGTATTCGAGATGACTGTTACCAATGCCGGATCGACGACCTGGGCGAGGCCCTGAAGGAAGCGGGAAGCACCGACGCCTCCCGCGAAAACCGTATGCACGGCGCACGTACCTGCCTGGGACGGGTTCAGGCCATTGTAGAGCCCTGTTCGTCCAGTGCGCGGCTGGCGACCGAGGCGAGCACTGGGGCCTGCGAGCTGACAACGGCGGCAGGCTCGGCAGCGCTGCCGCCGGGCTGCAATACGATGCGCGTTTCCACCGCGACGAAGATCGCGAGTAAAACCCAGAGGTAGGGGTCATCGAGCAGGCGCCCCTCCGACTGGCTCTGGAGCAGGATGCCCATCATCGAGGCGGCGAGCCATCCGACGACAAGCCGCGTCTGTGCGACGAATGCTGCGCGGTAGGTTTTCGCGAGGGCGATGCCGATGCGGAAGCCAACGAAGATCATCGCCGCGAGGCCCACCACGCCAGACTCGGACAGGACTGTTATGAGCGACGTGTGCGAGAGCGTCGTGGTCGCCCAGTCGGGGATGAGGTAGCGGTACGTCACGAGGAGCGCGTGCTGGTAGTTACCCGAGCCAACCCCGATGAAGGGGTTCTCGACGAACATTTGCCAGCCCGCGCGGATCAGGAACTCCCGTTGACCCAGCAACTCGTTGGCGCTGGCCAGAGTCTTGATGCGTTGTGCGTCGGCGCCGCCCTGGAGGAGAAGGAGAGTCAATCCACCGAGCAGTGCGGCCCCGGCGAGTGAGAAGAGCCGCAATTTCGTGTAATGGGCGATTGGCGCCGTAAGGATGACGACCGAAGTGCAGAACATCAGGGACAGCCAGCCCGACCGCGAAGCGGTCATGACGATGCCGCCGGCCGAAATAACCAGAGACGGGATCGCCAGGTACACGGTCAGCCGGCGCGGCCCGGTCGAGAGGATGAGGCCGACCGCCAGCGACATGGAGATCGCGAGATAGCGGGCCAGGTGGTTGGGGTCCGCGAAGGTGGCGTTAGAGCGATAGCTGTAGTTGTCGGACTGGATGAGGATCTGGCGCCACTGGAAGATGCCCGTCAGCCGTTGGGCGATGGCGAGGACCGACAAGCCCGCCGCGACGATCAGAAACGCGCCGAGGATCCGTTCGAGGTCTTTGCGGTCTTCGATGAGCGATGGCGCAGTGAACACAAAGGCGATGTACATCGGAAGGATGAGAATCTCGTTCGCGGGATGGAGGGAGTCAGACCAGACCACCCCGAGGCACAGAAAGGCCAGTAACGCTGTGATTGGCAGGAGGACCATCGAATCCGGGAAGAGTCGCCGTGGGTCGAAGCGGGCGCGCACCATCGCCATGCCGATCGTCGCCAGGATCGCGGCTCTGCCGGGGTTGAGCAGCGTCCTGATGGCGCCATAGATCCCGCCCTGTCCCAGCGTCGAGAGTGCCTGGGTCTGCAGCACTTCGAACGGCAGTCCAACAACCACCGCAAGGAGGAGGTATTTCGGGTCACGGAGCACAATCAATGCCACCAGCAATGCGCATTCGGCGGCGATGAGAATGGCCAGGAGAAGCAATCCGGCTTGACCTCGAGTATTCGGGACGTTTGACCGCCCCGGTCTGCCCCCATACCCTACGTCCCGATGCCCGGTCGAACCAGCGGATTGGAACGTGACCTGAACCTCGTCCGCCGGCGGGCGTGGCTCTTCACCCCTTTTTTCCTGCTTGGCCTCCTGGCGGCGTTCGCGCTCGGTAGTTTCGCGGGCAAAGCCAATGCTGTCGCCTCGATGCAGCTCCAAACGGTCTTTCACGACACGATTGCGGGTGGCGACCGGGGTTTGCGGATTCCCGAGGCCAAGGCGATGACCGACGATCCGGCCTTCCAGAAAGAGGTGATGGATAAGATCGGGGAGCCGAACTTCGACTATTCGCGCTTCGTCGTCTCGCTTGGTCCCGTGAGCGAAGGCGATGGATTCTCCAGTGCGATCATCACGCTCGCGATCCGGGATCCCAATCGTGCCAAGGCAGAGAAGTATCGTCAGGCGTGGGTGGATGTATTCACGCAGGAGTACACGGCCCCGGATGGGATGTACCGGAAGCAGTTCATCGACAACAAGCAGGCTGTCGCTACCGAGGCCGAAGCCGATTACCAGGCGGCCTACAAGCAGATGAAGGACCTCGCAGCCTCGAAAGGTGTCACGGCGCCACTTGACCAGATCGCTCTCAATAACCGCACCAACAACATCGTTGCCGAGCTGACCACCCAGGAGGCCGATCTCCAGAACCAGCTGGCGCAGGTCGAGGGCGCACTGAAGGTAACCGGCACGGGAAAGTACTCGGCAGCGGCGGTCGCGGCCGTCGCGTCAGCCACGCTCGGGACGCCTGTGACTGCGGACGCTGCGGCGGGGGCACTGGATGTGCGAGCCGAGTCGCTCAGGGCGGCCATCGCGGCGGTGCAGAAACAACGCGCTTCCGATTCGGACGGGTCGTTCGACCCCGAATTCCTCAAGGCGCTCGATAACGTGCGCGCCCTCGACGGCCTGAAGCAGGACACGTACGACAAGCTGGGCAACGCGAAAGCCGCGGTGGTGAGCGCCCAGACGACCATCGACACGTCCCTCGCCTTCTCAGGCGGGCTGGCGGGATCTCTGCCTGGAAAGGTTGCTGTGACGCTGGCCGTTACGCTGGTGTTCGGGTTGATCGCGATCTACGGCTTCGAATGGCTGTCGCAGGTCCGTGCCGGAGCTCGCGACTAGCCCCCTCCAGGGGTGCTGGGCAGCCATGCGCATCGCCGAGATCAACGACATCGCCTCGGTCGCGTCGGACCTGGCGGCCGGCCTCAGGGCCCGTGGCCACGAGGTGACGCTCATCCGTCCCCGGCTGGTGGGGGGCGGGCTCCCGTGGATGGTGAAGCCGGTGGTCGGGCCGGTGCGGGCGGTCGAGTGGGCCCAGATCATCCGCGAGGTGCATGAGGGCCACTTCGACATGGTCCACATCCACTACGCCTATCTCGGGATGCTCGGCGTGCTCGGCAAGTTCCCGTACATCCTCCATTGCCATGGCAGTGACGTTCGCGAAATCACGCCGTTCACGCGCTGGATGATCGAGCGAGCACTTCTGGGCGCGGGGAAGGTCTATTACGCCACTCCCGACCTCGCGGACTACGTGCTCGCTCGCCGGGCCGACGCCGTCTTTCTCCCAAACCCGGTCGATGCCGAACAGTTCCGGCCGCTGGCCCCGGCTCGCGACAGCAATTCCGTGTTCGTTTGCTGTTCGCTCACCGACATCAAAGGGGCGCAGCGCATCCTCAACGCGTGCCGCCGCCTGGCGGTCCAGCGTCCCGACATCACGATCACCGCACTTACGCAGGGGGCCTACACCGACGCCTTTGCGGCGCTGCCCAACGTGCGGCTCCTGCCATACCAGCCGCGGTCGGCGCTGCCAGGGATCATCTCACAGCACGGCGTCGTAGTGGGCCAGGTCCTTCTGGGAGTGATCGGGATGGCCGAACTCGAAGCGATGGCCTGTGCGCGGCCTGTCGTCGCCTGGTTCACGTACGACAAGTCGTACAGCGAGCCGCCGCCGCTCGTCCGTGCCGTCGACGGCTACGATATCGCCGCGAACATCATCCGCCTGGTTGACGATGCCGACGAGCGCCAGGCGACCGGTGAGGCGGCACGCGCCTGGGTGCAGCGCTACCACAATGTCGCCGCGGCGGCTGAACGGGTCGAGAAGGCCGCTTACGAGGTCATTCGCGACTACCACGGACAAGCGGAGGCTGTTTCATGACGACCATCGAACCTGGCGGAAGGCTCGACGACGCACCGCTGACGCTGCCTGCGCGGCCACTCGTCTCCATCGTCATCCCGTGCCTGAACGAAGAGCGCTACATCACCGCGCTCCTGGATTCGCTCGCGGCCCAGGACTACGGGCCCGATGCGATCGAGGTGCTCGTCGCCGATGGAGGTAGCACCGACGCGACGCGCCAGCTCGTGCGTGACTATCCCTCACCGTTCGCTCGGCTCGAACTCGTGGACAACCCGAAGCGGATTACGGTCGGCGGACTGAACGCGGGCATGGACGCGTCAAAGGGCGACTGCTGGATCATCATCGGCGCGCATAGCCACGTCCGCGCCGACTTCGTCCGTGCTTCAGTCGAAGCGTTGAGGCGCACAGGTGCGGCCTGCGTCGGCGGACCGATCGAGACGGTTGGCGAGGGCCCGGTCGGGCTGGCGATCGCGGCCGCGATGTCGTCACCGTTCGGAGTGGGTAATGCCAAGTTCCGCTATGCCGACAAGGAAGAGGAAGTCGACACGGTGCCCTTTGGCTGCTACCACCGGCTGGCCTGGGAGCGTGTCGGCCGTTTTGACGAGACGGTCGATGGCGCGGACGAGGATAGCTACAACGCCCGCCTGATCGAAGCCGGTGGGCGGATCGTCCTCGTCCCCACCATCCGCAGCAGCTACTACCCGCGGCGCACGTTCAAAGCTCTGGCGAAGCAGTACTGGGAATACGGCGCTGCCAAAGGCACGCTTTACGGGCGGGGCCGGCCCCTGCAGCCACGCCATTTCGCCCCGTCCGCAATGGTTGCCGGCGGACCACTTCTGTTCGTGCTCGGCCACTTCTCGGGCAAGGCTCGCTGGCTGCTGAGAGCGCTGGCGACCGCCTATGTCGTCACCGGTGCCGCACTGGCGCGCCGAGCAGCCGAGAAGAATGACGCGAACCCGGCACTTACCTTCGTCGCAATGGCGACGATGCATGTGACGTATGGAGCGGGCTTCCTGTACGGCGCCTGCAAAGAGAAGTGCGGGGAAGGAACCGGCTAGCGTTCGGGAGCGGGAACGGTGAAAGTCAGAGACGTGATTCGCGAGATTGAACGGGATGGCTGGTACCTCGTCCGGACGCGAGGTAGCCATCGCCAATTCAAGCATCCGACCCAAGCCCGGAACCGTGACTGTGGCTGGGAGTCCGGGGATGGATTTGCATCCTGCTACACTGAAGAGCGTCTGGCGACAGGCAGGCTTGGCGGAAAAACGATGAAGCAATACACGGTCATCATCGAGCGGGGCGCCCGGAATTGGTCAGCCTATGTGCCGGACCTGCCGGGATGTGTCGCCGCTGGACGCACGAGAGCCCAGACGGAACGGCTCATCCGGGAAGCAATCGAGTTCCACGTCGACGCAATGCGCGAGGATGGGCAGCCAATTCCAGAACCCACCACCGAGGCATTGCAGGTCGCCGTTTCAGCATAGGCAGCGTCGCAGGAGCGTTACCCTCAGCGTGCGAGGGGCTAAACTCCGTCCGTGGCAGAGCAGCGCATCCCCTTTGTGAAGGTATCCATCGACGATTCCGATGTCGCCGCGGTCGAGTCTGTACTGCGCAGCGGATGGCTTACGACTGCCAGCCAGGTGAAGGCCCTCGAAGCCGAGCTGGCCGGCTACACCGGGGCGCGCTTCGTCAATGCAGTGAATTCCGCGACGGCTGCGATGCACCTGGCGCTGACGGCGTGGGACGTCGGGCCCGGGGATGAGGTCATCACGACTCCCTATACGTTCTCGGCGACGGGGACGGTGGTGGTCCACTGCGGTGCCACGCCAGTGTTTGTCGACGTCCGCGAAAGCGACGCGAACATCGATCCGGAGGCGATCGAACGGGCCATCACCCCGCGAACGAAGGTCATCCTCCCGGTTCACATCGCCGGCGAGCCCTGCGACATGGACGCGATCAACGCTATTGCCCGGCAGCACAAGGTGAAGGTGCTGGAAGATGCCGCCCACGCGATCGGCTCGTTCTACAAAGGCCGCCCGATTGGCCGGGTTAGCGATGCGGCGGCGTTCAGCTTCTACGCCAACAAGACAATGACCACGGGCGAGGGTGGCGCGCTCACGACCGACGATGAGGACCTGAGCGACCGGGTGCGGATGCTGACGCTGCACGGGATGACGAAGGACGCCTGGAACCGCTACGACGCCGGCGGGAGCTGGCGCTATGACATCCGCGAGTTCGGTTTCAAGGACAATCTCACCGACATCGCGGCAGCCCTCGGGCGCACACAACTTAAGCGGCTCGATGCGTTCATCGAGGAGCGGACGCGGGTCGCCCAGCGCTACTTCGCCAACCTGCATGATGAAGAACACCTCAGTCTCCCCGCATTCAGCGAAGAGAACCGCCAGCCCTGGCACCTCTTCATGATCCGGGTGCGCGAAAGCGCTCCAGTGCAGCGGGACGACGTGATCCGCGAGCTGGCGGAACGTGGCATCGGGACGTCGGTGCATTTCATCCCGCTGCACTACTTCACGGCGTACCAGAAGCTCGGCCGATGGAAGGAAGGCGACTTCCCGGTCGCCGAGCGTTTCTTCGCGGGCGAAATCAGCCTGCCGATGTACCCGGAGATGACCAACGACGAAGTGGACGAGGTTTGCCAGGCCCTCCGCGAAATCCTGCATCCGTAGCTGCGGGACCTCGTTTCGCGGTTCAGTCCGCTGCCAGGAGTTCGACCGGATCGCCAGGGCGAATGACACCGGCCTGCAGGACCTTGGCGTAGACGCGGCTGAAGCCGGGGTGCAGGTTCTGGTGCATGCGATTGATGTCGCCCGCGATGAACCATCGCTGGTTGGTCTTGCAGGGCGTCGTGTAGCGCGTGACCTCGATGAGTACGTTGACGCCGAGCCGGAGGCGGACCCCCGGGGCCACTGCGTCCCAGTCGATGTCACGAATCGTGACGTTCTCGCCGAGGCTCCCCGGCCCAATTGGATGGCCTTCGGCCGCCATCGTCTCGATTCGGTCGAGCGCGAAGAGGCAAATGGCGCGTTCCGGACCGCCGTGATTGGCGGTGTCGTTGTGGCCATCACCGGCGATCCCGAGGGCGGTCACCTCCGCCTCCATGACCGGTAGCTTTGGGACCCCGCCCTTCGAGATGTTGACCTGGGCGATCGAAGCGGACACGGTTCCCTCCGAGGCAGGTGGATTGGGGACCAGCGTACAGGGTGCAAGAATCGAGGTGCGAGAACTGGTCCCAGGGAGGTAAATCCGATGTGCAGAAGCATCAAGACACTGCGGCGCCCGGACAGCATCGCGACGGACGGCGAGATCGAAGCTGCGGCGCTCCAGTTCGTCCGAAAGGTGAGCGGTTTCCGGACGCCATCGAGGAAGCATCGCGAAGCCTTCGACCGGGCGGTATCGGAAATTGCGGAGTCATCGCGAAGAATGCTAGAGGCGATCGCCCAGGCGACGTGATGCATTCGGTATTGCGACGAATCGTATAGAGGCAACCCCTGCGTGCCGAGACCCTTGCGGCCGATATTTACTGTGATGCCGGGGATGTGAGGACGCACGGGTGCCAGGTATACCCGATTTCCTTTCTGTGTTGTCGGACGAAGAGCTTCTCCAGCTCATGCTGTTCGCCTGTCCCGATGGCGTTGTGGCCACTGACCGGGACGGCCTCGTTGTTCTGTACACCGGGGCCAGCGAGCAGATCTTCGGCTTCCCGCCCATCGAGGTCCTGAACCAGCCGGCCGGCATGCTTTTCGGCGAACACTGGAATGAGTTGCTGGAGCGAATCGGCAGCGAAGGACGCGTCACCGGTCACGAGATGGTCGGTCGCCGCAAGGACAACCCGCCCTTCCCCGCTTCTATCTCGGCCGCCGGCCTCAGCGATCGCTATGGCGGAGTTATGGGGACGGTCATCTATATCCGCGACCACAGCGATGTGCGCGCCATCGAGGATGCACTCCGCGAAAACAACGACCGCCTGAATGAACTCGTGCGCGAACTGAACTACGTTGCCCGGCACGACCACCTCACCGGGCTCTTGCATCGCGGCAGCGCGATGGAGGCCGCCGAAGCGATTCTCCTTTCGTCAGGTCTACCCGGGATGGCCTTCGGAATCGCGATCTTCGATATCGATCACTTCAAGGCGGTGAACGACTCGTACGGCCACCTCGTCGGCGACGATGTCCTTGCCGCCCTCGCCCATGTGCTGCAACGCACCGCCCGCGAGGGCGACATCATTGGTCGCTTCGGTGGGGAGGAATTCATTGGCTTCCTCCCGGGGGCCGACCTTGCGGCGGTGACGGGATTCGCGGAGCGTGTCTGCGAAGCGATTGCTAATGAGACCGTGATCGTGGGCGACGAAGTGACTATCAATGTGACGATTTCCGCCGGTGTCGCTGCGCTGCCGTCGTGCGCCGATAGCCTGCAGGGTGGCATCCGGATCGCGGACGATCGCCTTTATATCGCAAAGCGGTCCGGCCGCAACCGGGTCGTTGCCTCGGACGAGGCGGCTCGGAGGAGTGCGGCATGAGCCCCAACGATCCAGCGGAGTACCTCCAGTCGCCGAATCGGGTCCGCTACATCGTGGACCGGACGACGGAACTGACACCCCTAAAGGCTGTGGCCGCCAAGGCGATTCAACTCGCTGAGGACGAACGGGCTGCGGCGATGGACCTGGCGACTGTCATAAGCTCAGACCAGGCTCTGACCGCGAAGCTCCTGCGGCTTTCGAACTCGGCCTACTACGGGTACGCCCGGCGCATCAGCACCGTTCGCGAAGCGGTCATTCTCCTCGGCATGCGGACCGTGCGGTCGGTAGCGATCGCTTCCGGGATCATCGACGCCTTCGCCGTTCCGCAGGTCGATCAGCGCTTCGATTGCGACCTGTTCTGGGCCCACAGCGTCACGGTGGGGCTGCTCTCCGAGGCAATTGCACGGGAGACGAAGGCGGTACGGCCAGAGGACGCCTTCACGGCTGGCGTCATCCATGACATTGGGAAGCTGGCGATGATGCTGACAGAGCCGCAGCTCTTCGCCAGAACTGTACAACTGGTCGTCGTTGACGAGATGACCTACGACGCCGCCGAAGTCCAGGTCTTCGGTGTAAGCCACGCCCAGGTCGGCGCCCGCCTCGCCCAGCGCTGGAAGTTCCCGGAGTCGCTCGTCGAGGCGATCCAGGCGCATCACCCGGCCAGGCCGGTCACGCGGATCGATTCGCTCGCCAGCGTCGTCGCCAGTGCCAACCTCGCGTGCAACCGGGAAGGGCTCGCCTGCGGGTTCGACTGGGTCGGTGACGAATGTCGCCGTCCCGCTGAGGCGCTTGCGCCCCAGGTTGATGTCGCTCTCAGCCGGGTTCACGGTGGGATGCGCACGCTCGAAGAGAAGAGCCAGGCGTTTCTCCGGCATGTGACCGCACAGGCGCCCCGCTGGTATGCGCTCCCGGGCATGCTCGCGGCTGATGAGCCGCCGCCGGCTGAGGTCGCCTGACCGGTCTAGCTCAGGAGCCGACCAAACAGCGCTGCGGCGATGATGGCCGCGACGATCACGCCGGCCGCCACCACGGCGCCGCGTTGGCGTCGTATTTCCGCCTTCTGGTCGGGGATCGGGGCCAGTTTCGAGGCGCCGCCGAGTTCCGCGATGACCGTCCGGGCGGCGGCGATCTTGTCGCCGTCGACGAGCACCACGTGGGTCGCGAACGCCTCCGCGCCGCCAAGCGCGGCGCCGTGGCCGCGGCTGAACGTAGCGGCATTGATCCCGACATCGCGGAGCGCGTCGACCCAGATCGCCGCCGTCACCGCGTCCGGTGCTTCGGCGACCACAATCCGGGCCGTTGAAGAATCTCCCATGAACATGAGAGTACTCCAACGCGCTCTGGCGGCCGAACGCCTCCTACCGATCACCATCCATCGCAATTCTTCGTGGCACAATAGAGGGACGCCGCCTCCGAAGAAGGCAGTGAGGAGCTGGCTATGGCCATCCAGGTCACTCTCATCTCACACACGCCGGACCCAATCCGGTCGCTCTATATGGCCTACCGGACGTGCTACAGCGAGCTGACTCCGCAGCAGGTGCTCAAGCGCGTGAACGACGAACGGATCACGCAGGACCAGATGCGGGAGTTCATCGAAGCCCGGCTGAAGACGGGCCACGCGAGTCCCCTTGAGCAGGTCGCGTTCGAATTCGGAATTTCCGGCGTCTCGCGGGCGTTCAGTCACCAGTTCGTCCGCCATCGCGTCGGGATCTCGTTTGAGCAGCAAAGCCAACGATACGTCACCTACAAGGAGGGCGAGTTCCCCTACACCGTGCCGAACACGGTCGAGAAAGCCGGACTGGGGGACAAGATGGCGGCCCTCTTTGGCCAGGTGAGCGAGCTCTACGAAGAGATGGTGGCTGCTGGTGTCCCCGCGGAGGATGCCCGATTCCTGCTCCCCAATGCGACGAACACGAATTTCAAGATCACCGTGAACTTCCAGAGCCTGCTGCACATCTGCGACCTTCGCCTGTGCACGCGGGCGCAGTGGGAATTCCGCAAGGTTGCCGCGCTGATGCGGGCCGAGGTGATGAAGGCCGTCCCGGAGCTGGGGCGCTACCTGCAGCCGAAGTGCGGCGAATTGCGCATGGGCTACTGCGACGAGTCGGAAAGCGACTGGCAGGCGTGTCCGATCGGGCGGGTGCGGCCGCACAAGGACGCGCTCTTCAAGCTGTACGACTCGTACCGCAAGGGCGAACTGGCGCCGCTTCGCGAACAGGACTGGGCCACCATCGAGGAGAGGGAGAGCGCCGAGGCCGCCGAACCGTACTGAGGCACGTTGCCGGTGGGTACACTGTTCGCATGGATCAGCAAATTGTGGCCGACAACGATGCGACGCGAGCCAGCCTTCAGTCCCTTATCCGTACCCTCGCCGATCATGACTTCGCCCGGGACCTGGGTGACGGATGGACAGTCTCGACCGCCCTCGCGCACCTGGCATTCTGGGACCGCCGCGGAAAGCTGTTACTCGAACGCTGGCAGGCAGGCGATGTGGCCCCGGCGGACATGCCCGAGTGGTATTCCGATACCCTGAACAACACGCTGGTGGACGAATGGCGGGCGATCCCCCCGCACGATGCGGCCCGCCTCGCGATTGAGGCGGCCGTGGCCATCGATGCGGCCATTGCCGGGCTGGAGGATCGCGTGACGGCCGAGATCATGGCGCGCGACGAAGCCTGGCGACTCACTCGTTCGAAACACCGGCGTGAGCATATCGAACAAATCGAACGCTGCCTCGCCCGCAACTGACCCCCATCCGGGTTATCGTTCAATCGTGGACACTGCTCGCGCTATCACCGTCCGCGACCTCGGGAAGACCGATTACCTCGAGGTGCTGGCCATCCAGCGTGCCTGCCAGGCTGCCCGTGCTGACGGCGAGGCCCCCGACACGCTTCTCCTCACCGAACACGAACCGGTGCTCACGCTGGGGCGATCCCATCCCGAGCCGGACCTGCGCCAGCCGATGGCGGCTGTCGAGGCGGCCGGTATCTCCATCGTCCAGACCGAGCGTGGGGGCGACATCACCTACCACGGGCCGGGGCAGCTCGTCGTCTACGGCGTTATCGACCTTAAGGCGTGGGGGATTGGCGCGGTCGACTATGTCACCGGGCTGGAAGAAGCCGCGATCCACTTGCTGGGTGCCTGGGGGATTGGGGCGCGACGGGTGTCGAAGGCGCGGGGCGCGTGGGTAGGGAACCGGAAGATCGCCTCGGTGGGGGTCAACGTCCGGCGGCACGTGACGATGCACGGCATCGCCATCAACCTGGCGCCCAACATGGAACATTTCGCGCTGATCAATCCCTGCGGACTCGCCGGCGTGGAAATGACGAGCGTGCTCCGGGAAACTGGCCGTGCTGTCGGCATCAGTGACGCCGGAGCCGCGTTCGTCCAGGAGTTCGAGGCGGTTTTCGATTGTTCTGCTGCGATCCGGACCTGATGGCTAGTTAGGCAGGATCGAACGGCTGTGGCCGCTATCGCCGCCGGGCGATACGCTCGCCCGGATGACCCAGGTGAGTTCGCCCCTCGAAGCCCTCTCGGACGAGTATGCCGCCTGGTGGATCGATCTTCTCGGCGAGCACAACCACATCGGGGGCGTCGAAGCCACGAAGTGGTTATTGCAGCGCGCCTGCCTCAGGCCAGAGGACCGCGTCCTCGACGCGGGAGCCTTCGTCGGCGGGGCCGCACGCTTGATTGCGAG
>Ga0153916_10001984_pt1 | contig 14978 bp, 15 predicted proteins | sample Opewatmetagenome_FD_109642 | JGI IMG/M metagenome (GOLD analysis project Ga0153916, IMG submission 109642) | Freshwater wetland microbial communities from Ohio, USA - Open water 3 Core 3 Depth 4 metaG | ecosystem: Environmental > Aquatic > Freshwater > Wetlands | place: USA: Ohio, Lake Erie...
GCCCGCTACCGCAAGGTGGCGCTGGCCGCCTGCTTCGGCACCTTCATCGAGTGGTACGACTTCCTGACCTTCGCCACGCTGGCGGTGCATTTCGCCGCGCTGTTCTTCCCGGCCGACGATCCCGTGGCCGGCCTGCTCTACAGCCTGGCCACGTTCGGCATGGGCATGGTCGTGCGCCCCTTGGGCGCGGCGCTGTTCGGCTCCTTCGGCGACCGCTACGGACGGCGCAAGGTCTTCATCGCCACCATCGGCATCATGGGCGGCGCCACCTTCCTGGTCGGCCTGCTGCCCACCCACGCCCAGTGGGGCTGGCTCGCGACCGGCCTGCTGCTCGCGTTGCGCCTGATCCAGGGCCTGGCCATGGGCGGGGAGATCGGCGGCGCCAACGTCTACCTGGCCGAGCATGCGCCGGTGGCGCGCCGCGGTGCCTTGACCAGCGTGCTGCAGTGGATGGGCGGGCTCGGCATCCTGGCCTCCACCTTGCAGCTCGTGCTGCTGCAAAGCTGGTTGAGCGCGGCCGACTTCAGGGCCTGGGGCTGGCGCATCCCTTTCCTGGTCTCGGCTGTGCTGCTGCTGGCCAGCATGAAAGCGCGGCTGGCCCTGCACGAGTCGCCCGTGTTCACCGAGGTCAGCAGGCGCAAGGACATTACCAAGACGCCGCTGCTCGATTGCCTGCGCGACCGCCGGACCCTGGGCCGCATGGCGCTGCTGTTCTTTTGCATCTCGGCTGGCGGCGGCCTGCTGTTCTTCTGTTCGCAGGTCTACGCGGGCGTCTATCTCAAGACCGTGGTGAAGATGGATCCGGTGCAGGTGGGCTGGCTCACGCTGGCCGCGACCTTCTGCCTGTTCCCGCTCACCTATGTCGCCGGCGCCCTGTCCGACCGCCTGGGACGCCGTCCCGTGGTGCTGGCCGGCCTGCTGCTGGGCGCCTTGGCCATGTTGCCGGTGTATGCCGGCCTGCGCGAGTTTGCCGCTTTCCCGCTCATCGTCTTCCTGTTGCTGCTGACCCTCGTGCTCGCCGTGGCCCTGGTGACCGGGCCGCAGACGGCCCTGCTGTCCGAGTTGTTCCCGGCGCGCACGCGCTACACGGCGGTGGGCCTGCCGCATAACCTGGCCGCCGGCTGGATCGGCGGCCTTTCGCCGTATATGGTGACCCTGATCGCGGACAAGTCCGGCAGCGTGCTCCTCGGCCTGGGCTACCCGACCGCGCTGCTGGCGCTGGCGCTGCTGGTCGGCTATTTCTTCCTGCCGGAAACGCGCGGCGCCGATCTCAACGCCTGAGCCCGCACGCGCGGGGTCAGCGCGAGAACTTCAGCACCGCCGTGCTGGCCAGCAGGTTGGGCAGGAAGCGGACCAGTCGGCCGTCCTGCAGCCCGAAGCTGTCCAGGATGCGCAGGCCATTGCGCTGCGCCAGCACCTGCAGGTCGGCGTGTGTGCCGACCCGGATATTGGGCGTGTCGTACCACTGGTAGGGCAGGCGGCGCGTCACCGGCATGCGCCCGGCCAGCACGCTGAGTCGATTCGGCCAGTGGGCGAAGTTCGGGAAGGCCACGATCCCGGTGCGGCCCACGCGCGCGGTCTCGCGCAGCACGGTTTCGGCATTGCGCAGGTGCTGCAGGGTGTCGATCTGCAGCACGACGTCGAAGCTCTGGTCCTCGAACATGGACAGGCCTTCGTCCAGGTTGAGCTGGAGGACATTGACGCCGCGCTTGACGCAGGCCAGCACGTTGGCATCGGCGATCTCGACGCCGTAGCCGCTGCAGCCGCGCGTGGCCTGCAGATGCGCCAGCAGGGCGCCGTCGCCGCAGCCCAGGTCCAGCACGCGGGCACCTTGCGGCACCAGGCTGGCGAGGATGTCCATGGTCGCGCGATCGCTCATGACCTGAACTCCAGCGCGATGTTGGCAAAGTAGGAGCGCACCAGGCTCATGTAACGCACATCGTCGAGCAGGAAGGCGTCGTGCCCGTGCGGGGCATCGATCTCGGCGTAGCTGACGTCGCGCCGGTTGTCGAGCAGCGCCTTGACGATCTCGCGGCTGCGCGCCGGCGCGAAGCGCCAGTCGGTGCTGAAGCTCACCAGCAGAAACCTGCAGCGTGCCGCCGCCAGCGCGCGGCTGAGGTCGCCGCCGTGCGCGCGCGCCGGGTCGAAGTAGTCCAGGGCGCGTGTGATCAGCAGGTAGGTGTTGGCGTCGAAGTACTCGCTGAACTTGTCGCCCTGGTAGCGCAGGTAGCTCTCGATCTGGAACTCGATGTCCTGCGTGGTGTACTGGTAGCCCTCGCGCACCGTGCCGGCCACGGCGCTCCTGAGTTCGCGCCCGAACTTCTCGTTCATGACGTCGTCACTCAGGTAGGTGATGTGGCCGATCATGCGCGCGATGCGCAGGCCGCGCTTGGGCAGCACGCCGTGCTCGTAGAAATGGCCGCCATGGAAATCGGGGTCGGTGACGATGGCGCGCCGTGCCACTTCATTGAAGGCGATGTTCTCGGCCGTGAGGTTGGGCGCGCTGGCCACCACCACGGCGTGGCGCACGCGTTCGGGATATTGCAGCGTCCAGGACAGCGCCTGCATGCCGCCCAGGCTGCCGCCCATGACGGCCGCCAGCGTGCGGATGCCCAGGGCGTCGAGCAGGCGCGCCTGCGCGTCGACCCAGTCTTCCACCGTCACCACCGGAAAATCGGCGCCGTAGACGCGGCCGGTATCCGGGTTCACGTGCATGGGCCCGGTGGAGCCGAAACAGGAGCCCAGGTTGTTGACGCCGATGACGAAGAACTTGTCGGTGTCCACCGGTTTGCCCGGGCCGATCATGTTGTCCCACCAGCCCTCGCTCCTGGGCTGGCCCTCGTAGATCCCGGCCACATGGTGGGAAGCGTTGAGCGCATGGCAGATCAGCACCGCGTTGGACTTGTCGGCGTTGAGCGTGCCGTAGGTCTCGTAGGCCAGCGTGTAGCCGCGGATCGAGGCGCCGCTCTGCAGGGGCAGGGCGGCGTCGAAGGTCATGGCCTGGGGCTGGGCGATCAGCATCGCGTGTGATTCCGGTTCAAAAAAGCAGAAAACCCGGCTTCGCTTCAGCTCGGCCGGGCCCCGGAAAGTGGAAACACCTTGCCTCTTTAGCTGAACTTCGGAACTCCAGGGTTCCGGCGCCCGCAATCGGGTTCAAATCGGCGCTCGCGGTTAGTATAAGTCCAAGTCTTCACCATTTGATTCCGGAGCGGCCCATGTCCGAGTTGTATGGATCCGACGCCTATGCCCCGAGCGAGATAGCCCTGCGCATCGAGTCTGTCGGTGTCGCCAAGGCCCGTCTGGCAACGCTGCCACTGCTGATGCTGGGCGTGCTGGCCGGCGCCTTCATCGGCCTGGGCGCCATGCTCTTCGTGCTGGTGAAGTCCGATGCCGGCCTGGGCTTCGCCGCGAGCGCCATCATCGGCGGTCTGGTGTTCTCGCTCGGTCTGCTGCTGGTGGTGGTGGCCGGGGCCGAGCTCTTCACCGGCAACAACCTGCTGGCCATGGCCTGGGCCGACGGCCGTATCGGCAGTCTGGAGGTGCTGCGCAACTGGGGACTGGTGTGCGGGGCCAATTTCGCCGGCGCTGCCGGCCTCGCCCTGCTGGTCTTCGCCAGCGGCCACACCGAGCTCAACGGCGGCGCTATCGCCCAGCAGGTGGTGAAGATTGCCCTGGCCAAGCAGGAACTCCCGCCCATGCAGGCCTTCTTGCGCGGCGTGCTCTGCAATCTGCTGGTCTGCATGGCGGTATGGATGGCCATGGCCGGGCGCAGCGTGGTGGACAAGGTAGTGGCAGTGGCGCCGCCCATCATGGCCTTTGTCGCCGCCGGCTTCGAGCACAGCATCGCCAATATGTACTTGATGCCGCTGGCCATGCTGTTGCAGCATTTCGGCCCGGCGACGCTGGCGGCGACCACGCCGGTGACCTGGGCCGGCATGCTGGGCAATCTCGTGCCGGTGATCGCCGGCAACCTGGTGGGCGGCAGCGTGCTGGTGGGCCTGACCTATTACGTGATCTACCGCCGCAAGGCAAAAACCTGAGTCCGCTCTAGCCCCAGCCCAGCAAGGCCGCGAGCCCCAGCAGCGTGAAGGTCAGCGCCGAGATCAGATGCACCAGGCGCAGGGGAATACGCCGCGTCATGCGCTCTCCGAGCCAGACCACGGGCGCATTGGCGAGCATCATGCCCAGGGTGGTACCCGCCACGACCCAGGCCCAGGCCTGGTACTGCGCGGCCAGCATGACGGTGGCGATCTGCGTCTTGTCGCCCATTTCCGCCAGAAAGAAGGCCACCACCGTAGTGCCGAACACGCCCCAGCGCGGCGGCTGGCCCGCGTCCTCTTCGTTGTCCATCTTGTCGGGAATCAGCATCCAGGCGGCCATGGCGAGAAAGGACAGGCCCAGGATCCAGCGCAGCCAGACCGGCCCCAGCACCGAGGTCACCCAGGCGCCCAGCGCTCCGGCCAAGGCATGGTTGACCACGGTAGCGACCAGGATGCCTGCCACGATCGGCCAGGGCTGGCGAAAACGAATGACAAGCAGGAGCGCGAGCAGTTGGGTCTTGTCGCCCATTTCGGCCAGTGCGACCACACCGGTCGAGATGAGTAAAGCTTCCATCGGCCGATTTTAGGGCTCACGCCGGTACCGCTCTGGTGCATGCCTCGCACACGCTTGGCGCGTACTGGCTTGTTTTTTGCTTGCAATTGGTGCGTTTTTGAAAAAACCTGGTATTTGCACCAGATTCACTCATTTTTCTCGGAGATCTCTCATGGATGCACCAAAGCAGGGCGCCGATGCCCTGTTCATTTTGCTGGGCGCCATCATGGTCCTGGCCATGCATGCCGGCTTTGCCTTTCTGGAACTCGGCACTGTGCGACGCAAGAATCAGGTCAATGCGCTGGTCAAGATCCTGGTGGACTTCTCGGTTTCCACCGTCGTCTATTTCCTGGTCGGCTACGGCATCGCCTACGGCACCGGCTTCCTGATGGGGGCGGAGCAGCTGGCCGCCAAGAACGGCTATGAGCTGGTGAGGTTCTTCTTCCTGCTGACCTTTGCCGCAGCGATCCCGGCCATCATCTCCGGCGGCATCGCCGAGCGCGCCAAGTTCTGGCCCCAGCTGCTCGCCACCGCCATCATCGTCGGCTTGGTCTATCCCTTCTTCGAGGGCATCGCCTGGAACCAGCATTTCGGCGTGCAGGCATGGATCAAGGCCGTCACGGGCGCGGAATTCCACGATTTCGCGGGCAGCATCGTCGTGCATGCCGTGGGCGGCTGGATCGCCCTGCCGGCCGTACTGCTGCTGGGTGCGCGCTACAACCGGTACCGCAAGGACGGCGGCATGTCGGCGCATCCGCCGTCCAGTATTCCCTTCCTGGCGCTGGGCGCGTGGATTCTGGTGGTGGGCTGGTTCGGCTTCAACGTCATGAGCGCGCAGACCCTGGACAAGATCTCGGGCCTGGTGGCCGTCAACTCGCTCATGGCCATGGTCGGGGGCACGCTGGTCGCGTTGTTGCTGGGCAAGAACGATCCGGGTTTCGTCCACAACGGCCCGCTGGCCGGCCTGGTGGCCGTATGCGCCGGCTCCGATTTGATGCACCCGCTGGGCGCACTGGTGGTGGGCGGGGTGGCCGGCGCCATCTTCGTTTCCATGTTCACCCTGACGCAAAATCGATGGAAGATCGATGACGTGCTGGGGGTCTGGCCGCTGCACGGCCTGTGCGGTACCTGGGGCGGTATCGCCGCCGGCATCTTCGGCAGCAAGGCCATGGGCGGGCTGGGTGGCATCAGCCTGGGTGGCCAGTTCATCGGTACGGCGCTGGGCGTGAGCTGGGCTCTGGCCGGCGGTCTTGTCGTCTACGGCCTGCTCAAACTCACCGTGGGGCTGCGGCTGAGCCAGGAGGAGGAGTTCGATGGCGCCGACCTGAGCATCCACAGGATCGGCGCCACACCGGATCGCGAGGCCAACTGGTAAACCCTGGCCGGCATCGGCAAGGTGTGGCGCCGAGGCCATGCTTGGCGATGTTTCTTCGCGGCAGATGCCGGTCTTTGGTCGACAAACCGCCGATCTGTCGCATAATGGATCGGCGCGCCGCTGCAAGGCGGCGCGAAATTGCGGTGATTCGTCGGTTTTGCGTCTTCTTCAAGTCTTCAATGCTTTGTTGCTCGCGGCTATCTGACTCCATCGCCTTAACTGAGTCTTTTTGAGGAGTCCTTCAATGGGCAACAAACTTTATGTGGGCAACCTGCCCTATTCCTTCCGCGACGAAGACCTGCAGCGGGCCTTCTCCGCGCATGGCACCGTCACCAGCGCCAAGGTCATGATGGAGCGCGACACCGGTCGCTCCAAAGGTTTCGGCTTCGTCGAGATGGCCAGCGATGCCGAGGCGCAGGCTGCCATTGCGGCGCTGCACGGCCAGCAACAGGGCGGCCGCGCCCTGGTGGTCAATGAAGCCCGCCCGATGGAAGCCCGTCCCCCGCGCAGCGGCGGCGGCTTTGGCGGCGGCGGCGGTAGCTACGGCGGTGGCCGTCGCGAAGGCGGTGGTGGTGGCTACGGCGGTGGCCGCAGCAGCTACTAAGCCCTTGCAGCTTGTCGAAAAGGACCCCTGGCGGGTCCTTTTTTCATGGTTTTTCCTAATCTGATAGGTCTTGTCTGATTGCGATTTCTGTGGTCATAATGAAAAAGTGCAGGCTGGGAGGCTTGGCACGAGGATCGCGGTGATCTGCCGAATTCGCATCGTTGACTTGAATTGATTGCGTTTCAGGGACCCCATCGCTTGTCATAGGTTTATCAGGAGTCCCTGCATGGGCAACAAACTTTACGTGGGCAATCTCGCCTATTCCATACGCGACAACGACCTCGAGCAGGCCTTCAGCCAGTTCGGCACCGTCACCAGCGCCAAAGTGATGATGGAACGCGACACGGGTCGCTCCAAAGGCTTCGGCTTTGTCGAGATGAGCAGCGATGCCGAGGCCCAGGCTGCCATCAATGGCATGAACGGCCAACCCTTGGGCGGGCGTAGCGTGGTCGTCAATGAAGCCCGCCCCATGGAACCGCGCCCCCCGCGCTCCGGTGGCTACGGTGGTGGTGGCGGCGGCAGTGGCTACGGCGGTGGTGGTGGCGGCTATGGCGGCGGTCGTCGTGAAGGCGGCGGCGGTGGTGGTGGCAGCGAAGGCGGTGGCGAAGGCGGTTTTCGCAGCCCTTACGGCAACCCGCGGGGTGGTGGCGGCGGTCGCCGCGGCTACTGATCGCAGGCCAAGCCGCGACAAGCTCCGAAAGGAGCTTTTTTTGTTTGGGCGGACATCCCCGGCGTGCCAGCGCGCTCAGGGCGGCGGGGCGCGGTGTTTGCGAGGCCGCCCGGCCAGGAGCCGATCGAACAGGGGGTCGGGCAGCAGGCGCAGCAGTTTGGCCACCACCCCCATCTGCCAGGGAATGACGCGGTAGCTGACGCCACGCGCGATGGCGCGGCAGGCCTTTTCGGCGAAAGTCTCGGCCGACAACAGAAATGGCATGCCATATCGGTTCTGGCGCGTCAGCGGCGTGTCGATATAGCCGGGGCTGAGGGTTACCACGCGCACGCCACTGCCACGCAACTCGCCGCGCAGGCTCTCGCAGTAGCTGATCACCCCCGCCTTGCTGGCGCAATACGCGCCGTGGCCGGGCAGGCCGCGGATGCCCGCCACGCTGGCAATTCCGACCAGGCGGCCCGAGCCACGCCGGCGCATCGGTTCGATGAAGGGGTGAAAGGTCGCCGCGAGTCCCACGTTGTTGACGGCAAAGGTGCGTGCGAGAACTGCCAGGTCGACGCGCTCGGCCGTATCCATGCCGATGCTGATGCCGGCGTTGGCCACCACCACGTCCGGCACGCCCTGCCGGGCCAGGCAGCCCTGGCCTGCGGCGACGATCGCTTCCACGTCCGCAACATCGGCCGGGTAGACGCAATAGCGCGACGCCGGCAGTTGCAGTGCGTCGGCCCAGCGCTGTATTTCCGATCCGCGCCGTGCCACCAGCGCCAGTTCATAGCCCGCCTGGTAATAACGCCAGGCCAGGGCCTGGCCGATGCCACTGGACGCGCCGGTAATGAAGGCCAGCTTGCGCATGGTCCGCAATCGCCCGACTCAGCGCGCGGCCGGCGGTTGTAGCGTGCCGCGCACCCGCCCGCGCAGTTCCAGGACCTGGTCGAAGTTGCTGTAGTCCAGGCTTTCCGCCGTGATCCGGTCGTTGCCGCGCATCAGTTCAACCGGCTTGTGCGACTTGACGCGCTCGTCGTTCAGGAATGCGTGCAGGAACTCGCCGTTGAAGCTCACGCGCGGCAAGGTGGCACCGGTGCGATCCACCAGCGCCTCGCGCACCACCCGCGCGTCGCCGATCAGCTGCACCTCGGACGCATCGTTGTTGGCCAGCGCGCGACGCGCCGTCGCCGTGATCGTATGGCCTCGGCTGTTGATGCTGCGGATGCGCACCTGGTCGATTTCCAGGATGTCGGTGTAGGGATAGTGGCGCGCCTGATCGCCGTAGACTTCGGTCTTGAGCCGCCCGTCGTCGCCAAAGGTCTTGATCGAGAAGCGCTCCATCAGATAATCCGGGTCCTTGCGCACCGGGCGCTCCGGCGCATTCGTATCGAGCACGGGTGTGCTGCGCACCAGCCAGTAGGTTCCCAGCGCCAGCAGCCCCATGAGCATGATGGGCAGGTAGATGGCCAGCCGGTCCCAGGCCCCTCGCAGCAGACGCATCACTGCAAGGCCTCCCGCAACAGATCCGCATAGCGGCCGCTGGCCACCAGCAGCACGTCGCAAAACTCCCGCGCGGCGCCGTTGCCGCCGTGCGCCGTCGTGACGTGGTGGGCCAGTGCCCGCGCCTGGGCATGGGCATTGGCGGGCGCACAGGCAAAGGCACAGCGCTGCATGACGGGCAGGTCCGGCCAGTCGTCACCGATGATGGCGGCCTGTGTCCAGTCCAGGCCCAGGGCTTGCAGGGTATGCTCGGCCGCGGGCCGTTTCTCTTCGGTGCCGTAGTGCGCGTGGCTGATACCGAGCGCCTGCAGACGCAGGCGCAAGGCCGGACTGTCGCGGCCGGTGATCACGGCGGGCGTGATGCCGGCGCGCTGCAACAGCTTGAGACCATGGCCATCGAGCGTGTTGAAGCGCTTGAGGGTTTCGCCGGCCTCGCTGATGTAAAGGCCGCCATCCGTGAGTACGCCGTCGACGTCGAAGAAAGCGACCCGTATGCCTTGTGCCAGCAGCAGCAATTCGGGCGGGAAGGTGAGCGCCGGGCGCACGTGACTCATATGACTTTGGCACGCATCAGGTCGTTGCTGTTGAGCGCGCCGCACAAGCGCCCCTCGGGGTCGACCACCAGCACGCTGGTGATGCGCCGCTCCTCCATCAGTTCGGCCGCTTCCACCGCCAGCGCATCGCGCGCAATGGTGACCGGGTTGGGGTGCATGAATTGCCGGGCGTTGCCGGTGCGCACGTCCACGCCCTTCTCCAGCAGGCGGCGCAGGTCGCCATCGGTGAAGACGCCCAGCACGCGGTCGCCATCGTCGACGATGGCCGTGGCGCCCAGGCCCTTGGCGCTCATCTCGCGCATGATGACACTGAAGCCGGCATCGGGGCCGACCTTGGGGACGTCGTCACCCTGGCGCATCACGTCGCTCACGTGGGTCAACAATTTGCGGCCGAGCGCGCCGCCCGGGTGGGAGCGGGCGAAATCCTCCGCCTTGAAGCCGCGCGCATCGAGCAGGGCCACGGCCAGCGCGTCGCCCAGCGCCAGCTGCGCCGTGGTGCTGGCCGTCGGAGCCAGGTTCAGCGGACAGGCTTCCTTTTCCACGCCCGTGTCGAGCACCAGCACGGCGTGCCGGCCCAAGGTCGAGGCGGGATTGCCCGTCATCGCAATCAGGGGGACGCCCTGGCGCTTGAGTACCGGCAGGATGGCCGTCAGTTCCTCGGATTCGCCGCTGTTGGAGATGGCGATCAGCACATCCGATGCCGTGATCATGCCCAGGTCGCCATGGCTGGCCTCGGCCGGATGCACGAACATGGCCGGCGTGCCGGTGGACGCCAGCGTGGCGGCCATCTTGCGGCCGATGTGGCCGCTCTTGCCCATGCCCATCACGACCACCCGGCCCGGCACTTGCAGCATCAGGGCCACGGCGCGCGCAAAACTTTCGTCGAGCCGCGCGCGCAGGCCCAGCACCGCGGCGGCTTCGATCTCCAGGGTGTCGTGCGCCAGTTCGATGGCCCGCTTGGCGTTCAGGGGCGGATACCCAGGTTTGCTCTCGTTCATGGTCCGATTCTATCGAGCACCCGCCGTCTTGCTAGTATGCGGGTATGAGTGCACTTGAACTGACCTTGGTCTATCTGTTGGCGGCCGTGGTCGGCGTGGTGGTGTTTCGCAGTCTCAAGCTGCCGCCCATGCTGGGCTATCTCGCCGTCGGGGTGATCATCGGCCCCAATGCGCTGGCGTTGGCGCAAAACTCGGCCGGCGTTCGGCATCTGGCCGAGTTCGGTGTCGTCTTCCTGATGTTCGCCATCGGCCTGGAATTCAATCTGCCGCGCCTGCGTGCCATGCGCCGCCATGTGTTCGGCCTCGGGCTGCTGCAGGTGGTGCTGACGATGGCGTTCACGGTCGTCGGAGCGTTGCTGCTCAACCTGCTCGTGCCCGATGTCTGGGCCATCAGCTGGCAGGCCGCCGTGGCGCTCTCGGGCGTCATGGCCATGAGCAGTACGGCCATCGTCGTCAAGCTCATGGCGGACCGGATGGAGCTCGAGTCCGAGCACGGCAAGCGGGTCATGGGCATCCTGCTGTTCCAGGACCTGGCCGTCGTGCCCTTGCTGGTGCTGATTCCGGCGCTGGGCAGCCCGGCCAACGCCTTGCTTGGTGCGCTGGGTCTGGCCTTGCTCAAGGCGGCGGTCCTGCTGTCGCTGCTGCTGCTGGGCGGCCAGCGCCTGATGCGCCGCTGGCTGACCCAGGTGGCACGGCACAAGAGCAACGAGTTGTTCATGCTCAATCTGCTGCTGATCACGCTGGGACTGGCCTGGCTCACCGAACGGGCCGGCCTCAGCCTGGCGCTGGGCGCCTTCGTCGCCGGCATGTTGATCTCCGAAACCGAATACAAGCAGCAGGTGGAGACGGACATCCGTCCTTTTCACGACGTGCTGCTGGGGCTGTTCTTCATCACCATCGGCATGATGCTGGACTGGAGCATCGTGCTGCAACGCTGGCCGCTGGTGTTGATGCTGATGACTTCCTCGCTGCTGCTCAAGCTGGTGCTCATCTCGGGGCTGACGCGGGCCCTGGGGGCCACCATGGGCGTGGCGCTGCGGACCGGGCTGTACCTGACGCAGGCCGGCGAATTCGGCTTCGTGCTGCTGACACTGGCCCATGAACAGGACCTGATCCAGGCCTCCCTGCTCAACCCCATCCTCGCTTCCATGGTGTTGTCCATGCTGGCGACGCCCTTCATCATCATGTACAGCGATCGCCTGGTCATGCGCGTGGTAGCCAGCGACTGGCTGCACCAGTCGCTGCAGATGACCAACATTGCGCGCCAGTCCATCAGCACCAGCAAGCACGTCATCATTTGCGGCTACGGCCGCTGTGGCCAGAACCTGGCGCGCATGCTGGAGGGTGAGAAGATCCCCTACATGGCGCTCGACCTGGACCCGGATCGGGTGCGCCACGCGGCGGCGGCCGGCAATGCCGTCGCCTATGGCGATGCCTCGCGCCTGCAGGCGCTGATGGCCGCCGGCTTGAGCCGGGCCAGCGCCGTGGTCATCACCTACCTGGACATACCGGGCGCGCTCAAGGTGCTGGCGAACGTGCGCGCGCACGCGCCGAACATACCCGTCATCGTGCGCACCCAGGACGACTACGCCCTGGATCGGCTGCGGGCGGCCGGCGCCACCGAGGTGGTGCCCGAGGCCATCGAAGGCTCGCTGATGCTGGCCAGCCATGCCCTGGCCCTGGTGGGCGTGCCCATGCGGCGCGTGATCCGGCTGGTGCAGGATCAGCGTGACGCCCGCTACAACCTGTTGCGCGGCTATTTCCATGGCGCCGATGACAAGGGGGGCGAGGACTCCTCCGCGGAGCGCCTGACCAGCTTGACGCTGAGCGCCGGGGCCCATGCCGTCGGCCTGACCCTGGGCGCGCTGCAGCCCCGGCTGAAGGGCGTGCAGGTCCTCAACCTGAGGCGCCATAGCGGCAAGACGCTGGCCCCCGGCAATGAGATCGTGTTCGAGGATGGCGACACACTGGTCCTGTCGGGCCGGCCGGAAGCTTTGGCCCGCGCCGAGGAGCAGCTATTGCGCGCTTGAGCCCTTTTCCCCCTCATTGATCGAGGTAGCACATGCAGGATCGCAATATCAACGAGTACCTCCGGCGGCACATCCGCACCGTGCCGAATTGGCCGGCCCCGGGCGTCCAGTTCCGCGACATCACACCACTGCTGCAGGACCCCAAGGTCTTTCGCGTCATGGTGGACGCGTTCGTGCATCGCTACATGGACCAGGGGATGCGCCCGGATGTCGTGGCCGGTCTGGACGCCCGCGGTTTCATCCTGGGCTCGGTGATTGCCTATGAGCTGGCGGTCGGCTTCATCCCCATCCGCAAGAAGGGCAAACTGCCCTTCACCACGGTGGAGGAGACTTATGAGCTGGAATACGGCAGCGCCACCGTGGAGTTGCATACCGATGCCGTGAAACCCGGCGACCGCGTGTTATTGGTGGACGATCTGATCGCCACCGGCGGCACCATGATGGCCGGCAAGAAGCTGCTGGAGAAACTGGGCGCTCACGTGATGGAGGGTGCCGCCATCGTCGACCTGCCGGAACTCGGCGGCTCCGCCAGATTGCGCGAAGCCGGGCTGCCGCTCTTCACCCTGGTCGACTTTTCCGGCCACTGAGGCCTCGGCCGCTTCCCCGCCCGGGGCTCAACTCAGATCAGGTCGCCGTACTGGGTGCGGCTCAAAGGCAGGCGCTCCGCGTCGTCCTCCAGCAGCCGCGTCGCCTCAAATTCCGTGTTCGGAAATTCGGTCGGTGCGAAATCCGCCGGCCGGCCGCGCGCAGGGGCGGGTGCCGGTGGCTTGCCCTTGACGCCCGTGACGAGCGCCTGCTTGAAAGCGTTGACCTCATCCGGTCGTATGGGTTCGAAGCGACGGTTATGGCCCGCCGGGGTCGGCGTGGCGGGTCCAGCAGCGACCACCGGCTCGCGCTTGACCGCTGGGGCGAGCCTGGCGGCCGCGATTTCGGCCTCCGGCCGTGGTTTGCGCAGCACGGACGTCTTGGCCAATCCATTGATGCGCCAATAGACGGCGCTGACGTCGATCCGGTGGCGCGTCCGGGCCGTCTGGGTGACGACCTCCTCGATTTCCGCCAGCTGCCCGATGTGCTCGGCCATCTCCTTCGGCAGATCCATCATGATCAGGTACTGGCTGCCGCGCGAATCCAGCGACAGCACCTTGTACTTGTAGCTCGACGACAGCATGCCCACCCGCGCCATGGACTCACGCACCACGGCGTAGAGCAACTCTCGCCGTTCAAGCCGCTGACTCTTGCGGTCCTGCGCCTGCTCGTCTTCCGCCGTCAGATTGGCCGGGCCAGAATCTTCCGCAGCAGGCTTGCCGCTGGGCTTCTTCGAAAACAGGTTGTCAAGGAGTACCATTTTTCCCATCTGTCTGGCTGACACAAAACGTCACTTCGGGAGCAAATTTGGAAGGACGGCAGTACATTTTCGTCCGAAACCAGCTTTTTTGCCTGTCAAAGGACGTGCCAGCGGTAAATATTTGTTTCCCCCGAGCAGTACTGCGCACGCGGGAGGCGCGCTCAGGTGACTGACACCCGCTTGCGCCGGTCCAAGGTGCGCGCGGAGACCAGCCCGCCCAGGGCCAGGGTCACGGCCAGCGCCGTGGCCGGATTTCGGTTCGAGAGTTCGGTGAAACGCGACGGGGTCAGGGCCCAGACCCGGCTGGCGCTGGTGGCCTGGACGGTCGCGTTGCGCGGCTGGTGGGAAAAGAAGCTGCCTTCCCCGACCGCCGAGCCTGGCCCGACGATAGCCAATCGAATGCGGCCCGCGGCATCCTCGTAGTGCACGCTGAGGCTGCCGCTTTCGATGAAATACACGGTGCGGTCACTGGCGCCCTGCGTGATCAACACCTGGGACGGCGCGAGCAGCGTCAGCTGCAGATACGGCAGCAGTTGCGCCCACTCTGGCGCATGGAGCTGCTTCCCCAGCGCGGGTTCGCGGCTGTTTTCCAGACAGACCGCCGCGAGCCGCCGGGCCTCGGTCTGCATGTCCTCAGTTGGCTGCGAAATGTGCATAACTGATAAAACGTTACGCGCTTTTGCCGCCCTTGACAAGCCATGTTCATGCCGGCCGGCCGTAACATTGCACGCTATTTGCCAATACAGAAACGGGAGAAGATCACCCCCAGCAGATCATCGGATGTGAACTCCCCCGTGATTTCGTTGAGCGCATTCTGCGCCAGGCGCAACTCCTCGGCCAGCAGGTCCAGCGCCTGGGCCTGGGCGGCGAGAAGCGCCTGAGCGCGGTCCAGATGACCCTGCACACGCCGCAAGGCCTGCACATGGCGTTCGCGCGCGATATAGAGACCCTCGGGCGCTGCCTGCCAGCCCACCGTCTCCAGCAGCCGCTGACGCAGGACGGCCAGCCCGGCACCCGTCTTGGCCGACAGGCTCAGGCCTTCGGCCCTCGGCTGCGCGGCATCCGCCTTGTTCCAGACATCCAGCACCGGCACCCGCGCCGGCAGTCGTTGCGCGAGCATGCGCGCGATTTCCGCGTCGGCCTCACGGTACTCGGCCTGGGCCTGGCGTGTCAGATCGTGCAGGAAGAGCACCGCATCGGCGGCCTCGATCTCGGCCCAGGCGCGGGCGATGCCGATGCGTTCGACCTCGTCGCTGCTCTCGCGCAGGCCGGCCGTATCGATCACGTGCAGGGGCACACCGTCGATCTGGATGGTCTGCTGGAC
>Ga0153916_10001985_pt1 | contig 14975 bp, 11 predicted proteins | sample Opewatmetagenome_FD_109642 | JGI IMG/M metagenome (GOLD analysis project Ga0153916, IMG submission 109642) | Freshwater wetland microbial communities from Ohio, USA - Open water 3 Core 3 Depth 4 metaG | ecosystem: Environmental > Aquatic > Freshwater > Wetlands | place: USA: Ohio, Lake Erie...
CATTGATCTTGTGTAGAATGGATCGCAAGTTTTGAAGGACCTGGTTATAAGGCAATCCTCCGCGCATGCTTCGCTTTTTAAGCCCCTCATGATCCTGGTCAATCTCTGCAAAAAAATTCTCGATATCCGTCTGCAAGGATTTATATTCCGGATATTTTCCAATCACATTGAGCCACAAACGTTTTGCTTCCTCAAGCCTGCGTTCATATTCGGTGACTTTTTTTTGTTCCTGTTCAGCTTTTTCGATGACCTGCTGCAGCTGAACCGCCAAGCCTTGATATTGCTCTGATAAATCGCTCAGTCTGCCAACCAGCTGAATCGCCTGGATATGCTCCCAACGTAAGGATTGCCAGGATTCATCCAGGGTCTGGGCTTGTTTGCGTTCGCTTCGTACGTATTGGGTAGTAGGAGGCCATCCGGGTTCATCTGGAACAACTTCCTCGCATTTTTCCAGTCGTTTTATCGCCAACTGCCGGCTTTTCTCTGCCTTCTGGTAACGCTCCAAGACAGGACCAGCAATATCGTCCAAAGCTCGCCCAGCAGCCACAACTTGCTGCCAATGATCATTCTTTGCCCATAATTGGTTTGCGATTACCAATAAAGGCATATCCCCGGGTCTGGATAGTGGAGGTGTGCTTATCCCCTGCTCAGCTTTTTTTAGGATTTCTCTTACATCTGTGATTGCTACATCCTCAAGGTTGTTGAAGTTCCCCAGAGTTTGAAATTGATCTCCCAGGATTTTCTGGCGCACGTTTACATCCTCAGAGAGCAAACTTAACCATTTATTGAATGCCTGTTCAGCCTTTCCTGCCCATTCAGCGTACTTTTGCGCCTTAATTTCGATGACACCTTGCTGGGATGCGTCTAGCTCAAGGTTGATATTTTCAAGACTCACTTGCATTTTTGCGGGAAGATTTCCAGCAGTTTTTTTCAAGAACGGATTCGAAGCAATTACCGGTAGGGTTTTCGTGAGCACGGACTTGGCTCCGGATATCTTCTCCTTTACTTCATCCTGGAGCCTCTGGATTTCCTTTAGTCGGCTGTTAATTTTCTCAAGACGAGGTCGTAAATTTAAGTGAAGCTCGTACAGTTTTCGTGAATCTTTGACAAGACCAGGTAATTCTTTCTCAGGGACAGCTTTCGCGGGGTCTTTTGGAAGCAGTTTAGACTGCAATCTTGAGAGCTCTACAACTTTTCCTCGAAAATCCTCCACATCATCAATGGCTTTAAAATTTGCACCATCGAATAGCCTGGTTTGCTCTATTACCTGTTTGGCATTCCGAATCCATTCACTGCCTCGCTGTACCTCGATAGACGACCAGATGCGCAGCAAATCGAGATATTGATCCTGAGCTTCCAGGCAATTGGCTCCTAATTCCCCCAGCTTCGCCTCCAGGCGTTTTACAAGATGTAAGTGATCGCGTAAATCTTCCACAGATCTCATATCCCCAACAGACTCCAGTACATCTAGCTGATGGGTAATGTCATCTGCAACAATCTGACTCTCACCCCACTGCAAGGGTGAAACAGGACTTTTTTCGAGATCTGTAATTACCTTCATAACTTGTTGGTGCTTTTTTCTCAACTCAATCAGAGAGTTTGTGATGAACTCCAGATCTGTCTTCCATTTTTTCAGCTTGTCATATAAGCCGCTAATTTCTGGCACTGCTGTTTTAAGCACTCGGTGAACTTGTGTTATCGATTCTTTATTTTGTGTTTCAGAATCTGGTCTCTCAACCGTTGAGAGAAAGGTAAGTGGGACTTGTGTTTCTAAAGTACCTTCCCATTCTTTTAGATGCCTTCCAATACCAAGGAAGGAATCCCCATTTAATTTCGAGATTAATTCGTGGTGTATCTGAAGAGATTCACGAAGTTTATTCATGACATCTCGGCTCTGATTTGAAAGCTCAATCCCCAGGTGGCTGATATTCTTACTACTCAGAAGGGCACTTTGGTATTTGTTTTCCAAACCTTCCAAGTTTTGCCAAAGGGCAGATACCTGGTGATTTAGCTGATACCATTGTGAGGGTAAATACCAAAGTTTCCAGGCAGGTATTTTTTTTAATTGGATGGCTTGCTGATGAAGCTGGCTGTAAACGGAATAGATCTCTTTTATAGATGTCTCGTAAGCCATCATTTGAAAGATAAATTGCTCAGCCATTGCTCCATACGGTTCGGGATCCTGCGGTGAAAATGTGGACGCTTCTTTTTGAAGTCGCAGATATTCTTTTTGGTATGCACGCACCTGGGAGCGAATTTCAGTTAATTCCTCTACAGTCCTTCTTTCCAATGACCGGTAAAAAAGATACCCACCGAACAATAAAATTGCCAGTATAAAGGGCACTAAACTGAGAATGGTTCCACCTAAAGAACTTTCCATGGTGATCTATTATGGACTATATTCCCTGATTAATTCTGGTAAATAAAGTTGAAAACCATTTTCAACAATTATAACTTGTGTAAAGTTGACCAGAAGGAAATTTTGATCACAACCCGCGTAGGTGCTAATCGCCATGGGATCAGAGAGGGCGTTCCCTTGATTATCCAACAAGCTCAACCAGAGTGTTCCGCTTGACTCAATTGGATGATCGGATACCTTGAATTCATATCCTCCTGGACCAAGATAGAGTGCCCCTCCAGACAAAGCGAGTAGGTCGATGGCGTCGCCATTCAGAGTACCTGTGAGTTTCACGATTAATCCCGTTGCTGGATTGCCTGACAGGTCAAATATTTGACCGCCCACACCCATCCAATTACAGGCTTCTTCCGGATGAGCGAAATTGACCATCGGTTTCGGTGACCCCGATTGCAGCGCGTATCGATACGTGATGAATGGCGTTAACCTCACATGAGGAGTCTGAGTCGGTTCACTTGGCTGGCTGGTTGAGGAATCTGAGGGTTGCGATGTTTCTGTAGTATTAACTTCGGGAGCGATGGTGGTGCTGGGGGTTTCTACCACCTTTGTTCCGGGCAAAGAAAGAGTCGTTGAAGGGGTATTGGAAGGAGAAGGGTTATAGTCAGGCAGAACACATCCAAATAATCCTGACAGGAGGAAGAGGATTAGAATTCGCTTAATCATATTATTCTCCAAGTGATATTATATGATAGGTTACAGAACATAGTCGAAATGTTGTAGAATAGCATAAACCAATCGGATGCAATAATTCTGCCATCAAAAAAAATACATGGACACAAAACAAAAAATTCTTCTAGTCGATGATGAACCAGCCATAACGGATAACCTGGCACCATTTTTGGAACGGTCAGGTTTTGTGGTGATGACAGCCCTGAATGGGATCGAAGCTCTTCAGAGAATTGCCAGAGAAAAGCCCGATCTACTCGTCATGGATGTACTGATGCCTAAGATGGATGGTCGAGAAGCGCTTCGCCAGCTCCGCCGTTCAGGGAATTGGATCCCTATATTGCTCTTAACCCAGGTCGGGGAATCGAGTGAAAGGGCAATGGCGCTCGAAGAAGGTGCAGATGACTATCTCAATAAACCCTTTGATCCCCACGAGTTAGTCGCCCGGATCCGTGCGATTCTGCGAAGAGCAAAACCTGGTCAACCACCAATTTCGATGGCCTGGAAATTACTCAGCGGTTCATTATCATTGGATCGGCGCGCCAGGCGGATTTACTTGAGTGATGTCGAACTCTTTCTAACCCCAAAGGCTTTATTATTATTGGAATACCTGATGACCCATCCAGATGAACTGGTTACACGTGACCGTCTTCTTGATGTCGTATGGGGGTGGGATTATCCAGTGGGAACACGCGCAGTGGATACTCGCATCGCAGAATTACGCCGTGCTTTGAAGGATGATCCTGCGAATCCCAGTTTCATCGAAACCGTACCTGGTCAAGGGTATCGTTTCATAGGTGATTTGGAGGTCGCTCAATGAAATGGTTTTGGGTATCAACGCTTGCACCGATGCTGGTTGGATTAGGAATTGGTCTATTCTTGAATTTCTCTTCATCCTACAATCCAATCCTCTATGTGCGCGCTGATCTAGGCACAGTATTTGCATTATTCGGCTCGTTTTTAACCTTTCTGTCCGCCATATTTATCGCCTTTTGGGTAACGAACGAAAAAAACAGGCGCTCGAGGTTAGATATGATCATCTCAACCTCAGAAGATCGGCGCCGGTTCCTGCAGCGGCTGGACCATGAGCTAAAAAATCCCCTTACTGCCATCTTGGCTGGATTGGCGAACCTGAAAGATGACCTATCAGGAGAAAACCAGGCCACCGTTACAAGCGTCGAAGATCAAGCCAAACGCCTCAGCCGGTTGGTCGCGGATTTGCGTAAGCTGAGTGACTTGGAGACCAGGGCTTTAGAGTTAAGTACCGTCAATCTTTCAGAGCTTTTGGAGGAAGTGTACAACTCTGTTGCTGACCTTCCTGAGGCAGCCCAAAGAAAAATGTCTCTCTCGCTACCGCGTGCCCCATGGCCTCTGGCTGAAATCTCTGCAGATAGAGATTTGCTTCTTCTCGCTATACACAACCTTCTTGCAAACGCTATTAAATTCTCTCGACCTGGTGATACGATAGAATTGCGTGCTTTTGAAGAAGATCAAAATGTAATTATTGAGGTGGCAGATACTGGTCCTGGCATCCCCGAATCCGAAGCTCCGCACGTTTGGGAAGAACTCTATCGAGGTATGGAAGCCCGTGGATTCCCCGGAAGTGGGCTTGGACTTGCTTTAGTAAAGGCAATCGTAAATCGGCACAATGGGCAGGTGAACCTGCGAAGTCGCCCTGGGAAGGGGACAGTTTTCACGATGAAGCTGTCACATGTAACAACCGGAAAAATAAAATAACTTGTGACGGTTTTGTAACAAAGCATAACGGAATAATTGCGAATTGGACACTTATCACACAGGAAACCAGGTAGACTTACCTTATAAACCTTTGAGGAAAAAATATGAAGCCCATATTTCCTAAGATTATACTGATTGGCGTCCTATTCATGGCATCCGCATGTCAGGAAATTGAAGTAGGGATAGAACCAACTCCTACTATTGCAGGTTCAGCTCCGACAACTCCTACACAAGCTGCAGTACAAACTGTAGTATCTCCACCCTCAATATCGGCTGCTACGCCAACAAGCCCGATAATTACCCCTACCAGTGAAAATCTTGTCAGTTACACACAATCTTCTTATGGTTTTTCCTTCAAGTATCCTGCTACATGGGAAATCCAGCAAGAAAAGAACTTTATCACACTTAAAAATGGTCTTGTTACGCTTCAGATGGGTTTCAAAAGAGATGATGAGAGTGTTCAAATTATTTTTGATCCACAGCCTTCAACCCCTTTGGTACAGGATAGAGATATTAACTTCCTGATCCAGACGATCAGCCGCAATGCTCTAATCACGGATAAAGATATTATGGCTGTATATTACAACAACGGAGCTGAGATTAGAGTTGGGAGCATGTTGTTTTCTTTTCTATTGTCCACCAACCAAACAGAAGGCACCGGTGGAATATCGCGTGATATTCAAGATCAAGCAGATCAAATATTAGCTTCCTTCGAAGCCACATTTGAGTTGACAACCTCTCCCTGTACCGATAAAGTCTCCTTTATCCAGGATGTAACTGTTCTAGATGACACGCGGTTCTCTCCAGGAGAAAAATTCACGAAAACCTGGCGTCTTTCAAATGCAGGCACTTGTATATGGACAACCAAGTATGCATTGGTTTTTGTGGATGGCGACCAAATGTCTGGGCAAGGTTCTCAGCCCTTTGCATCCGAAATCATCCCGGGGCAAACTGCGGACTTTTCCATCGATTTGACCGCTCCAGCCTCCGCTGGTACTTATCGTGGAAATTGGATGCTTCAAAATGATTTGGGCGAGCGTTTTGGCTTAGGCTTAGACGCCGATAAACCTTTTTGGGTACAAATCAGCGTAGGCGAGACAGCTCCCGATATCCGTCAAACGCTTGGCGAGCCTTCTTTCAAGGACACGCTTGCCTCTACGAATAACTGGTATTTACTGGATACTCCCGACACAAAATTTTCAGCCGGCGATAATGAGCTGATTCTCACCGCTATAAATACAGGTCAAAATGATGAATGGGGTATCGCGAACATCTCACCCCTCAAAGATTTTTATCTGGAGATTCAATTTACCACCACAGAAACCTGTACGGGCTTAGATCGATATGGTGTCATCGTGAGAGCCCCCGATCCAAACCAGGGATATGTTTTCGGCTTTTCCTGTGACGGGCGATATCGGTTGTATAAATGGGATGGAAATCGGTATCAAGCCATCCAGGAATGGAAGAACTCGCCAAATATAAATTCGGGTCCAGACCAAACCAACCGGTTAGGCATATACCTCAAAGGGAATAATATAAAACTTTACGCGAATGGCCAATTTTTGTCCGAATATACCGACGATACCTTTTCTGAAGGGCGTATTGGCGTCTTTATTGGTGCAGCAGAGACTAAAGGTTTCACAGTTCTAGTGGATGAAGCCGCTTATTGGAAGTTTAACGATTAAATAAAGAACTTATGCGAATCAAATCTCCCCTCGTGGTTAGTACCATCACAGCTATTGTTGTTATCCTCAGCCAGCTCGCGTGTGGCACGTTTCAAGTTATCGTTCTAAACCCAAATTCTAGCTATGGCTCCACAGGTCAAAACTCATTACAGCCAACAGCGAATAGGACAGAACTAACCCCCACACAGACACCCTCCGCCGATCAAACACATCCTCCATTGAATACCCCAACTGATCCGTGGTTTTCTCCAAGGATCGCATTTTATACAGACCCAGACCCTCAGAAATCCCAAAGGGTTTTCCCGTCAGGAATCCGGCAAATATTTGCGATCTGGGATTACGCAAACATGAAGCCGGGGCTTCTGGTGCGTAGAGAATGGTATAAGGATGGAAAGTTGTTCCTGGCACAAGAGGACCATTGGGATTTCAGCAGGTATGGCTCACAAGGGACAATCGCAGACATAACGATTCACGATTTCGAAAAAGGTTTGGAGAAGGGGTTATATAGTTTGCACCTGTTTATTAATGGGCAGGAACAAACCTTGAATACCTTGAACGACCAGGCTTCATTTCGAATCATCGATGTGAAACCTCCATTACCATCCGTTTCGCCGGACGGCAGTCGTATCGCCTTAGTTCCTGATCCACAATCACTCGTCATCCAAATGGGCAATGGACTGCAGGACAGGGTTTTTATAGGGCAAGAAATCGTCGGAACTGCCTGGTTTCCAGACAACCAAAATATCATCGTTAGTAATCGTGACCGGACGAAGCAAGATATAAGTGGAACTGCCGAAGGGATCCGGGATGAGCTTTGGATCATAGATACAAACAGCGGATTGCGTATTCGGATAGCTACCCCAGAAGAGAATTTACATATGCCGTTGATATCTCCAGACGGTCATTACGTGGCAGCGATTTCCGGTACTGGCAAATTCAATGCCTGTGAGTCTGATCTTTCAGTGGTTCTACTCGAACTCGATAATAATCTTACACGTGAAGCTATTCATCGCTTGAATGAACTCTCGGGGTTACCAGAATTTAAATACCCCCCAATCCCAGTCAATAATCCAACCGTGCCCTTACCAGGTGTCTGGCAGGATCCAAACAACTTTAATGTAGCGCTGAAATTTCCCTGTTCCTCCGGAGAAGATGATGGGATTTATCGAGTGAATCTTGAATCGTGGCAGATGGAACGTCTCAAGTAAAAAAAAAAACCGCCGAGGGTTACCTCAGGCGGTATTTGCCAGGGTTAGGAAGGCTCAGTAATCTTCGTCATCGATCCAGAGCTCATCATCCTCTTCCTCAGCATCTACATCTTCCCATTCCTCTAATTCCTCTTCTTCCTCTTCCCATTCATCTTCAACTTCAGCATCATCTGCACGTGAATAAGTCATGCAGCCTACATCCGGGTCAATCTCTACTGCAGCAGCGCCGCAATAACCGTCATCCAGGAAAACACAATCTACATAATGACAACGAATCCGGGGCATTTTATCCTCCTCATTTAGATAGGGATTTTGGAGCTATATTGGAATTTGTGTGTCTTTTTCTTCACGTATCTCACCGGTTATCCAGGCTTTTACCTCGGTTCCAATCGGCAGTGATTTTACCTCAGAAGGCACAATCAGAAAAGCATTTGATTGAACAAGAGACCTTAAATTTCCAGAGCCTTGATGTCCAGTCAGCCTGGCAAGAAGTCCAGCATCACTCTGGTAAACGATTGCACGCAGATAACTCTCCCTTCCATCCGATTCGATTTCTTCTGCTAATATCACAAGCTCGGTTGGGCGTTGCCAATTTTGCAGACCTCTCATTTTGCTGATAGCAGGTCGAACAAAAACCTCAAAACCCACATATGCTGACACCGGGTTTCCGGGTAAGCCAGCAAAAGGCACACCCCGATATTTTCCAAATGCCAATGGTTTCCCAGGTCGCATGTTTACTTTCCAGAAAGCCAAAACCCCATTTTCTTCAACAACCTTTCGGACAAAATCGAAGGCTCCCACGCTAACACCAGCCGAAGAAAGAATTAAATCCGCCTGTCTGGAGATAGCGTTATCTAAGCGGCTGCGGATTATCTCATCCTGATCTGGGGCTATCCCAAGATCGATGACTTCCCCTCCATTTTCCACAATTAAAGAGGTCAATATGGATGAGTTCGCATCATATATTTTTCCAGGTTTCAGGGGTAAACCAACAGATAACAATTCATCTCCTGTAGAAAGTAACGCAACCCGCGGCTTCCTGTAAACGGATACTTTGGATATTCCCATCATACTCAAGAAGCCAACATCTTGAGATCGAAGAATATGTCCAGCGTATAAAACTAGCTCTCCCTTATGTACATCTTGCCCTTTGGGGCGGATATTTTCCCCTGGTTTGACAATCTTGAAAGCCAGAACGGTAGGGGGTAATTTTACACCTGGTTGGCGATGATTGAAATTCGTATCCTCGACAGGGATGACTGCATCACTGCCCAAAGGGATTGGGGCTCCCGTCATGATCCTCATCGCTTGACCATTCCGAAGGGTCAAACTCTGATCAGTACCTGCTGGAATATCTGCAGTGACAATAAGTTCAACAGGATGCTCCTTAGTTGCACTTTTAAGATCCCCAGCCAATACCGCAAAACCATCCATACTGGAATTTGAAAACAAAGGCAGATCGAAAGGCGCGAGGATATCATCCGATAGTATCCTGCCGTAACTTTTTGCGACCGAGACAGATTCCGAAGGAAGGACCGAAAAAGATTTGAGAAGTTCTTCTAAAGCGTTAGCTACACTTAACATATATTCCCACCTTATCATCCTGGCCTGACTCGGATTGCTTCCAATACATTCGGTAAAGCCTCAATTCTCGTCAACACCCTCATCAATTGATCGACTTCTTTTACTTCCAAAACCAGATCCAGAACAGCTACGTTCATCTTCTTTTTCTGGGTAACATCTACCTGAACCTGATTCATATTGATCCCTTCATTTGAGATCAGGTTTGTAATATCGCGTATCAAACCATCTCGATCATAGGCTTTAACGCAAATGGATACTGGATATGTGCGTTTCGGCTCACCCCAAGATACTCTCACCAATCGCTCACGCTCACGCAACCGTAGAATATTCGGACAGTCTCGTCGGTGAACAGTTGCTCCTCGCCCACGCGTGATATAGCCGATAATATCGTCTCCTGGTACAGGATTGCAGCACTTAGCGATCGTGGTTAGTAAACCTTTTAAGCCAACCACCGCAATGGTATCATGGCTCTGGATCTCGGTTTCCATGCCAGTCCGAGTTCCAAATTTTAGACCTTCTTCATCTTCCTCTTCAAACATCAACTGGTCGGCCAGGCGAGTCATGGTGAGATCGCCAGTACCAATGGAAATTAACATATCGTCGACAGTTCGAAATTCAAGCGACCGCGCAAGCTGGTCCTGATTTATCTCTGAAATCCCCAGCCGGCGTAATTCACGATCCAATTGCTGTCGCCCCTGGGTTATATTTTGATCTCGGGCTTGTTTCACAAACCAGCTGCGGATTTTCGCCCTCGCCCGCTGCGTTTGAACCAGACCCAGGTTGGCGTTCAACCAATCACGGCTGGGCCCTCCTCTTTTGGCGGTAATAATTTCAACCTTATCACCAGTCTTAAGCTGGTAATCTAGCGAAACCAGCTTCCCATTGACTTTTGCCCCTCGACACCGGTGACCGATATCCGTGTGAACATGGTAAGCGAAATCTAAAGGAGTGGATCCGAAAGGTAAATCAATAACATCACCCTTGGGCGTGAAAACATACACCCTGTCTTCAAATACATCAGACTTTAACCCCGCAACAAATTCACTGGCATCCTTGATATCTTGCCGCCATTCCATCAAAGACCGGAACCATAAAATGCGGCGCTCAAATGCCTCGTCACGTGCTACACCTTCCTTATAACGCCAGTGAGCAGCGATGCCCAACTCGGCGTTTTGATCCATTTCTGAGGTTCGAATCTGCACTTCCAGAGTCTTTTTATCATCATATAAAACCGCAGTATGCAAACTTTGATAAAAATTATCCTTAGGTACGGCAATATAGTCATCAAATTGCCCGGGGATCGGTCGCCAATGGGTATGGATGACACCCAGCATGGAGTAACAAGTCTGCACATCAGACACGATAATTCTCACCCCCCGCACATCCTGGATCATGTCAAAGGGCACTCCTTTTCGAACCATCTTTTTATAAATGGAATATATATGTTTAGGCCTTCCCGAGATATTCGCCTTGATTCCGACTTCTACAGATAAATTCTGAAGCCTCTTGATAATGTCATCCATCTCAAGTTCGCGATTAAATCTTCTCTCGGCAAGTTGTTTGGCAATTTCTTTATATTTATCAGGTTCAATATGCCGAAAAGCTAGATCCTCAAGTTCCCACTTCATTTGCCAGATACCGAGGCGGTTCGCTAAAGGCGCAAATATATCCATCGTCTCCTGAGCGATGCGTTTTCGCTTGGAGGCTGGCATAACATCTAAGGTGCGCATATTATGGAGTCTGTCTGCGAGTTTGATCAACACGACCCGAACATCGTCGCCCATAGCGATAAAGGTCTTTCGGAGTGTTTCAGAGACCAGGTCGTGCTTCCGGCTGCGGAACATTTGCTCTGCTTCCAATTCCGGATCAGGCATCCCCCTTCGTTCAGCGATCTGTTTTTGTTCCTCCTCTTCCTTTGTTTCGCTTGGATGTTGATCTCCCCGGGAAACTCGTGGGAGCTGCGTCAGTTTCGTGACTCCATCGACCAGGTTGGTGATTTCTACCCCGAAATCCCTGCGTAGATCATCCAAGGTGATCTCAGTATCCTCTACGGTATCATGAAGCAGCCCTGCAGCTACGACCTCAGGTGGAACTCTCATTTCAGCCAGAATAATAGCCACAGATATGCAATGATTAATATAAGGCTCACCTGAAGCACGTTTCTGATCTTTGTGAGCCTGCTCAGCGATCCGATAGGCCCTTAGAACCAGCTCGCAATCAGCAGGACTGTAATATTCGGAAATAATATTGATTAAGTCATCGATTCCCATAGGATCCAACCGACTTCACCCATCAGGCGCATAGTATAATCACGCCTCACCCAAGCGACAAGGGTATTTTCCTTAATAAAATGGGGAACTATGAATCTCTAACGCAATATAAAAATGAACGACCTTTTTTTCCTACAGTCTCGATCACATCAATTTCGCGCAGGGTGTAAGCCATTTTTCCTGCCAGGTAACGGGGATATCGGATGGATCTTGCCAGGTCACTCACGGTAAATGGATTCATTAATCCATCTGGAATTAACTCCCGATAATCACCCGGTTTTGAAAACAATCTTGAGCTCAAAACTCCAACCAGACGCCTGTCGGAGATGCTCCATCCCTTTCGTCTCCAGCTCCCTTTCCCATCATCGACAAACACCTGTTCGTCTCGGATCAACAGAACGTCCACAGAAAAGTTGGGCTGTCTTACGATTTGAGTAATGTGCACAAGCTCAGTGAATAAATCGAAATAAGAGCCTCTCTTGGGTGATTTACGCTTGGACAGTACCTGATCTGTATTTATGTCTATGCGAATTATTTGCCGTTCTACTGGCACTGGATATACCACACGCACTGCATGATTCTTCAATAGCGTCGAAAGCTTTTTCTTTAATGCCCCGAAATGTTGAGTCTGGATCTCAATACATAGCTCCCCCCGTACCAAGTCAACGATACTCCCATCTACACCCTTCTCAATGAGATCTCCTGGTCTGAAATACCATTGTTTTAGACTGGCATGTAAAGAGGTTTCCTGAAGCGTTCCTACTCCGTTCTGCATAGAAAGAAATTATATTACATAGTAGAATTGTGATTAGTCGAATTACTACAATGAAGATAAAGGTCGTTTTTATTTTATCCTAAAATAAAAAACAACTGATGATTTTGAGCAGGTAGTTCTTTTGGACCCAAAGGAGGTTGTTTATGTGTGGAAGATTTACTTTAACCGTTGATCCCGGCGAGTTGCAGGAAGCCTTTCCTGGTTTGAAGGTTGAATCCACGCCTCAGCCCAGGTACAATATCGCCCCAACACAACCCGTAGCCGTAATAGCCAACACAGGGGAATATAAGCTAGATTATTTCAATTGGGGATTAATCCCATCCTGGGCAAAAGATCCCGAGATTGGCAGCCGGCTGATCAATGCCAGATCCGAAACCTTGGGCGAAAAACCATCCTTCCGAAACGCATTCCGCAGGCGACGGTGCTTAATCCTGGCTGATGGCTTTTATGAATGGAAGACCGTCCCCGATCTTAAATCTAAAATGCCGATGTACATCCACCTGAAATCGGGTCGCATTTTTGCTTTTGCTGGTCTTTGGGAAATCTGGTCTTCACCAGATGGATCCGAAATACGCTCATGCACGATCATAACAACGCAGCCCAATGAATTGATGCAAAGCATACATAACCGTATGCCAGTAATCCTGCCCACTGAAGCGCTAAAAGACTGGCTGGACCCAGCGGATCGGACTCCTGCATCCCTTTCGAAATGGCTCTCGCCTTTCCCACCCGGTGAAATGGAGGCATTTCCGGTCTCGCGCCTGGTGAATAGCCCACAAAATGATGTTCCTGAGTGCATCCAGCCGGTTAAGCAATAAACCAATCCAATGCGGATCAAACCTGAGCAGTTACGATCTTTCTCAACTGCCAACCACCCTGAGGGAGATCGTATCTTACGTGTTCTGGCTGCAGGTCTGAACGCCGTCGATCCCTATGAGGCAGTTAAACGTAACCTTGCCCTAAACAGAAACATTTTAAACGCACGCAACCGCAGCTACGTTCTAAAAAATTATAAAAGAATTTTCCTGGTAGGGGCTGGAAAAGCAGCAGTTCCAATGACAATTGCTGCTACAGAGTTATTTGGCGATTTGATCACTTCAGGGATTGTAATTACCAAGCGGGGTCATTCCCACTCGGAATTCCATCTTCCATCCAGAATACTTATTCTTGAAGGTGGTCACCCATTGCCCGATCAACAAGGGGTGTTAGCGTCTCAAAAGATCATCCAACTCCTAGCCAACACACAATCAGACGATTTAGTCCTATTTCTCCTTTCTGGAGGCGGTTCAGCTTTGCTAACTTCACCTCAGGCAGGCATTACCTTACTGGAGGTCCAAGCCCTTACAGCTCAATTATTAGCCTGCGGAGCAACCATTGATGAATTGAATACGGTCCGCAAGCATATCGATCTGGTCAAAGGAGGAGGACTCGTCGCTAATGCAGGTCCTTCTGATTGGCTTTCTTTAATCCTTTCGGATGTCATTGGCGACCCATTGGATCGCATCGCCTCAGGTCCTACAGCACCTGATCCATCCACCTACGAAGATGCATACAATATCCTCGAAAAGTATAAACTGCTGAGTCAAACCCCAGAAGCGGTTATTACACACCTCAAGCAGGGAATGAAGAAACAAATTCCCGAAACCCCTAAACCAGGTGATCCGGTTTTTAATCGTGTAAATAACCTCATCGTCGGAAATAATTCCCTGGCGGCTGAAGCTGCTATTCGAGAAGCTACCCGCCTTGGTTTTCATACCATGCTGCTGACAACTTCCATCCAGGGAGAAGCCAGTCAGGTGGGCATTTTTCTGGCTGCTGTTGCTCAACAAATTTACCGATCAAACCAGCCCATCCCTCGCCCTGCTTGTTTAATCGCAGGCGGCGAAACAACAGTCACAATCCGCGGGGAGGGCAGCGGTGGGCGAAACCAGGAGCTAGCCCTGGGAGCAGTCAATCAAATGGCTGGGCTTGAGAATAGTTTCATCATTTCTCTCGCCACAGATGGAGGTGATGGACCCACCGATGCGGCTGGCGCCGTGGTGACCGGCGATACGCTGACAAGAGCTCTGTCAATGGGCAATCATCCCTCGGATTATTTAGCTCGCAACGATTCATATCATTTTTTCAATGCCTTAGAAGATCTTCTGAAACCAGGTCCAACCCTCACAAACGTAGGTGATCTAACTTTCGTGTTTGCTTCATGAAAGGATGGGGAGTAACCGAAATGGATGTAACCAAAAAGTTGGGGATCAGAGATGCACTTCGCATTATTAAAAGCATCGGCGCCAAGACGATTTATAATACAATTCGATATGCTCGTTTTCGAGATCGCCAAGATCATAATTACCTGAGAGCCACTGAAGCAAAACCTGTTTCACCATCCGATATCGTCAGCACCACTCGCCTTCCCAACGGAGAACGCTTTCGCTTTGTGTGTGGGCCAGGTCGAATTGAGTTAGAAATTATTTTTCTCACCCAGGACCTGGTACAGGTTTCATGGGGAAATGCCAGGCAGCCGGTACCCTACGCAATTGAGAGAACTGAATGGCCAATGGTTGACCTGGAGCATGAGGTATCTGAAGGAGAATACCGCCTTAAGAGCAGCTCTCTCCAGATCACCATACTCCCAGACGG
>Ga0153916_10001986_pt1 | contig 14975 bp, 12 predicted proteins | sample Opewatmetagenome_FD_109642 | JGI IMG/M metagenome (GOLD analysis project Ga0153916, IMG submission 109642) | Freshwater wetland microbial communities from Ohio, USA - Open water 3 Core 3 Depth 4 metaG | ecosystem: Environmental > Aquatic > Freshwater > Wetlands | place: USA: Ohio, Lake Erie...
GCAGCCTGCCCTACAAGCAACTCGCCATTACGCAGCAGCCGTTTTACGACTTCGGCCAGGCCTGGCCGACTCTGATCTTCATGCCCATCTCTGCGTTTCTGCCCAGCATTCAGAGGCAGATCCTGGGCTTGAACGACGGTTTCTACACCCGCTCCTTTTTCCAGCTGGTCTGCGCCCACGAGGTGGCCCACCAATGGTGGGGCCACTGGGTCGGATTCAGCAACTACCGTGATCAATGGCTCAGCGAAGGCCTGGCCGTGTTTTCGTCCTCGTTGTTTGCCCATAAAGTCTATGGTGTCGACAGCATGAATGGCTACTTTGAGGAATTGAAGGAGCAGCTCATCAGTAAAAACCGAAAGGGGATTAGACCGATCGATATGGGCGGTCTGGACATGGGATATCGTCTCGACACGGGAAAAACGGGAGCCGCAAGCCAGGCGGTGATCTATGGCAAGGGGGGGTATATCATGCACATGCTGCGGATGATGATGTGGAATCCCAAGGAAGGCGACACCCGTTTTCTGTCCATGCTCAAAGGTCTCTTGAAGACGCATGCCAACGGCTTTCTCACCACCGACGATTTTCAGGCCCAGGTGGAGAAAGAGATGACGCCGCAGATGAACTTGCGAGGTGATAACAGGATGGACTGGTTCTTTGAACAGTGGGTGCGCGGCACCGAACTGCCCCGCTACGCCATCGACTATCAACTCACCCAAGGTGAGGATGGAAAACCGATGGCGCAGTTTACGATCAAACAGAGTCAAGTGAGTGATAATTTTGTCATGCTGGTGCCGGTTTACGCGCAATTCGGCGAAAAGATCCAGCGCCTGGGTCAGGTCCGTATCAAAGGCAACACGGGGACTCCGACTTTGTCGATACCGCTGCCCGAAAAGCCGAAAAAGCTGCTTCTCTGCGCCATGCACGACATTTTGTGCGAGGTGGAGAAATAGACGCGGCCCGACCAGGGCTACATCGTTGCGGGTAGAAGAGATAACATAGCCTGAAATTCGTTGACCCCTCCCGATTTTCCATGTTATAAGCACGAACGGAGCTGCCGCGTTTATGGAACTCTATGTCCTCCGAGAAATCGTCATCGTCCTCGCCGCATCGGTCCTCATCATCTACCTCTCCCATAAGCTGAGGCTGCCGTCCGTCATCGGTTTCCTCCTGACCGGAGTGCTCATCGGTCCGGGGGGACTGTCCCTGGTTAAGAACACCGAGACTGTCGGCATCCTGGCCGAGATCGGCGTCGTCATGCTCCTTTTCACCGTCGGCCTCGAGTTCGAGCCGGCCCGGCTGAGGCGTATCCAGAGAAACTTCTGGGCGGGAGGCGGGCTGCAGGTTTCGCTGACGACGGCCGCTTGTGTCGGCCTTCTCGTCGCCTTTCTTGGAATCGGGCTTCGGCAGGCCCTCTTCTACGGCTTCCTCGTTTCGCTGAGCAGCACGGCCGTAGTCCTTAAAATACTGGGAGACCGAGGCGAGACGGATTCTCCCCAGGGCCGGATCGCCCTGGGCGTCCTGATCTTCCAGGACATCGCCATCGTTCCCATGATTGCCCTTGTCCCCGTCCTGGCGAACGCCGGCAGTGTCTCGCCCGGATCCGTCGCCCTGCGTTTCGGCTTGAGCGCGGCCGTGATCGCCGCGGTTTTTGCCGCCGCTCGCTACCTGATGCCCCGTGTCCTCCACCTCATCGTCCGCACTCGGATCCGGGAGGTCTTCCTCATCGCTACGCTCTTCATCTGCCTGGGAATGGCCCTGTTGACATCATCTCTCGGGCTGTCGCTTGCGTTGGGCGCCTTCCTGGCTGGGGTAATCATCGCCGAGTCCGACTACAGCCATCAAGTCGTCTCCGACATCCTGCCCTTCAAGGATGTTTTCAACAGCCTGTTCTTTATTTCCGTGGGCATGCTCCTCGATATTGCAGCTGCCTGGAGGTTTAAGTCTACCGTTCTTGCCCTCGTTGCCGGCATCCTCCTGCTGAAAGGCCTGATTGTAATCCTGACCGTCGCCGTACTCGGATACGGGCCGCGGATCGCCCTGATCACCGGACTGGCGCTTGCCCAGATTGGAGAGTTCTCGTTTGTCCTGGCCGGCGTCGGACGGGCCAACGGCCTTCTGGCCGACAACATCTTCCAGGCCTTCATCGCCTCGTCCATCCTGACTATCCTGGCGACGCCTTTGCTCATCCAGGTCTCTCCGGCCCTGGCCGACTGGAGCGAGAGTGCGTTCCGATGGAATAAACGAACCTCTGCCCGCGGCGAAAAGTTCGGCCGCGGGTTCAAAGACCATGTCATCATCGCCGGGTACGGCCTCAACGGCAAGAACCTCGCCCACGTCCTCAAAGAGGCCGGGATCGGCTACGTCATCCTCGAGCTTAATCCGGTCACGGTCAAGGCGGCGGCGGCCGAAGGAGAGTCCATCATCTTCGGCGATGTTTCCAGCCGGATAATCCTCGAGGAAGCCTGCGTCCGGCAGGCCAAAGGGATCGTCTTCGCTATTTCCGACCCGCTGATGACACGGCGGGGTGTCAAGGCCGTGAAGGAGCTCAACCGGGATATCTTTGTCATCGTCCGAACCCGCTACGCCTCGGAAAACGACGACCTCCTGAGGCTTGGAGCGGAAGATGTCATCCCGGAGGAATTTGAGACGTCCATCGAGATCTTCACCCGGGTCCTCGAGAAGTATCATATGCCGCGGAATATTGTCGACGCCCAGGTCAAGGTGCTTCGGGGTGAATGTTACGGGATGCTGCGTGGGACGTGCAGCGCGATCCGGCCTATAACCGAGAGAATCGCCGACCTGCTCGCAGCCGGGACGGCGGAGACCTATTTCGTCGGCAAGGACGGGTGGCCCGCGGGAAAAACGCTCGGCACCCTCGACCTCCGGAGCCGCACAGGGGCGACCGTGATCGCCGTCGTCAGGGGAGAGGATTCGTTCACCAGCCCGGGAGCGGAATTCGAGGTTAGGGAGAAGGACACCTTGATCCTGGTCGCCAGCCACCGTGACATCGACCGGGCATTCCGCTACCTGACCATGGGAGAAACGGACGATCCAGGCGCCTGAAACGGCGCCTCTGCTCTACTATTCCCGCTTTTTTTCAGGAAGGAATCGCGTTTGCTGGTTGTCCGATCAGCGGCGTCCCGAGCATATTATAGTTATTATCTATTGGCTTCAGTTGGCGCCGTATTGTCGGCCTTGTCGGCGAGGGCCTTGGCCAGTGCCCCCAAGAGAACGGCGGCCAGTATAGCGGCCACTAGCCTGGGCGTTTCCTGTAAGCTGGGCCAGACCACGTCAAGCGCCGAGGGCTTCTGCAGCATGGTCCAAGCGGCAAAGGCAGCGGGCGGGATGGCGGCCCGCAGGTAATCCGAAATTTTCTTCATCGGGGGGCGAGGCAATAAATAAAGCACGATACTAAAGGCAACAAGAACATAGAATGCCATGCGGAGCGTCTCCGGGTACGTAATCGTCGTTATCGAGTTCCCGTCCTGGTCCAGACCGATCTTTGAGGTCAGTGAGAGAACCACCGCATGCAAGGCCAGCACCTCTGCGGGCACTAATGCTGCGACCATGTCTATGTAGGTGCCCAGTCCAGGCGGGGAACTTGAGGTACTGGTGCCGGCGGGAGCACTCGCCCTCTTTTTCGTCAATTTAGCGTATGCCCACGTGCTCATCAGAAGCCTCCTTTGAAGCGGATTCCCTTTCGTTAGGCGTTCATTCTAGCGGACGCGGCGGTACCTGATCAGGAGCGACCCCGGCGCTTCGGGGATCTTGACGCTCAGTTCGGATCCCAGCTCACGGCCGGACTTGAACAGCGTGATGCCGTAGTCCTCGAAAGTGACCTCATAATCGCCGTCAGCCACGAGCTCGTGGAGGACGATCGCGATCGAAGACTGGGGAGCCTGATGCCTCCGGAAAGCCAGGACGATCCCGTCCCTCTCCTCCGGCCGGTTCCATTGGAACGCCGCCCAGGCTTCATCAGAGGTCGAGTATTCGGTCAAGGGGTAGAAGTCTCCGTAGAAATAGGGCCTGAGCGTCTTGAACTCGGCGATGTCTTCATGAGCCTGGACCAGGTTGAAGGGTGCGTTATTATAGGTTCCGTTGAGCTCCCAGCCGAGGACCACCGCGCCGCCCATCGAGCTCCGGAAGTAATACTTCTGAGTGTTGTTGTTGCCGGTGCCGCTGCAGGGGAGGAATAGCTGGAGGCCATAAGTGTGGCACTGGTAGCCGTTGGGCTCAAAATAGCTATAGTCTGTCCTCCAGAGCGGAACGCTCCGGCCGATCGTTTCCAGGTCGATCCGGCGTCCGCCCGAGGCGCAGTTGTCGATGAGAAGACCGGGAACCCGGGCCAGAAGAGCATCCCAGTAGGCATATAGCCCCTCAATATGCTTCATCTCGGCGATGCCGATGCGGTCGGGCGTATCCATCGCCTGCCAGTAGGGAGCCGGGTCGAAGTTGAAGTCCTGCCGGTAAATCGTCACGCCTTCCGACTGCAGAAAATTCGAGATGTGGTCGGAGAGCCAGCTCAGGACCCCGGGGTCGCCGAGGTTGAGCAGGCGATTGGAGTTTCCCGGAAGCTTGGTCAGCCATTCCGGGTGCTCGCGGTCGAGCCAGGTCCCTTCATAGACGCGCTCGGGCTCGAACCAGATGACAAAACCTTTACCCCACTTTTTCGCCGCTTCGGTAACCGGCTTCAAGCCCCGGGGGAACCTCTCCCGGCTGGGAAACCAGCTGCCGACGCCCGACCACCAGAACTTGGTGGGATTCTCATACCAGCCGGCGTCGATCCAGCAAGCTTCCGGGTCGATCCCGAACTGGCGAAGCCGCTCGATCATGGCCAGGGCATAACTCTCAGTGGCGCAGACATATTCGTTGCAGGGGAAGGGCCCGCCGAAGCCAATGCCGTGGCTGAGCGGCAGATCGACCGGCCTTCCCTGCGGACGGGGGGTGTGATGGGCGAGGACAAACCGCCGGAAGAGGTTGTGCCCGGCCATCCTATCCGGGCTCTTCCAAAAAAGAAGGGCGGTCGAAGGAGAGCGGACTTCCTCGCCCGGCCTGAGCCGGAAGTGGGTCCGCTCCATTCCCGCGTCGAGACTCAGGGTCCGCAGTCCCGTTCTTTTAACGGACGCTTTCCACTTGCCGCTCCAGCCGATGGCTGCCACTATTCCCCGTTCCGGCGAGGCGATGTTGAAAAAAGGAAGGGCCGTTGTGTCCGAAGATCGGCCTTTCGATGGGCCGAACCGGACCTCCGCGTTTTCGGGAAGGACATCGCGGACCGGGGCGAAGTCGGACCGCTGCGCCTCGCTCCCCAGGGCGCGGTAGAGCGTCGACTCGCCTTCAGACCAGTCATCGAACTTCACGGCGCAGCTCATGACGTCCGCGATGACCGGCGTATCGGACGACCCTTCATTCTTGAAGCGGAGGAACCATTCGGCCGCCGGAAAATCAGAGTAGAGCGTGTAGGCCGCTGTGACCCGGAGCTTGGTGGCGGGGTCGCGGTAGATAATCGTCTCTATAGTTTTATCGCCGGCCGCACGTGTCTCGGGAGCTGAAGCCCAGCTGGCCAGGAATCCAGACGACGGCTTGCCGCCGTAGGTGAAGGCGAACGGCGGCGCGGTGGTCTTCTTGATGTGGGCGGCGACGAACCTGTCGAGGTCCGTTCTATCATGTGTAGCTGCTGAATTCCCGCCGGCTGCAGACAGGAGCCCGCCCAAGGTCAAGAGTGTGATTCCCAAGAAATAGAGCCGCTTCATAGGGTGTCCCTCCTTCCATTCTTTGATATCGGTCTGAAGCCCGACTTTCGGTCAGGCGGATTGGTGCAGATAGACTTTGGTCACGTAGGGCGACGTCATGGCCTGGAGCATGGCGCCGTAGTCGATGTCGAACTCGACTTCGTCTCCGACTTTGAGATCCGTCTTCTTGGCGTCGAGGATCAGATGGTCGCTGCTGGCGCCGAGGATGTCGACATCCAATCTTGGATACAGCTGGGTGTAAAGGGCGTCCTGGCGGCCGATGTTCAGGATGATCCGTCTGATGATCCCCCTGTCCACGAATGTGGGTATAGTGCCGAAAGCGTCGATCCCGATATCGCCATGTGGGAGGGAAGGCTTGATCTTGGATTCGATGACCTCGGCCACGAGGACAAAAGCATCATAGTGAAGCCCCGGGATCCCTTTCTCTTCCAGGTCCCTTCCTCCGAGAAGGAGCGAATCTCCGGTCCGGGCGCAGTTGATTTTCTTGGCCCCGGACACGGATTTGAGCCAGGTATAGACGGTTGAGCAGCCGATGGAAACAAACTCGAGAGAGAGCTTGAACTTGTCCTCGATTTCCTGGGCCAGGGAAGAGAGCAGGGCCATATTGTTTTCGTCAGGCTTAACTCCGCCGAAGCAGGAGAGGTTGGTGCCGATTCCAGCCAGCCTTACTCCGCCGAGGGAGACCGTTTCTCTGACGGCTCCCTCCAGGTCTTTGGGTACGATGCCCTCCCTCAAATCCCCCAATTCCACCATCAAGATAACCTTGTGTTGAACACCGCTTTTCAAGGCCGCCTCGGAGAGCTTCCGGATGACCGGGAGCTCGGAATTCAGGCTGATATCGGCGTGCCGGACCACCGCCTCGGCGTCGCCCAGGGTGGGCATCCGAAGCAATAGCCAAGTCGCCTTGATCCCGGCTTCCTGCATTTTCTGGAGGTTGGGGATCCGCGAATCGGCCAGGATGGATATTCCGTTTTTCACCAAAACAGCGGCGATGATGGGGTCGCCTAGGACACCTTTGGTCACCCCGATGATCTGTACCCCTTTGGCCCCGTAGAGGCGGACCATCTCCCGGACGTTATGGCCGATCTTGGCCAGGTCGATCTCGAGTCTCGGCGTATTCATGCTCCGAAAGAACGCCAGTGCGTCCTGTGGGGACTACTTTTTGCCCGGTCCGTAAAGGACCTTGCCGGGCAGGGCTCCGGTATGGTTATCATGGTCGATGACCACTTTGCCATTGACGATGACGTAGTCGATGCCGGCCGGATACTGCTCCGGCTCAGTGTAAGTCGCTTTGTCGGCAATGGTGGCTGGGTCGAAGACTACGATATCGGCGTAGTTCCCCTGTTTTAGTGTTCCCCGGTCCTTGAGCCCCAGCTTGGCCGCCGGCATCGCGGCCATCTTTTTCACTGCCTGGGGAAGGCCGAGGGCCTTCCGGTTGCGCACATAGACTCCAAGAAAGCGGGGAAACGTGCCGTAGTTTCTGGGATGCGGCTTGCCCTGATGGAGGGGGCCGTAGGGGGCCAGGGCTGAGCCGTCCGAACAGAGCATGACCAGCGGGTGCTTGAGGATCTCTTCTGTCTGCTCCTCGCTCATGCCAAAGCCGATGTAGCCGACTTCTCCTTTCTCCTTGATGAGGATATCGCAAACAAACTCATAGGGGTCCTGGCCGAGTTCAGTGGCCGCCTGCTGGACCGTTTTGCCGATGAAGCGCTGGTTTTCTTCTTCATCCAGGTCGGTGAGAAGGATGTTCTCCCACGGCGTCCCTTCGAGCTTCTGCATGGTCTCTTCCCGCAACCTGCGTCTCTCGACCGGGTCCTGAAGGAGCTTGATAAAAGCCTCGTTCCCCCCGGCCAGCGCCGGCTGGGGAAAATTAACACTCAGGCCGGTGTTGTAGGCCGTGTAGGGATAACGGTCCGCAGTTACGGCCACTCCTCGCTTGGCGGCCGCTTCGACGAGGTCGAAGAGCTTGGGCATTTTCCACCAGTTGATTGTTCCGCAAGACTTGAAATGCGAGATCTGCAGGGGAAGTCCGGCCTTTTCGGCGATGTAGAGGGCTTCGGCTACGGCCTCGATGACGAAGCGGTCTTCGCTCCGGACATGGGTCGCATAGAAGCCGCCGTATTTGGCGGCCACGCGGCAGAGCTCGATCACTTCTTCTATTGAAGCAAACCCGCTCGGCGTGTATTCGAGCCCCGACGATATCCCGAATGCGCCCTGCTCCATGGCTTCAGCCACCAACTTCTGCATGAGCTCGAGCTCGGCCGCCGTCGGTTTGCGGCGGTCCTCGTTCATGACGTACTCCCGGATCGTGCCCTGGCCCACCAGGGTGACGTAGTTGAAGGCCAGGCCGGTTTTTTGGATTCTGGCCAGGTATCCGGCGAGGTCGACCCAGTCCCGTTCGAGCTTGTATCTCTTGGCGTATCTCTTCTCGTTTTCCGAAACTTCTTTCTTGAAAGGAAAGGAAGAGCTGCCGCAGTTTCCGCTTACCTCAAGAGTTACTCCCTGCCTGATCTTACTTTCCCCCTTGGGGTTGACAAGCACCTCGGCAGCGTCGGTGTGGGCGTGGATATCGATGAACCCGGGTGTGACCGCTTTTCCCGTCGCGTCGATGATAGTCCCGGCCTGGGCAGCGCCGAGGTCTCCGATCGCCTGGATGCGCTCTCCGAGGATGCCCACATCAGCTTTCAGAGCGTTGTCACCCAGGCCGTCGACGACCATCCCGTTCTTGATCAAGATGTCGAAATTGGCGGGAGAGGCGAACGCTTTCCGCCCGCCGACCCCGGCTCCGAGGCCGAGCAGGACACCCGCCTGGGCGGACATCTTGAGAAAATCGCGGCGGTTAAGCGAGGACTTCATCCGGGCCTCCTGTTCATCTGTGCGGCGCAATAATGGATATTAATAAATACTATATTGCTCAAACTGTCAACGCAAAACAGGCTCGGGTATGGATTCGTCAGCCCGCTCGTTCCCCCAGCGAGGGAACTCGCTTCGCATCCTCCTTCGCTCTTCTCTCCTTTCAGTCGAGAAACCGTGCCCGCTCAGTCGTCCACGGACTTCCTCATCCATACCCTTCGCCTTGGCCAATAGTAGAGAACCGTGCCCGCTACGCTGCGGAGGGCTTTCTGATGGACTCCCCCTCGCCTTGGCAAAAAAAGCGGGGTTGGCCTTGGAACGACACGTTTGTATACCGAAAGTGGATTGGATAGAATGATTGCCAGGACGAAATTGCTGCCCATGAAAAAGGCTCCCCGCCGCCTTTTTGAGAAGATCGTGACTCTCAAGGGGCGCCGATTCCTCTTCCGGGTGGAAGACTCGAATTCTCCCGCCGACTATCTGAAATATGAAGAGCTGAGAAACACGGTCTGGCAGTATCCCCAGGACAATCTCCCCGGCGGCCGGAACATGATGTGCGAGAATTTCCTCCACGGCGGCGGAAGTCTCTTCATCGGCGTTTTCGTCGAGGGTAAGAACGGCGTTTTGGCGGTTTCAGGGGAACAACTCGTCGGGTTCAGTTATGGCTTCGTGGGCCTCAAGGACAAGAACCTCGGTTTCAGGACGCCGGAAAACCTTCAGTTCTATTCCCAGTATAACGCCGTGAGGGAGGATTTCCGGGGCTTCAATCTTGGGATATTGATCAAGGAATTCCAGAGGGAGCAGGTGAGGGACTTGTTCGGGATTACGACCATCACCTGCACCTATGACCCTTTAACCGCCGTGAACGCCTATCGGAACATCCACCATTTCGGCATGGACGTTCTCGCCTACCGGACGGATATCTACGGCGAGTTCGGCGGCCTCCTCAACCGCCTGGATGTCCCCCGCGATCGTCTTTTTGTGTCCTGGGACCTTAATAAAAAAGGCCGAAATCCGGATTGTGATCTCCGGAAATGGCTCAAGCCCGATCACTGCGTCCTCAAGACGGAGCGCATCAAGGTCCCTGGAAAGGGTGGCGAGATAGAGCTCGAGGTCATCCGGGAAGTCCGCCTCAACTTGGACCAAGAAATCCTTCTTGTCGAGATCCCGGCCGATTTCTACCTGATGCTCCAGGCAACGGATGTCGGCGACAAGGCGGTCCGGGAAATCCCCGTCGATTGGAGGATGATAATCCGCAAGGTCTTCCAGAGCCTTATGGAAAAAGGCTACCGGGTGAGAGATTTCTGCCCGACCAAGGCGATACCCCAAGGATATTTTTATGTGTTGGAAAGGCCAGGGGGGCCGGAAACCTGAGCGCAGATCCTCTCTTTCCCTCTTCTTAATCGATCAACAGAAAAGCGTAGCGGTTCATGGGTTGGTCGTAGCGGGAGAGGACCTCGATAGGGTAGCCTAGCGATCTGACTGTAGTGAACACATCCACCGCCATCGCGTCGGAGGTCGGCCTGGCCAGCCGCGGCTCTTTGCAGGTCACGCGGGCGCCCGAGCATTCGGCGCAGAAGCTGCAACTGTCCATAGACAAGAGGAAGGCCTTCTCGTGGCCGGACAGAAAAACCTCCCCCTCCAGCTTGAGGAGCTTGAGGCCGACGCAGCGCGTCCAGGCGAACCGGGCTTCCGGCTTGGCCACTTTCTTGACAAAGTGGAAGACGACGGCCCGACGGTATTCCCGGAAGAAGCGTTCGCATTCGGCCACCGATGGAACGTTGGGGGGGCAGGTGGCCGTCTTTCCGTATTCCCCGCAGCCGAACATGCATTTCAGGCGGACCCACTGTCCGACCACGATCTTTTGGGGGTCGAGCCAGCGGAAATCCGAGAACCCGTGCTTTTGGAATAGCTTTTCCAGGTCCTTTCTTGCAGCCATGAGCGCCTCCAGTTCCGTGATGATATTGATCGGGAACGGGGTCCTGTCACGGCGCGTCCCCGTCCGTCCTCGCTCCACCCATCCCCCCGTGGGGAACCCCTTCCGCTGCGGGCGTTGCGGGGACTGGCGCCGTGCCACCCCTCCATCGATTATATATTATATTACGGAAACCGTGATGCTATCATTTCGCTCTGAGTTTTCGCACATTTTTTTGGGTTATAATACTCTGGAGCGAAACCGATGAGAAGATCGACTGCGTCCGCCAGCGCCTAAATTCTTCCGGAGGAGGATACTGACTTGGTCCGAAAGCAGCACGACCCGAGAGACCGCTTTGTCGTCATCCTCGCCCGGCCGGAGAGCGTCGAGAATATCGGCCTTGCGGCGAGGGCGATGAAGAACACTGGCTTCGGCAACCTGCGTGTCGTCGGCCGGAGCAAGGTCGAGATCGCCTGTCCGCGAACCGCCGTCCATGCTAAGGACATCCTGAGGGAAGCTTCCTTCTATGCTGACCTGGCCTCAGCGACCGCCGACCTCAGCGTGGTCTTCGCCTCCACGGCCAAGCCGCGCCAGAATTTTTCCGTGCTGCCGCTGGACGAGGCGGTATCCAAGATGCTTGCCTTCCCGGACGGGGCTAAGATCGGGCTGCTATTCGGAAACGAGCGGACCGGACTGACCTCGGCCGAGCTCGCCGCTTCCAACTTTCGTTGGACCATTCCGCAGGCATCACGCCAGCCGTCCTATAACCTGGCCGCCGCGGTCCTGATCACGCTCTTCGAGGTCTTCCGGCGCCTGCCGCCTGAGGGTACGTCCGTCGGTTCCGCGACTCGGGAGGTTCCGCTTGCCCGAAGCGACCAGGAACAGTGCATCCGTCTCATCCTCCAGAAGCTGGAGGAGCGGGAGTTCATCCATCCCACCAACAGGCGCCATACGACCCAGATGCTCTACGACCTGCTGGGACGCCTGGCCATGACCGACCGGGACCGCAAGCTTCTGCTGGCCGTGTTTTCCCACGCCGGAGAGAACGGGGAGAGGAAAAGACCGGCTTGAACTATTTCTGGTATTCCTATAGAATTAATAACTTATAGCCTCTTTTAAGGGATCAATTGACAAGGAGTAATGGATGAGCGAAGTACCCGAAATCAAAGTGACCTTTCCCGGCGGAATGCGGGTCGATGCGGAATACAAGGGACACATTGTCAGAACAGACCAGCCCGTCCACCGAGGAGGGGAGGGGACGGCCTCTTCGCCCTTCGACCTCTTCCTGGCTTCGATCGCTGCTTGCGCCGGATACTATGCCCTCGCCTTCTGTAAGGAACGGGACATACCCACGGAGAAAGCCGGCGTCGTCATGCGGATGGAGAAGAACCCGGAGACCAAGATGATCGGGAAAATCTCGATCGAGATCCTCCTCCCGGCCGAATTCCCCGAAAGATACAAGAGGGCCATAATCAAGGCGGTGGACACCTGTACCGTCAAGGCCCACCTTTTAAAGCCGCCGGCCTTCGAGATCGAGCTTAAAATCCCGGCCTGAGCTTCAGTCGTTCTTCATCTGCGGCAGCCAGAGGTAGTAGAAGCCGCTCTGGAGGGTCGGTAGCGCGTCGGCGACACTCTTCTCGTCGAAGAGCGATGGGGTTTCCAGCTTAGAGGCGTAGAGGTTGGACTGGCGCTTCGGATAGTAGCTGTAAGCAACGACCCGGGCGGACGAGATCCCGGCCGATGAGAGCACCCGGGTCAAGGCCTCGTCGAAATACCCCACCTCGTCGATGAGCTTGAGTTTCAGCGCCTGGGTGGCCGTATAGACACGTCCGTCGGCCAGGTCCCGGATCTCCTCCAGGGACAGCGCGTCCTTCCTTTTCTCATGAATGACCTCGAGGAAACGCTCGTAGAGTTCGTCGATGATCCCCTGGAAGAGGCGTTGCTCCTCCTCGCTCAGGTTGCGGAAGGGGCTTCCTGCGTCCTTGAGCTCTCCGGACTTGATGACTTGAACCCTGACGCCGACCTTTGAAAGAAGGCCTTCGACGTCGGGGAAGAGGGAGATGACTCCGATCGACCCGGTGATGGTCGAGGGATGGGCGATGATCGCATCGCAGGCCGAGGCGACATAGTAACCCCCGGAGGCTGCGACACCCATCATCAGCGCCACCACGGGCAGACCCGTTCTCTTCCTGAACTTCAGGACCTCCCGGTAGAGGATATCGCTCGACGTGACATCGCCTCCCGGTGTGTCGAGCCTCAGGATGATCCCGCGAACGAGCGGGTCGTCGCCGGCCTTTTGAAGCCGCGCATAAACCTGGGACAGCACGTCCCCTTCCCGGTTGAAGAGGCTTCCCGAGGCCAGGGTGCTGATCATCCCCTCGACATCGATAACCAGGACCTTCTCCTTGGCCGGGCTCTTCATGAGGACGACTTCCTGCATCCTATCCTCACCCAGGAAATCAACCCGGAAGGTGCACGCCGCAGCGAGAAAGACCAGGCCAGCCATCCACAGCCAGTGCTTTTTCATCGTTCCTCCATCCACCGGGCTTCACTATAGCATATCTTTTGTTGCCCCGCGATAACCGCCGGCGACGGTTGACTTTGGTTTTTGCCGATGTTATAAGGAGTCCAGATGACGAGGAGGGGAACGGTATGTTCCACCGGCTCAGAGCGCTAGCGCTCAGGCACTTCGAAACCAGCCTCATCGTCATCATCCTCTTCGGCATCGTCGCCATTGCTTTACTCGTCAACTACAAGTTTGCCTTTCTTAATTTCTTCTTCCTGCCCGTCATCCTTGCCGGCTACTATCTCGGTAAGAAGCAGGCCGTGCTCACGGCCTGCCTCTGCATCCTCCTGGTCGTGCTCTACCACATTTTCTCCCAGGTTCTTCTCCCGTCGCTGCCCCGGATTTCACTCGACGAGATCCTGAACATCGTCACCTGGGCGGGTTTCCTCATCCTAACCGCCGCGGTCATCGGGATAATCGCCGAGCAGAGGGAGGCCAAGATGAGAAGCCTGCAGGGAGCCTACACGGGTGTGCTCGAGATCATGATCAAGTATCTCGAGGTTGCCGATGAGCGCAAGCCGCGGTCGGTCCGGGTAGCGCATCTGGCCGGGAAGATCGCCACGGCAGCGAAGATGAGCACCTTCCATGTCGAGAATATCAAGTCGGCGGCCCTCCTTCTGGAGGCCGGGGACCTCAGGTCCAACCTCCACCTCTATGATGATGTCGCGGCTTTCATGGAAGCGGAAAGAGCAAGGTCTGGAAAGGCCGTTGACGACAAGGCAAAGATCCTGCTGAGGACAACCGCCTCTCTGCTCAAAGAAGTTGAGCCCATCCTGGCCAACTACTTCTACCATTATGTCGAGGAAGCCAATGTCCTGGACAAGGACCTGGCAACGGTTCCTATGGACAGCAGCATCATCGCCCTGGCCGACCTTGTCGACCGCCTGAACACAGATATGCTGCCGGCGCCGTGGAAAAACGAAGTCCGATCTCTCCAGGACATTCGAAAGCTCTCTGGCCGGGCCTTTCCCGCCCCAGCCGTTCAGGCTCTTTTTCATGTGATTTAATCCCCGCCATGATCTCCGGCTCCGGAAACCTCGCTTGAAGAAAAATAGCCAGGCAGTGCTCGGGCTTGACTTGGCCGGCGTCCCGCATCGGCCGACGGGGTCATGTCTCCTCGAGGACGGCCGCGCCCGGACCAAGCTTTTCTACGAGGACAAGGAGATACTGGACTATGCCCGGGAGACCAAGCCGGTCCTGATCGCCATCGATGCGCCTTTAAACCTCCCTCCCGGACGCAAATCGATGGCCGACAGGAACGGCTCTCATTATCGGCCTTGCGACCTCGAGCTGAGACGCCGCAAAATCCCCTTCTTCCCGATCACGCTGGGGCCGATGAGGAAGCTCACTGAGAGAGGGATCCGATTGAAACGCCGCCTCGAAACCGAAGGATTCCGCGTCGTCGAGATCTATCCGGGTGGAGCGCAGGACATCTGGAGGATCCCGAGGGCCAAAAGGAGCAGGGAAGGCCTGAGAAAGGGCTTGGCTCGGCGGGGGATCAAAGGGCTGACCCGATCGGCCTCCGACCATGAGCTCGATGCCGCGACCGGCGCCCTGGTGGGGTGGATCTATCTCACTGGCAAAGCCCAGATTCTGGGTGACTTCAGGAGCGGCGCCATCATCATGCCCGACGCGGGGCGATGACCCGGATGGCTTGAGGGATGACCTTGACTTCGACCCGGTCTCTTTTTCCCAGGTATTCGCCGTGATACTGGACGGGAAGGTCTTTTCCTTTGAGCACGAGCTTCTTGGCCTTGAAGTTCTTCAGCCGGCGCTGGGAGAGGCCGAAATAGGTCAGCGGAAGGAGAAGCGCGTATCTCCAGCCACTCATTTCGAAGAAAGTGATATCAAGGTATTCGTCCTCCAGACTGGCCAGGGGCGCGATTCGGAA
>Ga0153916_10001987_pt1 | contig 14970 bp, 15 predicted proteins | sample Opewatmetagenome_FD_109642 | JGI IMG/M metagenome (GOLD analysis project Ga0153916, IMG submission 109642) | Freshwater wetland microbial communities from Ohio, USA - Open water 3 Core 3 Depth 4 metaG | ecosystem: Environmental > Aquatic > Freshwater > Wetlands | place: USA: Ohio, Lake Erie...
CGGCTTGGGATGCTTTGGCAAACCGAGCCTCAGGAATATCAGCATATACTGCCTTGAAATCCTCCACACCGGGTAAGCTAATCATGACGTCAATGGTCTTAACCCATTCGGCAATGAAACGCGGCTCTATTCCAAGGTACCTTTCAGGAACATCAACAAAATAGGATCGTTCTACGACATCCGAGCTTAGAAACATGAGGACAAACGCGCCTGTTTTCTGCGCTTCGATCGCTAAGGCCTCCATCAGAGGGATAGTGTGCTTGCCACCATAGATAACCGCCACCTCTCCGGATTTGATGTTGGCTGATGTAGAGACCACCCTGTGAGCCAGCTCTGCATATCTCTGGGATTGGTCCGCCTGTTGTTCTTGACCCAAGGCTGTAGAGAATAACCAGAGGGTAAGGGTGGCGAACGCGACTAGTCCACTTACGACAAATCTTTTCATTTTGTGTTCTCCTTTCTTGTTTTAGGTACATTACTAGCTATGTTAATGCTAATGATAATCCTCGTTGAATAACGAGATTAGACTAGCAATCATTATACAATCTGTATTAAACGGCAAACACAGGGTCGAACGACCCATTTTCAGATATTCCGCTGCTTCGTTGAGCGTCAGCCACTTGGCCATTCATGTTGCCTTCTCTGGGTACGTCAATCAAAAACAATGACTTCAATGGCGCAAAGTTTTGGAATAAGTCAAGCGCTAAATCTTCCGTTTCGCCAGTTTTTTCTTCAGGCCGGGAAGTATACCAACCGTTCAGCCCCCAGACCTTTGCTGGGGGCAGGACACTTATAGTTTTGACAGAGACTTTGGCCTATGGTAAAGAAGGGCAGGTGCGAAGCCCCCGCCGGTTTGCTTCGCAAAGCCGAAGCAGCGGGGCCACAGAAAGAAGATGGCCAGGAAATTCACTCTTACATCAAGAACAGCGGCAGATGCGATAGACTTCGCGGCTGAGCTCAACCAGGAGCAGTTGGCGGTAGCCACCGCGCCGGGCGGCCCGATGCTCGTAGTAGCGGGAGCTGGAAGCGGCAAAACGCGAGCCTTAACGTACCGCCTGGCCTGGCTTGTCCACAATGGTGTGGACCCATCCCGCATAATGCTGGTCACGTTTACCAATCGTGCCGCCCGCGAAATGCTCAGCCGGGTCGAATTGCTGGTCAAACATAAGACCCGTGATATCTGGGGCGGCACATTCCACCACATAGCCAACCGAATTCTCCGCCAGCACGGAAAGGTCCTGGGCATCTCGCCGGACTTTACCATATTGGACCGAGAAGATGCAAGAGACCTGATTGCCTCCTGCGTTCAAGAAGCGGGAGTTGATATTCGCAAAAGACGATTTCCGCAAAAGGCCGTGCTGGCTGCCATTTCCAGCTTTGTTCAGAACACGCTTGACCCGTTGGAAGCGGTGCTGGCAAAGCGCTACCCGATGTTTATTGGCGAGTCCGGCGAAATCGAAAAGGTGCTGGTTCTTTACGCGGCTAAGAAGCGAGAGCGGCAATTATTGGATTTTGACGATTTACTTAGTGCCTGGCTGCGGCTTCTTAGCGACCACGAAGACATCCGAAAAGCACTCGCCAATCAGTTTCTCCACATCCTGGTCGACGAGTATCAAGACACCAACGCTATTCAGGGTACGATTGTAGACCTTCTTGCCGCCAGGCATCGCAACCTTGCCGTGGTGGGCGACGATTCGCAATCCATATACAGCTTTCGCGGGGCGAGCTTTGAGAATATCATCACCTTCAAGCAGCGATATGCGGATGCCAGAGAATACAAGCTGGAAACGAACTATCGCTCAACGCCCCAGATACTAGCGCTTGCCAATGCCAGCATATCGCAAAACAGCCGACGGCTGCCCAAGGACCTTCGCGCAATAAGGCCCGCAGGGCTCAAGCCGGCAGTTGTTACCAGCCAGGACCACTTCGTGCAGGCGTGCTTTATCGCCGAGTACACGCTGCATCTTCTCGATGAGGGTTGGAACCTAAACGATATTGCGGTGCTCTATCGCAGCCACTGGCACTCGCTTGAGATTCAACTGGAGTTTCAGCGGCGAAATATCCCATTTCACGTCCGCGGCGGCCTGCGATTCTTCGAGCAGGCCCACATGAAAGACGTGTTGTGTTTCATGCGCATATTGCAGAATCGACAAGATGAGCTTGCCTGGCTGCGAGTACTCAAAATGCTGCCGAGAATAGGCAGCGCTCTATCACGCAAAATTTGGGAGCATATCAGCCGGTCAGATAACCCGCTAAGGTCGGCGGGCCAGCCGGATACGGCTAATCTTCTTCCGGCAAGTGCCAGACCGTTTTATTTGCAGCTTATGAATCTGGTCAAAAAGTCAGAGCAGCTTAAAGCCCCTGCTGAGATTATTGATACTATTTTGCGCGACTTCTATGACGACTACCTTGTCTCTCATTACGATGGCGCCGCCCTTCGCAGAGAGGACATCAGGGCTCTGGCTAACTTCGCCGCCCAGTATAGTACGCTGGAGGCATTCTTGGCGGACGTCGCTCTGGCGGGCGAATTCTCCGGCGAGACTGTTGTAACCGGACCGGCGGAGCAGGAGTTTGTCACTCTGAGCACCGTGCACCAGGCCAAAGGATTGGAATGGCCGATCGTCTTTATTCCCTGGCTTGCCGACGGCAGGTTCCCCACGGATATGGCCTTAAATACGAACGAGGAGCAAGAAGAGGAACGGCGCGTTTTCCACGTGGCCGTGACCAGGGCAAAAGACGAGGTATATCTGGTTGTGCCAATGGTTTATCGCAGCCGGTCGCGGAGTCTGGTGATGATGAAGCCCAGCCGGTTCCTGACGGAAATCGGGCAGGATTTGACCGAACAGATGGAGCTTGAGGAGGGCCTGCCGCATTTGATAGGCGGACCGGAAGTTGCCCCGCATCAATTGGACCTGAGTTCGGGCGGGCAGTCCGGGTAAGGGCGAATACATCGCCCGCAAGGCAATAGATTGGCTGCGGAGTCTGACACCGGGCAAAGAGCTTGTTGGTGATTGGAGAGAGCAAGAGATCTCATGGGAGGAGTACAGCCGGACGAATTTAGAATTTCCCCGGTAACCCTGCCTTGTTTTGAGCAGGAAGACAACCCTTGTTGTCATAGACATTTGCTCAGAGAGTTGATTGAGAAAGAAATGCGAGCTTGAGACGTGCGGTGCCCCAGATACAGCCGTCGCCTGTAGTTTTTGCACAACCTATCTTGATGAGTTCTGACCCAACGTATCCGTCCAGCCAGGTACAGTTAATAAGAGGGAGTTGTTTAGCTCACCCGACAGGGCGACCTAAGGATCAACGGATTTCTAATCCCCAGATGCTTTTTCTAAGTATTTGCGAGAAAATGACTCATACCTGTCAAATAAAGACTTATGACGCTGGCCGGAAATCGGCCACGCCAGGCGGTCGCCAAACGTGCATCTCTGGCGCGCATTTTGGTGCGGGCCTAAAAGTTTATGCTGGCAAGGCCGGTCCAGATGGCGTTCTTCTCGTGCTTTGTTGATTCTCAGACAACAGATGAATTGCCAATCCTACGGGTGATTTAATGAGTAAAAGCGCCTGACGTACAACATCCCAGCGATGAAGCATCCGGGATGCGAATCCCGGTAATTCTATGCATCATCCGGGGACGGCTGAATCATTCCGTCCGTGTTCGGCTCACAGATGTTGCAGCGTTTGGAGTCTTGAAAATCATTTCACTCATCGCGAGTTTTGAATTGTATGCAAAAAATGAACGGCTCTTTGCTGAGATGAAAGTCGTAGCTGAAAGAATTTATAGGGCAACAACTTTAACAAAGGCAGTCGACCATGAAACCAAACCAGGCCGGCAGTGTTATCTGCTCCTCCGTACCGCAAAAGTCCGTGGCTGTGATACGGCTGCGGTTTGTACCCGTCCGCTTGTTGCGCACCCGGAACTTTCACCTGCCGGACCCGGGGTACTGTGTCATAGCACTGACAGCCTCACGGAGCGTGTCCACATTGATGTCTTTTACCAAATTGACTGTTTTTGAGCCACTACCGCTGACTACCTCTTTTTTATTCTGATTTCGCGCAGGTAGTCTTTGAGGAGCGCTCTTATCGCTAATCGATGGCCGCAGCTCGACTGCGCTTGCCGAAGTCTGCGCAAGTTGCACTTCGCCACTTACGATCTGCCATCTATTGAACTGGGACACGCATGACGACACCGCTGGCATTCGGAAAATACCTGTACTGGGGCTCTTCGCGGCCCGCTTTCGGCAGTGGTTCTTTCTGACCGTTGAAAAATCCGCCCAGCATTTGGCCAGTTGCTATCGGTATGTCGGTTACGCCCCTGCACAGGCCGCCAAACAACCCGCGCAACAGAAGAGATTTGCTCGCCGGAATAAGTAATATAAGTGCTGGGCTGGTTCTAAGCGGCTGCTCGAATGCAAGCAGATTATCGTCATCCGGGCGGAATGACAAGGCCAGGAGCGGCGAGTTTACGGCGGTCGAAGATTTGATGCGGGAGCACGGTGTTCTTCGGCGTGCGTTGTTTGTGTACAGCGAGGCGGCAGCCAAGCTACGCGGAAAGCCGGCGAATGGCGTTCTTGATGCGATTCACAAAACCGCCAAGCTTTTTCGCACCTTCGGCGAAGACTATCACGAGATGAAATTAGAGGAGGCGTATATCTTTCCGGCGGTCAAAAAAGCGGGCGGTAAAGCAGCCAGCTACCCTGATATTCTTGTCGCGCAGCATCATCGCGGGCGTGAGATAACCGACTATGTTCTCGCCGTGACGGGAGGAGCAAAGTTGAAAGCCTACGACGTCGAGCCATTTGCGAGTGCTCTGGAGTCACTGGTGCGAATGTATCGAGCGCACGCGGCAAGAGAGGATACAATTGTTTTTCCGGCGTGGAAACAGGCCCTCACCGCCAAACAGCTCGATGAGATGGGCGAGCAGTTCGAGGAAATCGAGCATCAACAGTTCGGCGAGGATGGATTCGAGAACGCCGTGCGGCAAATCAGCAAAATTGAGGGCGAACTTGGCCTGGCTGACCTGGCACAATTCACAGCACCCCCTGTGAAAATGTAAGAGGTCACCTTCACGAGGACATAACAAGGCATTCCGCCAGAGGCGAGGCGGTGTGCTGTTTATCAATGCCAGACCCACCAGAGCTTCTTTTACCAATATCAGGTTTGCCTGTTGATGTATGGCTTTGAGGGTGGAGTTCTTGCTCTGTTGCAGAAATCTGTAGAACTGAGATTCATCTGGAAGATTGCCTAATTCGAATCCGCAGATCTCCAGCAGAGGCGGGATGGAGTTTAGGGACTCGGTCAGTTTTGGTACGGATTTGATACCTTCAAGGTGTTTGATGATGAACGCGCGGAGCATGGCGTGACGGGAGTGGCCGGTGGCACCTAGACCATAGTTGCTATCTGGCAGTGCTGAAAGATTGAGAGCCTTAAAGATGCGGTAGTACTTTTGTAGAAGCGGTGAAGTTCGTATCAACTCTTGTAGGTCGTAGAAGAAGGACGTTTGCAAGTGTTGCACGGTAAGACCTACTTTGTGTTGGCTGTAAATCCTTTTGTTGATTTTTGTTACATAATAGCCAAAAGGGAGGAGTTCGCAAGAAAATAATGGTTATAAGCCATTATTTAGAATAGATTTACGTATTTCTCAGAAGGCTTGCAATAGCATCCAGGAAAGGAGTTCATTATGGTTATGACAGCATCTACAATGCTTGAATTGGGGATAGCAGCGCCAGATTTCAGCCTACTTGATACACGGGGTAACATTGTTTCACTAAATGACTTCGAGAAGGCACCGGCTCTTCTGGTTGTATTTATGTGCAATCACTGTCCCTTTGTAAAGCACGTCTTAAGCAATCTTGTTGAGCTTGTTAAAGAGTATCAGCAAAAAGGTGTTGCCGTTGTAGGCATAAATTCAAATGATATAACCGGTTTTCCGGAAGACAGCCCGGAAATGATGACCAAGAAAGCCGACGAAGCAGGATTTACGTTCCCCTATCTTTATGATGAGAGTCAAGAGGTGGCAAAGGCATATCATGCTGCCTGCACGCCGGATTTTTTCTTGTTCGATAAGGATAGAAGGCTGGTCTACAGAGGGCAGATGGACGACAGCAGACCCGGTAACGACATACCAGTTACCGGTGATGACCTAAGAGCGGCAATGGAGGCTGTTCTTAAAGGCAAGAAGGTTCCTGTAAAGCAGAAACCCAGTATGGGCTGCAACATAAAGTGGAAGCGTGGTAACGAGCCTGATTATGTAAGGTGACCTTAACTTCATGTTTAAGGATAGAAAAGAAGCCGGCTTTGGGGCAATTGCGAAGATGGTAGAATTTATTTTGTTGGTTGTGCCATGGCTGCTGCTCTGGTAGAAATTGTTGACAAAGTAGTTGTTGGGAAACATTTATATTCTCGTGCCGTAGCGCAGGTATACCGGCACTGGTACGATGTGCCGGATGAAGAGGTCATACAGACAATGCAAGAGTAGAAACGGCTCATACGCTGTGTGTTAAGAAACCTGCTGCATAGAGTGCCAGAACATTCAGGGCAATTGTGATTTTCAGCCCGCCGGATAGGCAAAGCCTGTATCTCGCAGGCTAAATACGGAGAAAGAGATTATGGCCAAAGCAAAAATGCTGCATCCAGGACACGGTAAACATTTATGTTATTTGAACAATCTCGGATTTCAAATTAGCGACCCAGAAGAATACCAAGCTCTTGTTAAAAATGGTAAGTTTTTGTGCAAACGATGCGGTCGGGTTGCTGCCAGTGAAAGCAATCTTGGCCAGCCAGCGAAACTGTAGGCTCGAAACCCTTGCTTTTCACGCTTAGGTCCAGTGCTGATGCTCGACAATAAAAAGATTATTGATCGTGCGGAGACAAAAAATGGCCAAAGACAGAAAATTTTTATCCGCGTTGTGTACGATTTGTCAGGACGTCGTTTCTCAGGTGGCCTATGACCAGGTGCTGTCATCTTTGGTCAAGAATGCTGCGACCTGTCTTAATGCCAAAGCCAGTTCTGTCAGGCTGCTGGATAAATCGGGCGAAACCCTCCAGATAGCTGCGTCCTATGGTCTTTCCAAGTCTTATTTGAAAAAGGGACCAATAGAAGTGGCCAAGAGTCTCATAGACAAGCAGGCTCTGCAAGGCAAAATCGTGCAGATTAAAGATGTCGGTAAAGACAAGCGTTTCCAATATCCACGACAGGCAAAAAAGGAAGGGATTAAATCGGTTATATGTCTTGCATTAAAGTGTAAAGAACGATTGCTGGGTGTGCTGAGGATTTACACGGATAAGGAGCGAGTGTTCGACGATGAAGAGATAACTTTCATAAGGACTCTGGCCTTGCAGGGCGCAGCCGCCATTCGACACGCCCAGAGATACCAAAGATTGAAAGACCTCAATTCAATCGGCAAGACCATAGCCTCACAACTGAAGACAAAAACAGTGCCCTATACGATTTGTCAGAGTGCCGCCGAAGATATGTTTGCAAAAGGAGCTTCAATAATGTTGATAGCTAGGCAGACTGAGCAATTGGAGGTCGTAGCTACCTATGGTCTGAGTGAGGATTTCATCCGTAAAGGTCCTCTGGCAGCCGATAAATCAATCGGTGATTGTCTGAAAGGGCAGGACATAGTGATTGAGGATGCCGCAAAAGACAAGCGAGTTCAATATCCCAAGGCAGTCAAAGAAGAAGGGATAAGGTCTATTATTTGTATACCACTCAAACTGAGAGATAAGGTAATAGGAGCGCTTCGAGTCTACACCGGATACAGATACAAGAAAAACACTGAAGACCTGGAGTTTCTTACTACTCTGGCTGACTTTGGCGTAGCCGCAATTGAAAATGCCAGATTATATGAACATGCAAGGAGGGGCTATGAGGACCTAACCAGGGACGTGTGGAAATGGTACGACTGGGGAGAACATCCCCCGCACGAGTAATCATGATAAGTGATGCCTTTACTTTATCCCGAATAGATTTACTTGGCTGGGTAGATACGCTTAGAGCCCAATTTGACATATTTGGCCCCGTTATGAAGAGAAGGGGACAAGCGGTCTTTGAACGGCTAAATAAAGCTCAAGACATGGCTTTAGACTATTGTTCGACTATGACCAGTCCACGAAGCTTGATTTACCCGCCTCGACAAAGTCTCTTTACGATAGATAGAAAAATAGGCCACTATGAAACTCTCGTACCAAAACGGGGGAAAGAAACAATAATCTTTGGAATCCACCCTTGCGATATGCACGCAATAACGGTTCTGGACAGAACTTTCTTGGGCGATTTCAAGGACTGCTATTACAGGAGGCTGCGCGATGACACCATTACAGTTGTGTTGAATTGTAACCAGGCCTGCGATCAAGGTTTCTGTCCCTCTATGGAGACAGGGCCATTTTTACAAATAAAGGATAGATTTGATTTGGTTTTGACCGCCAAGTGCGGCGATTACCTTGTAGAGTTTGGTTCCCAAAGAGGGAAGGATTTAAGCAAAAGAGCCAATAATTTGCGGCGGGCCAGTAGAAAAGATTTTGTAGAAAAAAAGCGAGTAGAAATGCGAGCCAGGACCACATTCATAAAGAGCCTGGATACAAATGGTCTGCCTGAGCTTCTTATGCGTAATCTCGACCACCCTGTTTATAAACGGACCGCAGATGCAAGATGCCTGGGATGTACCAATTGCACCATGGTTTGCCCTACCTGCTATTGTTACAATGTAGAGGACTCTACTTCTTTCGATCTAAACACCACCACCAGAAGCCGCCACTGCGATTCATGTCAAGAGTTGAATTTCGCCAAGGTGCATGAGGGCAATTTTCGTTCTTCACGCCAGGCACGGTTGCGGCAATTTGTAACTCACAAGCTGGCCACCTGGATCGAACAATACGGCTGTTTCGGCTGTGTGGGCTGCGGAAGATGTATGACCTGGTGTCCTACCGGCATCGACCTGACTGAAATGGCAAAGGAAATTCAGCGTGACGGGAGGACAGAAAAGACTATATGAGAAAACCAGGCTCCAATCCTCTTTTACCCAGATTTGCAGTCGTCGATGAGGTGGTCTCAGAGACTAAAGATACCTTCTCGGTCAATCTATTCCCTGAAGATGGGAGCACTTTCTCTTATCGTCCTGGCCAATTTAACATGGTTGGCGTTCCCGGCTTGGGTGAAGCACCTTTTTCTTTTAGCTCGCTTGATACGGGCGAAAATACGTTTATACACACCATAAGAAAGGCTGGTAACGTAGTCGGTGCACTGGCCAAACTGAAGAAAGGGGCAAAAGTTCATTTTCGGGGGCCTTATGGCGACGGCTGGCCTTTGGATAAGGCACAAGGAAAAAATGTAATAGTCATTGCTGGCGGCATTGGATTGGCTCCATTACGGCCCGTTGTGCGGCACTTAATAATGAATAGAAGTGTTTTTGGTAAGGTGTTCCTTCTTTACGGAGCAAGGACTCCGGCTGATATGTTGTACAAAGCCGAGCTTAAAAGCTGGGCCAAGGATGTCGACGTCTTACTTTCAGCCGACGAACTGAATGGGAAAGGGTCTCTGGAAGTACACCAGGGCCTTGTAACCCGCCTGTTTGACCAGATTGATATTTCCCTGTCGGATTCAATCACCTTTACCTGCGGTCCGCAGATTATGATGAGATTTGTTGCAGCCGGTTTGATCTTGGATGGACAAAATGCCAGAGACATATATGTGTCTTTAGAGCGAAGAATGAAATGCGGTATCGGTCACTGCGGTCACTGCCAGATCGGCGCACAATATGTTTGTAGGCATGGGCCCGTGTTTTGCTTGCCGGATATAGAGAGGTTCGCGGATACGCTACTTTAGAAAAGAGAAAATGAACAATAAAAGGCCTACTATCGGAGTATTTAAATATAGCTGCTGTGCAGGCTGTGAATTCCAACTGATTTACTTCCAGGAGCATATACTGGAGACATTCAAAGCTGCCCAAATCAAATATTGCCGGATGCTCCAATCAGGCGGAACCGATGAAGGCCCTTTTGATGTAGCTTTAATCGAAGGCGCTATAACGGAGCAGTGGCAGGTAGATCAGCTAAAGAAAATCAGAGATGTCAGTAAATATGTAATACCCATTGGCTCCTGCGCAGTCTGCGGCGGTGTACCTGCCATAAAGAATACAAGCCAGGAATATGACGTTGAGCGAAGGGTATATAAAGACACATCTTTCATTCATTCGGTAAAAGCACATCCTATCGACCAATTTGTAAAAGTTGACGGGTATGTAAGAGGCTGTCCTATGGGGCAGCGGGATCTGACTGAACTGGTCATATCACTTTTGTTGGATAAAAGAGCCGATTTTTTACAGTACTGCGTCTGCGTTGAATGCAAGCTGAACAATAGCATCTGCGTCTTGGTTGCCTACGGCCAGCCTTGCATGGGACCGGTTACCAATGCTGGCTGTGGCGCTCTGTGCCCCTCACATAATAGAGCCTGTTACGGCTGCTGGGGACCTATGAAGGATGCAAATGCCAGAGCCTTGGCAGAACAATTTGGGAAGATGGGATTAAGCAGAGAGGACATATTCAGAAAGTTTACCGAGTTCGGTCAACCCACGGATGAATGGAAACCCGGGCAGTTCAAATCATGAATTATACAAAAAAGATTGAAGTGGACTATTTAGCAAGGGTGGAAGGCGAGGCCTCTATTACGGTGGAGTTGGATAAGGGACCTGCCATAAAATTGAAGATTTTCGAACCACCAAGATTCTTTGAAGGGTTCTTGGTCGGCAGAAAGTTCGACGAAGTAGGTGACATAGTTTCCCGGATATGTGGAATATGTCCCGTGTCCCACATGACCACGGCCATTCAAGCCATCGAGCAAGCAATGGGCATTGAAGTCACCAGACAGACTAAAGTCTTGCGTAAAATTTTGTGCCTAAGCCAGATTGTCGCGAGTCACCTGATACATCTTTACATGCTGGCCATGCCCGACTACTACGGATACGCTGGGATCGTCGATATGCAGAGCCGGTTCAGCGGGGAAATTGCCCGTCTAATCAAAATGAAGGAGGTGATGAATGAGCTTACCGGCCTGATAGGAGGAAGGGCTCTACATCCTGTTACCCATATGCCTGGTGGTTTCACAGCCATTCCCCCCAAGGATAGCTTCATATCCATTTTAAGGAAGCTAAAGCAAATAAAGCCGCTGGCAAAGGAGGTAGTAAAAGATGTATCGCGTTTTGGTGTGCCCGATTTCAACTCAAGCTCCGAGTATGTTGCTCTGGCGGACGAGACCGAATATGCCATCAACGAAGGCAGAATTGTTTCCACTAAGGGTCTGAATATTGCTGTTAAAGACTACCGGCGTACTTTCAGAGAGTCACACGTCAGTTATGCCTTTGCTAAAAAGTCGAATATTGTGAGCCGGTCTTGCTTTATGGTAGGTGCTCTGGCCCGGCTGAATAATAAGTTTGAAAAGCTTCAAGAACAAACCAAGGCGCTGGCAAAACAGGTCGATTTTGAGGTTCCCAATAGTAATCCATTTAACAACAATCTTGCTCAGAGCCTGGAAGTCGTTGATGGCATAGAACGGTGTATAAAACTCATAGAATCTAACACATTTGAAGATGAAGATGTCCGTCGCAGAGCCGGGTCCGGTGAGGGCTGCTCCGCTACGGAGGCTCCCAGAGGCCTTCTTTTCCACTCGTACAGAATAAACAGAAAAGGTGTTGTAGAGCAGGCGGACATTGTAACGCCCACATCACATAACTTTCTGAGCATTGAGAAGGACTTGAACGAGTTAGTGGCACAAAACAGGGATAAAAGCAGAGACCGTATACGGCTTCTGTGCGAGAAACTTGTAAGGGCCTACGATCCGTGTTTTTCTTGCTCGGTTCACTAAAAAATCAAAAAGATGACTTTGCTGTCACTTCAGTAGCTCTGTCAATTTTTCCAAATCCCGTCTCATTATTCTTCTGGCTCGTAGAAATCGCATAGCTGCGGCACGATGGTAGGTCGCAAGATATATTCGGCCATCCTTCTGAAACGTGCGGCTGTGAAGACTGCCTGAGTTTTGTTTTGCCCCTGGTAATCGGCATGTAAAACAGCCACGGGGGGAGTTGAAAAAACTTGTGGTGAGCTTGTCGAATCCATCGGCAAGTAAAATAGCCCCACCTATGCTTTAGCTGGACCCGACTTTTGATACCAGTACCATGCACCTCGTGCGTCGCAGTGAACATAAGTCAGTGGAAATTGCCAAAAGGCCGAAGTTACCAGCCAGATGTCGGAGATATCAATAGGACGTGGCAAACCAATAGTCCTTAGGATCAGCACTCACAGGCCTATCACAGCGTATTATCTTTTTCGCAGTGATTCTGCCTGGCCGGTGACCTTCTAATGTCAGTTAAAGAGAAGATAGGCACTGACATTTTCTTACTTACTCTTGCTGCCCTACACCGGCTTTCATCCAGAGTGGCGATCCTCTCAGCAGTCTCATCGTCATAAAACTGTTGACCACATCGTTGACAGACCTTCGCTCGGATACCTTCTACAACAATCAGTTCACTATCAATCCAGAAGACTGATTTGACGACATTCTCAACGGTCTGAGAACCACAATACCTGCACAAGAAAGTATCTCGAACGTCATCGTCCACGGTAGTCGATTGGAACGCCCGGCTTGGCCAACAACGGGTTGACCCAAAGGATGTAGTACGTCCCTCATCTGATGCTTGAGTATCGCCGCTCCAATTCGCGGCTTGAAGCTCCTTTGGAGAAAAAACAGGGATGCAGATTTGCCGCCTGGGTTTGATGGCAGGACTTGTCATTACCTGCTTGACCAAGCGGAGTATTTTCTCTTCGAAGAACTGCTCCCCGCATCGGTCACATAACCACGCAGGTATGTCTTCTATCACAATCAGTCCGCGAACGGTCCAAAACGCCGCTTTTATGACATTGTGGTGGGTTTCGAAACCGCAGTATTTACATCTTGGTGGAGCTTGGGTTTCGACTTGGCCCTTTCTCTCTCGCAGTTTTTTTTGATGTTGCTGTTCCATTAGTACCACCAATCCAACTGGAATTGGCTCCAACACCGTGCCAGCAAAAGAATAGACACTTTTTCCTCCGATAAAGACCAGATTAGCCTCGGAACATCTTTTCGGCAGCCGCCACGATGTCGGTAGCACTTACCCTCATGTAGTTAATCATTTCTGGTGCACCTGGTGGAGGAGCATCAGGGAACGCCAGCCTCTTGAATTTGGCACCTGGCACAGCCTCAGCCGTCCTGGCAATAATCTCGGCGCAATTGCAGAAACTGTAGGAACCGTCATCGGATGTTAACAGCCTACCCGTTTTCTTAACAGACCCAATGACGGTCTCCATAACCTGCTCTAAAGGGGCTAATGTTCGAGGGTCAATGAATTCAGCGTTGATCCCCCGCTGCTTGAGCTGCTCGACCGCCTTAGCTATCTCGACTGTCTGTGGCGCGTAGCCAACAATAGTTATATCCTTGCCCTGGACACGAACGGCAGCCTGGCCTATCGAAACAGTATATGGCTCATCAGGGACCTCCGGGCCGGAAGCAGGAACCTGATATTGACAGAATACAACCGGATCGACGTCTCTCATGGCTGCTATCATCAAGCCCTTGGCATCGTATGGATTGGAGGGAATTACCACCTTCAATCCTGCCAGTCGAGCATAACAGGACTCAAGCCCCGCGTCAGCGTGCTGCCCAGCTTGGAATGGCGACCTGCCCTGCATATCCGCCCAGAGCACCATAGGAAATGCCGCCTGTCCACCGGTCATATGGCGGAGCTTACCGGCATGGTTGAACATCAATTCATAGGGGATGAGGGTCGTCATACTGGGTATGTGAGCGATAGCTCGAACACCAATCATAGACATCCCCATTGCGCCACCCACAATCCAATTCTCGTCAATAGCGCTGAATCTTACTCGCCAGCGTCCGAACTCCGCTTCCAGATCAATGGTTCGGTCTGCCCAACGGGCTGCCGGTCGCTGGTATTCATATAGCAGCGTCATCAGTTTGTCACGCCTCATTTCCCCTTGAATAGCTTCAAGAATCGCAAAGTTCATATTCTTTGGCATAGTCTTTGCCTCCTTGTGTTCGTCAACTCCTGTGCAGAGGAACCGCTCCTTCGGCAAAAACATTCAACAGGCCATCCTCGGCTCTTGGAACTGGCTGTGCCTGGGCAAATGCAGATGCATTCTCGACCGCTTGCCTGACTTCAGACACGGCTTGGTCAGCCCCCTCTTCCGTGAGGACCTTTTCATTTACCAAGAACCGTCTGAATCTCGGTATGGGGTCCTTAGCCATCCACTCCCTCAGCTCCCTGTCCGAGCGATAGCCAAGACCAAAAGCACCATCGACCCCAATTTGGGCGCCACCTGTCCCGTAGTGGTCGTACCACCGGTAGGTTTTGCACTCTATGATGGTTGGCCCGCCTCCGGCCCGCGCCTTTTCCACGGCATACTTTGCCGCATCGTAAACAGCCAAGACATCATTACCATCTACTACGCGTCCTTCAATGCCGTAACCGTCTGCCCGCCGGGCCAAGTCTGCGATGCCATATACATCTGAGCACCGTACCCAAATCTGGTACAGATTATTTTCAATGACACAAATCCACGGTAGCTTATATGTGGCAGCGCTGTTTGCGGCACTGGTGAAGAAACTTCCCTGTATAGAGCCATCTCCACCGAAGCTTGCCACCACTTGGTCCGTCCCCTTGACCTTGATTCCATAGGCAGCTCCTGCCCCAAGCAGGTGTGAAGCCCCTACAATACCGTTCATGCCAAGAATACCCAAACTCATATCTGTAATGTGAAGGGAACCACCATAACCTTTGCAGTAACCAGTCGCTTTATGAGTAATTTCGGCAAGCATCAACTTAAGGTCGCCACCTTTGGCGATGAGGTGGCCATGTCCCCGGTGTGTGCTGGCAATATAGTCATCTTTTCTCAGGGCACTGCAAACACCTACGGCAA
>Ga0153916_10001988_pt1 | contig 14970 bp, 9 predicted proteins | sample Opewatmetagenome_FD_109642 | JGI IMG/M metagenome (GOLD analysis project Ga0153916, IMG submission 109642) | Freshwater wetland microbial communities from Ohio, USA - Open water 3 Core 3 Depth 4 metaG | ecosystem: Environmental > Aquatic > Freshwater > Wetlands | place: USA: Ohio, Lake Erie, Old...
AATGGCATTTATTTTATGGAAAATTATTAAAATCTGACTGATTATGAGAATTGAAATATTGGACACAACCCTCCGGGATGGAGAACAGACCACAGGTGTGTCCTTCAATGCCCAGGAGAAACTTAATATTGCCAGGATACTACTTGAAGAGGTAAAAGTGGACAGGTTAGAAGTAGCTTCAGCCCGTGTATCTGCAGGTGAATTAGAAGGGGTGAAAAAAATTGTGGAGTGGGCCAAATCTCATGACTTCCTGGATAAAATTGAAGTGCTTGGTTTCATCGATGGAACAGCTTCTATCGACTGGATTTGCTCAGCACAGGCAAAAGTGGTTAATCTGCTATCTAAAGGTTCCCTGCGGCATGCCAGGGAACAGCTCAGGAAAACACCTGAAGAACATCTGAATGATATCAGGAATTCAATCCATTATGCCAACAAAATGGGCATCTCAGTAAATTTATATCTGGAAGACTGGTCTAATGGGATGATCCATTCCCGGGATTACGTGTTTTTCCTGGTAGATGGATTGAAAGGCGAGCCAATTAACAGGATTATGTTACCAGATACTCTGGGTATTTTGAATCATATTCAGACCTATGAATTTTGCAAATTAATGCTGGAAAAATACCCCGGGATACATATGGATTTTCATGGGCATAATGATTATGATCTGGCCGTAGCTAATGTCTTTGCTGCTCTGAAGGCTGGTGTTCATGGCATTCATACCACAGTTAATGGCCTGGGTGAGCGAGCCGGGAATGTCCCGCTTTCATCTGTCGTTGGCATACTCAATGACCATCTCAAAATTGAAAACGGAGTAGATGAGTCAAAACTTACAAAAATCAGCAGGATTGTTGAATCTTTCTCAGGTATCAGGATCCCCGATAATGAACCTTTGATTGGGGCTAATGTATTCACACAGACATGCGGGGTCCATGCTGACGGTGACAGCAAAGACAATCTTTACTTTAATGATCTGTTACCTGAAAGATTCGGACGTATCCGGAAATATGCACTTGGCAAGACATCTGGTAAGGCTAATGTCAAAAAGAATCTTGAAGAACTCGGGCTTGATCTTGACCCGGACTCCATGAAAAAAGTGACTGAAAGAATTATCGAACTGGGTGACAGGAAAGAGTATGTTACGACAGAGGACCTGCCTTACATCATATCAGATGTTATAAATGAGGTTGAAACAATTCAACCAATCAAAATAAGAAGTTATTCCCTTACTTTATCGAACGGCTTAAGACCAATGGCCAATATATGTGTTGAAATCAACGGGGTTTGTTATGAAGAAAGCTCGGTAGGGGATGGACAGTATGATGCCTTTATGAAAGCACTCTGGAAAATCTACAGGAAGCTGAATAAAGAACATCCTGTACTCACTGATTATGTAGTTACAATCCCTCCCGGTGGTAAAACAGATGCTCTTGTATCTACCGTAATAACATGGATTTACATGGATAAAGAGTTCAAGACACGAGCATTGAGGGCAGACCAAACTGAAGCTGCAATAAAAGCAACTGAGAAAATGCTCAATATCATCGAAAGAAACCATTTCTAGGAATGATGAGCTTTTCACTCTTCACGCTTCACGCCTTACTCTTCACGCTTCACTCTTCACGCCTCACGCCTCACGCTTCACATTCCCTGATGACAGATTAACGAAAATAATTTCAATAATCCAGAGATAATACAAATATCGAAATGACTTACAATATCGCAGTTCTTGCTGGAGATGGAATCGGGCCGGAAGTTATAGGACAGGCCATCCGGTTGCTGGAAATTATCCAGCAGAAGGAGAAAGTCGAGTTTATACTTCAAGAAGGCTTGATAGGGGCTATTGCTATAGATCGCACAGGGATTGCTTTGCCAGATGAAACACTTCGGTTATGCCGCAGTTCAGATGCTATCCTTATGGGTGCCGTAGGACATCCAAAATATGATAATGACCCGACAGCAAAGATAAGGCCTGAACAGGGCCTTTTAAAAATACGCAAGGAACTTGGATTATATGCAAACATTCGCCCAATCACTACTTACCCCGTACTTAACCAAATATCTCCCTTGAAAGAAGAACGACTGAAAAATGTAGATTTTGTCGTCTATCGTGAACTGACAGGCGGAATATACTTTGGTAATAAAGGAAGAAATGAAGATGGAACACAGGCATATGACCATTGTAATTACAGTGTTTCTGAAATACAGAGAATAAGCAGAATGGCTTTCGATGCTGCAAATGTCCGCAAAAAGAAGCTAACCCTGGTTGATAAAGCAAATGTGCTTGAAACCTCACGTTTGTGGAGGGAAACTGTAAAGGAATTATCAAAGGATTATCCTGATGTTCAGCTTGATTTTATGTTCGTAGATGCTGCTTCAATGAGAATAATTCAGAATCCTGGATATTTTGATGTTATTCTGACTGAAAATATGTTTGGGGATATTCTTACTGATGAAGCATCGGTCATTACGGGATCCATAGGCTTGCTTCCTTCTGCATCAATAGGAAAAGGTTCGGCACTCTTTGAACCCATCCATGGATCCTATCCGGAAGGAGCAGGAAAGAATATAGCAAATCCTTTCGCTGCAATCCTGTCCATGGGAATGATGCTGGGGTATTTGGGAATGAAAAATGCAGAACAAAAGGTAAGAAAAGCGGTTGAAGCAGCCCTTACTGAAGGGATTACAACGCCAGACATTAATCCTGTTAATAATGTATCTACTTCTGATGTTGGTGACTGGATGGTAAATTACCTCGCAATCCGATATTGATGAAAATATTATTCTTATTTCCTCTGACCTTATTCCTTTCACTCTCTTGTGCAATATCCAGGGCATATATTGATTCGGATTTACGGTATATAGTCAGCGGTTATATTAAAGATAAAGAAACCGGAGAAGAATTAATAGGTGCCACTGTAACGGTCAAGGATTATCAGCAGGGAACAGTTACCAACCTATATGGCTTTTATTCAATAAGTCTTAATCCAGGGAATTACATTCTGGTGTATTCCTATATTGGTTATGAAAAAGAAGAAGTTTCTGTCAATCTTGACAGGAATGTTTCTATCAATATTGAACTAACAGAACAGGTCCGGGAGCTGGATGAAGTAACTGTAAGTGCAGAAGGACGAAAGGCTCATTTGGAAAGGGCTGAAATGAGTGTCACCAAACTTCCTATTAAATCTATACGGAGAATCCCAGCATTGATGGGTGAGATTGATGTGATAAAGGCAATACAACTCTTACCCGGTGTGCAGGCTTCCAGTGAAGGTGCATCCGGATTTAGCGTAAGAGGAGGAAATCCGGATCAGAATTTGATTCTGCTGGATGAAGCTACAGTATATAATGCTTCTCACCTGATGGGATTCTTTTCAGTGTTTAATAACGACGCAATTAAGGATGTGAAACTCTACAAAGGAGATATCCCGGCCGAACAAGGAGGCAGGCTTTCATCTCTTTTGGATGTAAGGATGAAAGATGGAAATAATAAGAAATTTTCAGCTTCAGGTGGTATCGGGACAATTTCTTCACGATTAACACTGGAAGGCCCGATTGTCAGAAACAGAACTTCCTTCATTCTGTCCGCAAGGAGAACATATGCTGATCTCTTCCTGCCACTGGCTAAAGATGAAGTCGTTCGGAAAAGCAAACTCTTTTTTTATGACCTGAATGCAAAATTTAATCATATTATTAATGAAAATAACAGGATTTACTTTTCAGGATATTCAGGCAGTGATGTTTTCAAGAATCAATTTGCCGGAATGGAATTTGGGAACAATACATTTACCCTGAGATGGAATCATCTTTTTTCACCCAGGCTGTTCAGTAATTTCACACTGATTCAGAGTAATTACCATTACCAGCTTAGTACTCCAGAGGGGGAGGCGAATTCATTTCAATGGACTGCACGAATGCATGATTTCAACGGGAAAGTTGATTTTAATTATTATATCACTCCCGGTTTAACTTTCAAATTTGGAGCCGGTTCCATTTTACATAAATTCAGACCAGGAAATGCCAGGGGATTAGGTAAAGAAAGCCTGTTTACGGTTTTCACTTTACCCGATATGTATGCACTGGAAAATAACATTTATTTGTCGGTTGAACAATCAGCAGGATACCACTGGAGACTCAGGTATGGATTAAGACTCAGTACATTTCATAATATTGGAAAGGCGGTGGTATATAATTATGACAATGACTATCAGCTGGTTGATTCAACGATCTTTAAGAAGGGTGAATTTTATCAGAACTACGCCACTCCTGAACCCAGGATTGCATTAACTTATATCATCGATTCACTGTCCTCAATAAAACTCAGCTATTCAAGAGCTGGCCAGTATGTTCATCTTGCCCAGAATTCAACGGCAGGTACTCCTCTGGATGTATGGTTTCCTTCAAGTCCAAACATTCATCCTCAGATTTCCAATCAGATAGCAATTGGTTATTTCAGGAATTTTCTCAATGACCGGTTAGAGGCTTCCATCGAAGTATATTATAAAAAAATAAAACATGCAATTGATTTTAAAGATCATGCCAGTCTTCTATTGAACAAATATGTGGAAGGTGAAATGAGATTTGGAATGACCACATCCTATGGTATGGAATTACTTCTCAGAAAGAATGAAGGACGTCTGAATGGCTGGATCAGTTATACTTTGTCAAAAACAGAAAGAGATTTTGATGAGATTAATAATGGCAGGCCTTATCCTGCACCTTATGACAGGCCTCATAATGTATCGGTTGTGTTGAATTATGAAATAACCCGGAGATTGTGGATCTCAGCAAACTGGGTATACTGCACAGGTTTACCAGTAACTTTCCCTACCGGCCGGTTTGAATATATGGGAATAATTGCACCTGTGTATTCTGACCGTAACTCATACAGGATGCCCGATTATCACAGACTTGATGTTTCTGCATCCCTTCAATCAAAGATTAAGCCGGGAAGAAGATGGAATTATGATCTGAATTTGTCTGTCTATAATGCCTATGCAAGGAAAAATGCCTGGGCTATAAATTTTGTTCAGGATGAGGAAGATCCAACAATGACATATGCCGAGATGACTTACCTTTTCCCAATAGTTCCGGCATTGACATTTAATTTTCATTTTTGAGAAACATAACAAGGTCATGCAGAATATTTTCAGAAATATTATTTATCTCCTTGCGATTTCAGGTCTATGGCAATGTACTGAAAGGATTGAGATAGAAGTAGATTCTTCGTACACCCGCCTTGTGGTTGAAGGTAATATTAGCACTGATACCATACAGCATTCGGTTAGGCTTTCCAAATCCAGTAATTATTTTTACAACAAGCCGGCACTTTCCGTTTCGGGCGCGATGGTAAGCATTAGTGATGGGGATAGTACAGTTTTGTTGGATGAAAGCCAGAAATATCCCGGTACTTATTTGACAGATCCGGATTTTTATGGAGTACCCGGTAAAACTTATACCCTCACGATCAGTCATGTGGATGTTAATGAAAATGGAGTATTTGAGGAATATAATGCCAGTTCTGAACTCAAGCCAATGATTTCCATTGATTCCATTCAACTTGAGCAATTGGCAGGTAATAATTATAATTTTTATGAGATTCTGTTATTTACCTGGGATCCACCCGAGAAGAATTTCTATGCCTTTAAGGTGCTGAAGAACGGAGTCTTGATAAAGGATTCACTTTATGAAATAATCGTACAGGATGATGTTTTTTTCAATGGAAATTATACGTATGGCATACCAACTCAGTTTCTTGATCAAAATAAGGAAGATGAAATCATTATGCCAGGAGATACCATTACCTTTGAAATAAACGGTATAACTGAAGAATATTATAAATTTGTAATAGAAGCACAGAGTGAAATATTTTATCAAACCCCATTATTCAGTGGCCCTCCGGCCAATATAAGCTCGAATATTTCAAATGACGCCATCGGATTTTTTACAGCATATTCTGTTGGAAGATGCAGTGTTGTTTATCGGGGTAAATAATACAAAAGAAAGCCCGTCTTTTCAGGACGGGCTTCATCTCTAAAGCTTTTATTAGTAAATATGGATCTGGTGTTTTTTCCTTATGATCATTTCAGGTTGTCCCCGATGCAGGCTGATTAATCCGGTTACCCATATCTCTCTTCCCTCAAAGAATATCTCCGGTCTCCTGCTGAATTGTCTGGCCCTGTGTCCAGGGATTATGACGCTGAAGTCTTGATAAGGATACCTTGCCCCAAAGTACAGAAAATATTCATCAGTTTCCCTGCTGTACCAGGTTTCGATAACCCGGCCGTATACATTCATTATTTCTCCAACATAGTAGATGGCATCATATGCTGAGGTAGTTCTGATCCTGTAGCCCGAAGTATAATACCAGTAATGGTAATCAGGATACATCATCATGTACTCATGATACATGTTGTGAGTCCAAAACAAATGGATATCAACAGGTGCACGATAAGGATGATGAATCTTTCTGTATTCAACAGGTCTCGGTCTGTTAACATCATAAACTTCACGGTGAACACGCTCACGCTGAGGAGTATTATAATTCTTCCTTTCTACCTCGTAGGTGCGTGAATTAACACTGTTGCCTCTTCCATTATTGGCTGAGTAACCAGGGCGCGAGTTAACGGAATTTGACCTAACAGGTTCAACATTCTTATGTAAATCGGTTTTATTGCTATTGATTTTATCAGTTATACTCCGGTTCGAATTAACTTTAGGATCAATGGACATATTCTGGTCTCCTACGTTATTATTCCTGTTAACATTCTCGGAACGGTCGGATTTCATTTCGACAGAGCGGGAGGTGTTATTATCTGACCTTTCAGTGGTCATTTCACTCTTTTTCCTGTCTGCATTATTAACTTCAGTGCTGCTGCTTTTTGAAGGCCTTTGCGCGTAAGTTGCCAGGAAAATAAGTGACATAATCGATATGACAATTACTTTTTTCATGGCTTTCATTTATTATTTGTTAAACATTCGTTAAGTAGAATGCAAAATCTCTGCCAAACTTTTAAAACTAATTTTTAATGGAATATTATGGCTTTAGAAAAATCCGTGATTATTACTAATTTTACAAGCATCCTGGATAGATGAACAGAAGACTCAGGACAGTCGTTTTAATCAAATCAATGATATAAATGCGTTTCCGGCAATTCAGGATAAAAAACTACCGTTCACTTATTGATACAGGCTGGGTTAATCTTGCAACTGATAATATTACTGGTATTATCGGTCAGAATGAATCCGGGAAAACTTCCATACTGGAAGCTTTATATAGTTTTTATACTGGTAAAATCAATGATGATATACTCAGGAGTGATCTCAGCATGCCTGTCGTTTATTGTGCCTTTGAAACAAACTTACAACAACTCTCAAAATTAATCACCGAGAAAAAATTCCCCGAACAGGTTATCGATTCAATTGAAGACACAGGATTGGTTACAATTGGAAGATTTTGGGAGGATGAAAAAAACAGCTATCTGACTTTTGGAGATGATAAACTTTCAGCTTATTTCCAGAAGCAATCAAAAGAAAAACAGGAATTTGAGAAAAAAGTTGAAGAAGAAATTTTAAGGGTAATAGATGAAGCAGATAAGGCTAATGAAGAGTATCAGCTTGCCATGAAGGAGAAAAACGAAGAACAGAAACTATTATCCTCCCTTGAATCAAAACAATCTAAAATCCAGAAAACCTTTGACAGATCTCCTAATCAAGAAAACAGCAGTCGGCTTGAAAAGTTCATGCTGGAACTTGAGCGTTCAAAAAAACGTTTGGAGAAAAAGAATAAAACCTATGATACAAAACTTGCCAAAGCCACAGATTTTGCTGAAAAAGCCAGGTATGCTCTTTGGTGCATCAGATCGGTGGATGAATATAAAACAGTATCAGAAACATGCCAGTATTCATTAAATGAATTGAATATAGCACAAGCGCGGTATGAAAATCTAATTGGAATAAGAAAAAAAAGGCGAGCCCATTCACGAATTGAGATTCTTGAAAGCCGGCACAGGGAAAACCTTGCCCGCATGGAAGATGCAAAACAGCAGGTATCGACAAGAAAAACTGTCACAGCAAGAATATTAAAGGGTATAAGTCCTGCCGAAGCAGAAGAACTGGTGGATAAAGAAAATGAAAAAATAAGCCACTATTATTCTCAACATGAACTTGCCGTAGAGATATTCAGGTATATACCTGTTTTTGAAATGTTTGAAGATTTTAGCAGCCTGCTTCCGGACCGGATCGATATAGATGATGTTTTCGCTGCGAAAAGCCATATTGAGGGATTAAAGGCAGCCCGGAATTTTTTAACTATAGCCAATCTGGATGAAAGTTTTTTCGATGTCAGTAACAGCCGGATATTGCATCAGAAAATCGAAAGGCTGAATAATGAAATCACATTAAATTTCCATGAATACTGGCATCAGAACCTGGGAAATCAGAATAAAATCAGGATTATTTTTGAGCTGGAACATTATGATAACAGTCACCCGGATAAAATGGGGAAACCTTATCTTGAATTCTGGATAAAAGATAACCAGGAAAGCCTTTACCCGAAACAACGAAGCAGGGGGGTACGGTGGTTTCTGTCATTTTATCTTGAACTGAAAGCCAGTGCTATTTTATACAAAGAACGATCACGGGTATTTTTAATTGATGAGCCAGGACTGAGCCTTCATGCAAGAGCACAGGAAGATGTCCTGAAAGTACTGGAAGATGTCAAAGAAGAAATTCAAATAATATATACCACTCATTCTCCTCATCTTATTAATGTTAGCAAGTTGTACAGACTGCTGGCTGTTCAAAGATCAGTTGCGGATGATATGAAGAGCGGTACTATTATATTTGATGCTCAATCCCTTAATAAGGCATCCACTGATACCTTATCCCCGATATATACCCTCATGGGGACAAAACTCAGCGATCATCAGTTTATACAGAAAAAAAATAATCTTATTGTTGAAGACATAACTACTTTCCATTATCTTAAAACTATTTTCCGCCTGATTGAATTTCACAAGGATATCTTTTTTCTGCCGGCAACAGATGTATTGAGTGTGCCGGCACTTGTAAACTTATTGATAGGATGGAAACTCGATTTTATAATTCTTCTGGATGATGATGATAACGGCAACATTGTCTACGATGATTTAAAGTCCAATTTGTTTCAGAATAGCAATAAACTGGCAGCAAGGAAAATAATCAAATTTGATAACAAGTCGGGAATAGAAGACCTTTTCTCAAAAAATGATTTTAAGAATTTCATCCTCCATCAAAGAGCAAATATAACCGGATCCAATCTGAAATACATAGTTAATAATAACCTGTCGCGTAATTTGCTTGCCTCAAATTTTGTCCTTCATGTTCAGGGCACAAAAGTTAAATTTGAGGATTTTGATGAAGAAACCAGGGAAAATATCAGCATACTTGTTCACAATCTCGACAATCTCCTGGAATAGCCTGTTAAGGTCTTTTAATATTTTATTATTTTTTCAACATCATTTTTATTCAGGTACGCTCTGATAATCTGATGAATATCCCTGTTATCTTCGTAGATTTTGACGCACTCTAGCAATGAATCAAGGTGAACATACGATTCTTCAGTATCGAGGTAACCAAATCCAATGTACTTACCATTTTCAACCTGCACGATTGATCTTTCTGATTGATTCCTTCCTTTATCGATGATAAGGAAATTCTTATTATCATAATAAAAGGTACTTAATGCTTTTGTGACTCGGTTATTATAAATAGCAGCGGATTCTTTACCAATACAGGCTCCGTTACATTGTCTGATCTCATGATGAAAACAAGCTCCTTCTGTTTCGTACAGCCCGCATAGTTTCTGACATAGCCAGAACCTTTCTGCCAGTCGAGATAAATTGGTTTTTGCTTCTGCCTGATTTGTATAACACGTATATGGAGTCTCATTAAGGCGCAAAGCTGTACGATCTATTTTCAAATTCAGGTATCCTTTATCGTCTTTGAATGAATAAAGTCCGTATTGCATTACTTTCCTTTTCTGAGCCCTGTTGTAATACGGAGTATGTTTCTTGATTTCACTTGATTCAATAAGAAGTGCGACAAGTTCGCTTCCTGTAACCTCACATTCAACAGATGCGATGTTTTCTTTCAACTCAATTGACCGTCTTGAACCGTTATTGCTAAGATGACTTAAAACCCTTTGCCTTATATTGCGGCTTTTTCCTATATAAATTACCTGGTTCTGATCATTTAAGAAATAATATACTCCTGTATTTTCCGGCAGATTATCAATAATTTTCCGATCGAGCAGGGGATGCAGGTTTTTAAGGTTAGGACGGGATGCAGCGGTTAGCAGGTCATCATCACCGTTCTCATTGCACTTTTTAAGTAACTTTTCCAGGAGTTTCACAGTTGCAAGAGCATCTCCTGCAGCACGATGCCGGTTTTCAATAGTGATGCCAAGATCCTGGCAAATATTGCCAAGGCTGTAAGAACGGTGTCCGGGAAATAACCGTCTGGATAACTGCAGAGTACAAAGATTGTTCCTGGTGAAATCAAAACCAAGACTTTTAAATTCACTTCTTATAAATCTATAGTCAAAGCTAACATTATGAGCAACAATTATTTTATCATCAGTCATTTCAACTAATTGTTTAGCTATCTCGTAAAACTTTGGAGCGTCGGCAACCATTTCATTGGTTATACCTGTTAATGAAGTGATAAAATAGGGTATAGGTTTTTCGGGATTGACCAGTGATGTAAATTCATTAACAATTTCTTTCCCATTGAAAATATATAAAGCGATTTCAGTTATCTTCTCAGATTTTGGACTACCGCCTGTGGTTTCTATATCGACTATGGCATACATTTCAGTAGCAAATATTCGAAATCTTATTGAAACAGCGAATATTTTTTTATTAACACGGCAAAACCGACAGAATTATTGATATTCAAATCTTATGAATCTGGAATCTATAATTTTTTAAATCTGATAAATCTGATGAACTTAAAGATTAAGTTTATTGTAGAAATAAATTCTCACCGGCCCCATCAGGCCCGATTCACGCAGATCATAGTCATTATTTGGAATGGTTTCCATAGGGTATGACCATGCATTCGGCAACCTGGTAATATTGGTACTGGAAACACGCTTATCAGGTGCCAATCTGGCATCACCACATAACCGGTTTGCCCATACATTTGCTACTTCAATAACCAGTTTATTCTGTCCCGGTTTTATATACTTTGTGATGTCGATCCTGAATGGACCGCACCAAAGAATGCCTACATTTTCATTATTAATGTAAACATCTGCTACTTCCTGAACCTTGCCAAGTTCGAGTATGATAGCCTGACCTTTCATTAGGTCACTTTCACTCAAATTAAATGTATTATGATACGAAGCAATACCTGAGAAAAATCGTATTCCTGGATCATCTGACTTACTCCAAGAAGACAGGCTGTTGAATATCGAAGAATCAGGAGCATACCTGTCATCTGAAAAGGTCAAAATCCATGGCCCTTCCAGGGTAATGGGATCTTGCATTGTCACAGTTTTAAATAGATGTTTCTTACCGTTATTAAGGGTAATACTATATGCACCAGTACCAGAAATTATCCATTCGTTTCCATCAAATAAAGGCAGAAATCCTGATTGCTGAGCAAATTGGTAATTCCCACCCGGGAAAATAGTTATATCATTTATCTTGAGTTCAGTCGCATGGATCCCAGATGGCCTTATAAAAACAACGAATACTGAACCTGAGGGATTAAGATATAAAGGTAACCTGATCTGTTCGCCCGAGTCAGTATACAAAGGACAAATGCTGGTTTTCCCGGTCAGAGGATCCCATAATTCCGGAATCATACCGGTTACTCTGAATATTCCTTCAGATTGAATCTGCTTAGCAGTTGTATTCCTGATGAAGTAAATTTCAGCATTATCTGTTTGCCTGTGAATGAAATCCAGCTCCTCCGGCATTATCCCAGTAACAGCCTGAAAATCAGGAATTATTTTCATTTCTTTCAATATTTCAGTTACGTTTCTCCCCCAGATCACTTTTCCTTTGCCGTACTTGTTTTCCAGAACGGTAATGCCATCGCAGGCTCCCCATATACTATCCGCTATTTCTTTAACCAGCATGGATTTATCACTATAATTGAATAAACTTTGAATTCCTTCAGGTTTCGGTCCGACAACAACCGCACCTTCCTGTATCAATTCTTCAAGTCGTCGGATGACCTCGAGACTAATCAACCTTGAATCAGGAAGCACCAGTATTTCGTAATTCTGCCCATGAGGAAGGATTAGTTTACCGTTTTTAACTTCCAATCTGTTGATTATAATATCAGCATTTGTATAATCATAATCGTAACCGGGAATGAAATTCGGATCAGTACTTTTAGGAGGAACAAAATTAGGTGTTGAATCTCCATAAAAATAAAGTATATCTCCCACAAAATTTCCCTGTTGCAACATGTAACTACAGCGGGACAAGTAGTCCATAAAAGGTTTTGATTTCGGCCACCAGATCAGTGAAGTATTAATAATAGTGCCAAAACTGTAAATCCATCCCGGCCTTCCGGCTGCTTCAGGAACATGCGGAGATGTGTGAAAAATAATCCGGTTTAATCCCTCACAAAATGCCCGATCGGCAGAAGGTTTCAGATCACCCGGCCCATCCTGCCAGAGCCAGGTACAGGTAAATGACTCGGCTTCAACATATTTCTTATTATAAATATGTGAAGCACAGGCTACTCCTTTTATTACCTGAAGTATATCTTTTGGATAATCAGGATGTTGTGGATGATTATACCAGAACTCACCTCGTGGCCAGCTCAGAACACCAGATGCCCGTAGTGATTCAAATGGACAATTATGTACAGGCATTCCCGGCCCTGCCGCTTCCGCAACAAACTCAAGTCCGTGTTCCCTGCATATTTCCCTGGCCCTGGCATAATGATTATCAATGATCAGGTCAGACAAAGTTTGCTGGTAATCGAATCTGAATCTCTCGGTTATTTCGGGTGAATTAATAACATATCCATCAAAGACAGGAAGAAAAGGTATCAGTTCATAGGAATTTCTTTCCTTAAATTCTGTTTGCATTAAAGGTGTCCAGAGATCACCCCTGACTTCATAGCTATCACCATAAAGGTATTTTAAGGCAGTTTTATTGAGGTTTCCCAGCTTTTTTTCGAGGTTGTCAATAAAATACATAACATGAGCTTCTGTAGCTTCAGCACTGAAATGATCGATCATAGGTCCCGCTGAATTTGCGGAGTGAGAGAACAGAAGTTGCCCTGTGTTTGCACATACATATCTGGTAATTACCCATTTGCCTTCAGGAATTGTCCATGTCAGCTTTCCATTATCCAGCATGAAATCAGTTAAGTTAAATATCGAGGATGTGTCTGATATAATTTTATCTTCATTCACAGGGTAAGCCAGTACAGCAATATCTCTGTAAAAAACAGGCATACCATCTTCATTTCTCTGGATCCAACTGTTTTTTTTATTGTAGATATCAGGTAATTCAGGGAAATCAAGGACTTCATCAAATGTACCGGGACCAGAGACATATTCATGTGACCGGAATAGTCCCATTGTGCAATGTTCCGGTCTTGTCCATGGGCCCCCCGCATTCCATCCTGATGAATATGTTAGTCCGATTTCCAATCCAAGACGGCCGGCTTCCCTTATAGCATATACAATTGCATTTACCGATTCTTCACCCATAAAAGGGGGCCCATCAGGAACAACATTCTTTTCATCGACAACCGGTCGTATATCCCAGATATCATATCCACCCATGCCTTTCTCTTTGGCTTCAATAAGCTCTGCTGTTAGCCTGTTTGTATCAACATTGCCGTCTACCCAGCACCAGTAACCTCGTGGACGGGCATCAAGCGGGGGATTGATAAATCCTTCTTCCAGTTGCGAAACCGGTTCAGTCCTTTTTTCTGTGCAGTGAATTAAAGTAAACAACGAAAGTATTATCAGAAATGCAGAACAAATTCGATGCATGGTATTAATCCATTTTGATTTTTATTAAACATACACAAAAAAAATAGATCTGCTTTCATGTTCATATTCGTACACCTATTCCTGAAATCGTACATTTCAGATCTCTTTTTTTTCTTATCCTTGTGTCTAAGAATAAGAATTTCAACGATTTAGAAATAATGGAACAATAAATGTAGTATAGTATTACAGATGATTTTCCCACATATGTATATGCAGGTAATATTAAAGGACACAAACGTTATTCATGACGATCATGAGTATCATGAAACTGCGGAACGACTTCGCAAAATTGACCGAACGATTATACAGCTTATTTTGATTAAGGAAGAATATGAGCGGGTGATTACAGAGTATCTCCAAAATAGAGATCAGGAACCTGTTTGATTTGGTATATAAATTATTTCTTATGAATTTTATTCAATACTTCTTCCTGGACGGAAGGTGGCAATGGCATGTACTGATAAAACTCCATGGAGTAATTAGCCCGGCCACTTGACATGTTTCTGAGCTGTGTTGCATATCCAAACATTTCCATCAGGGGAACAAGTCCGTTGAGTTTCTGGGCTCCTTTCCTGAACCTTCGCATAGATTCAATTTTACCCCGTTTTCTGTTCAGATTGCTGATAATATCACCGATATAATCATCCGGTGTATTTATTTCGATTCTCATCACAGGTTCAAGAATAACCGGATTAGCTTTAAGGAATCCGTTTCTAAAACAGATGGAAGCGCAGGTCTGGAAGGCAAAATCTGATGAATCCACAGCATGAGAAGTGCCATCAAGAAGGACAACTTTCACATCAATCACAGGAAATCCAGTAAGTATACCTTCCTCAATGGTTTTATGAATACCTTTTATGACTGAGGGGATGTATTCTATTGGTATTGCACCCCCTTTAATATTATTGACAAATTCAAATCCATTACCCTGGTTAGGTTCAATACGCATTATAGTATGG
>Ga0153916_10001989_pt1 | contig 14965 bp, 18 predicted proteins | sample Opewatmetagenome_FD_109642 | JGI IMG/M metagenome (GOLD analysis project Ga0153916, IMG submission 109642) | Freshwater wetland microbial communities from Ohio, USA - Open water 3 Core 3 Depth 4 metaG | ecosystem: Environmental > Aquatic > Freshwater > Wetlands | place: USA: Ohio, Lake Erie...
GTTAGCATAGAATAAGATAAAAAGCAAGGAATAATTTCAAGGAAAGAATACGAAAACTATACCTCATATTACGCCTAGTGTGTGCATGGAGTGTACCTAAAGTGTACCTGAAGTGACACTTTTTCATAATTATTCAACAAAATCACTACATTTGTATAACAATTTATAGGAATTTATGTAAACATTACCTGCATCCATTTAGTAGACAGTGTGTTTCCATAATAATATCAAGGACTTATTACCATAACATCATCTTCACATAAGTATTACACATAATAAAGATTAACAGAATCTTAATTGGTATAGACTATTATGTAAAGCTTTAACATTGTCATAATAAGCCATTGATATTGTTGTCATAATTGGTAATAGGGGGGTAATATTATGGTTAGATGTTATGGGAAGTTAATGTGGTAGGTTTTTCTGGAAAGGGTTTTTCATAAGGGGAGGGGGAAGATTATGGGAAGGGCTTATAAGGTGATCTGACCCTAGTAAAATTTTTAATGTATTTTTGTAAATCCTTGATCTATAAGAATAAAATAGAGAATTACTTTCCGAGACCATCTCCAACCTCTTTAAAATTTTTTATAAAACTCTATTTTTGGTTATTTCTTGCCTATTTCGATAGAGTAGCGATAGATAAAACTTGTTAAAAGTAGATAAGAATGTGCTATAATGGTGAAAACGTCAACCTATACGCTTAGAAGGATATTATTATGGCAGATTTACCAGAAGATTTAGAAAGAAAAACCGACCAATTTACACGTCTCCAAAAAAATTATTGTCAGTTCAGGTCAAAAGGCTTCACTATGGCAGTGGCTGCTCAGAAGGCAGGTTCCTCTGCAAAGGATCGGGCAAGTCTTTCCAGACTAGGTTATGGGATTGAGCAGATTGAGGGAGCTAAGGAGTACATCGAATTCCTAAAAGGACAGAGATCCACTATGGCCTCAATCGATGAAAACGATCTAATGACCTTATTGAAGGACGTGTATGAACGTTCAATGAAAGATAAGAATTATAGGGAAGCGAATAAGTCTGCTGAGTTGATGGCTAAGTGCCTAGGTCTCTTAAGCAAGGAAGTTATAAACCTTCAGAAGAGAGGTGAGACAGACGAAGTAGCAGAAGGAACAGTAGAAAACATCACCCCTTTTAAAGAAGATGAGGGAGAAGAGACTACGAAAGAAAGAACTGTTGAGAGAATGGAGAGACTGCAGCATATGATGAAAGAATTGAATAGATAAAACAACAATCTAATGAAATCAATTACTTACAAATCTTGCCTATATACTTATAAAACAGTTATATAATCTAGATTTTAAAGTTAGAGTATAGGCCCCACCCCTACTTGTCCCCATTGTAACACAGAAATCCACAACATGCAAAACTCTAAAGAAAAAATGAAGTGTTTTCAACGTTTTAAAAGAAAATTAATCTTCCGGCAAACTAAAGCAGAATCACTCTTTTCCTCCCTACTAACTTCTATGGGATTGAAATTTAAGGAACAACGAGGTTTCTTTGCTAAAACAAAAACTTTTTTTATTGCCGATTTTTATTTATCAAAACCCTATCGTGTTGTAATTGAGATTGATGGAGGCTATCACCGAACAACAAAGCAGTTGTTGAAAGATCTAGCAAAAGAAGAATATTTCAATCTACGGCGTTATCATGTTATTCGTTTTTGCAATGAAGATGTAGAAAACAATATCGCATTTGTCAAAAAGCGTTTAAAGAAATTCCTAAAACAAGCTATAAAAGCTAATACCTCAGCCCGATTACGAAAAGATAGACCAGTTCTACTCGATATAACCTATGAAAGAGCCTAGACCATGCTTTTAACAAAGATTACATTCTCAGCTACTACCCTAGCCGACTATACTACAGACCTAGCTAGAAACGTTTCTTTTACCCAAATTGAGGCCTTCTAATGTCAGAGACAATTCAAGATAAGCAGCTAATACGAAAATTAGAAGCAGAACTTCTAGAGCAGATGATTGTAAAAGCTAGAACAGATTTCTATACTTTTGTGAAATTGATGGCTCCAACAGTACTACCTGATAAGTTTGTTGATGGTCTGCATATTCATATTATCTGCAGAAAGCTGCAAGAAGTAGCAGAATCAGTAATAGATACAACAAAAGATCCAATGAGACTTCAGATAATGGTTCCACCTCGTTCTATGAAATCACGAATAGCCTCTAACCTATTTCCAGCCTGGTGCTTAGGCAGACAACCTAATTGGGGCTTTCTTGCTATTGGAGCTGACTTTGAATTCGCTGTTGATAACTTTGGTAGACCGACAAAAGATATTATCGATAGTCCACAGTATCAAGTAATCTTTCCAAAGACTTACTTAAAGAAAGATGTAAAATCTGCTGGGAGATGGGCTACGACTAAAAAGGGAATGTTTGTGGCTAAGGGGGCGGGACAGAATATTGCTGGTCGTAGTGCACATATAACACTTTGTGATGATATCATAACTGAGCAGACTAATGATGTTGAAAGACGTAAAATTAACAGTTGGTATCAGAAAGGTTTAAGAACGCGTCTTCTTCCTAGAGGAGCTGAGATTATTATTAATACCAGATGGTTTGTAGAAGATATTTCTGGCTATATGTTAAAGGTAGATAAAGATTCAGCAAGACCTTGGGAAGTAATAAAAATACCAGCAATATTAACGGAAGAAGCTTCAAAGTTTTTAAGACAAGAAGTGGCTGAGGATGATCCTCGATTTATGGAAGGTACGTCTTTTTGGCCTGAGTTTTGGCCTACAAAGCTTCTCTTAGAGAAAAAACAAACAATGGATCCCGTAGAATGGGCTGCTTTATATCAACAAGAACCTATACTTTTAGAAGGCGGTATCGTTAAAAGAGAAGACTTCCAGATCTGGGATAGTCCAGAACCACCAAAATGCAAATATATTATTGTTTCAATGGATACTGCGTTATCCCAGAAAGAAGTTGCAAACTACTCTGCTTTTACCGTATGGGGTATTTTCTCTAATATCGTAGAAACATTTGACAAAATACCTATCGCTCAAGAAAGTATGATATTATTATCTGCTGGAAAAGGAAAATGGGATTTTACTCAACTCTGTGATAAATGCCAAGAGTTGGATAAACGCTATGTGCCTGACTATTTTATCGTGGAAGAAGCTTCTGCAGGTTTAATGTTGATCCCGGAATTACAAAAACGTTCACTGCCTGTCTTACCGCATAAACCAGAAAGAGACAAGACTTTTAGATTACAAGCGACAACTCCTTATTTTCGAGCAAAAAGAATTTGGATACCTAAAGATAAAAAATGGGCTGAGGATGTTGTACAGGAAGTAGCTTCTTTTCAACCTAGATTGAAAAATCAACAAGACGACTTAACAGATACGGTTTCACAAGCAATTATCTGGATGCGTGATAATCTAAAAATTGATAACGATGCCTACTCTAATCGTTGGGATGATGAAATACAAACACAAAGAGCTAAAACCTACTGGTCAGGAGCCTTGACAAATCAACGGGTTTAGTGTATAATGAGAAAAACAAGGAATAACAATGACCGTTTATAAAAAGTCTAACAAATCTGAGAAAAAACTAAGCAAACTACAAAAAGAATCTGAGCAAATCTCATTAGCCGATACTTCGCAAGTAACAGAAAACGAAGACGGTTCAATAACAGTTGATTTTATAGAGACTGAAGATTTAGAAAATGATGATAATCTTTACGGTTCAGTAACTGCAACGGGGCACTATTCAAATTTGATCTCGAAACTTGATGCAGAACAGATTAAAAGTGTTAGTGCTTCTATTATTGCTAATGTCGAAGCCGATGATAATTCTAGAAAAGATTGGCTTGAGACCTTAAAATTCGGATTCGATCTATTGGGTGTAAAAGTTGAAGAGAAGAATACTCCTTTCGAAGGAGCGTGTTCAGCTCAGCATCCACTTCTGATGGAATCTGCAGTGAAGTTTCAATCAAAAGCTTCTAATGAACTACTCCCAGCTAATGGACCAGCTAAAACTGAAGTCCTTGGCGATTTAACTGTCGAAAAAGAAGAACAAGCTAGACGCGTTAAAGAGCATATGAATTATCAAATTCTGGAAGAAATGACAGAGTTCATTCCAGATGCAGAGAGAATGCTTCTTTATGTACCTCTAGTAGGATCTGGATTTAAGAAAACTTATTTTAACGCCCACTTAGAACGTCCTTGTTCAGAATTTGTACCTGCAGATCAATTTATCGTACCTAATTCTGCACCAGATTTGTTTAGAGCAGATAGATACACACACGTTCTTTATAAAACTAAATATGAACTAGAAGCTGACTTTGCTGCAGGTCTCTACGCTCGTCCTGAATTAGGATTAGGTGAACCTTCAGAGCCTAAACTTTCAGAGGTCCAGAAAAAGACACATGCCTTGATGGGTATAGAAGTTGGTTTAGGGGAGCGGGACAAAGTTTACACCCTCTATGAACAACACGTACTTCTTTTTATCGAAGGTCTAGACACTAACGAAGAAACTAAGGATTACAAAGTCGCATCTCCGTACGTAGTAACAGTTGACGCTAATTCTACTGAAATACTAAGTATCCGTCGTAATTGGCGTGAAGGGGATAAGAAGCGTAGGAAGCGTGTTATTTTTACTCACTATACGTTTGTACCCTCTTTCAACTTCTACGGTTTTGGTTTTCTGCATCTTTTAGGCAATTTACAACTTTCCCTTACCGCAGCTTTGCGTTCTTTAGTTGATGCAGGACAATTTGCTAACTTACAAGGTGGATTTAAACTAAAAGGTGTTCGTATTTCTGGTGATGGTTCTCCAGTGCATCCAGGCCAATTTAAAGATGTTGAATCCCATCTTATGGACATCAACAAATCGATAATGACCTTACCTTTTAAGGAACCTTCATCTGTTCTATATCAAATGCTAAACTTCCTTGATGCTAAAGGTCAGAAATTTGCTGATTCAACAGAGCAAGTCATAGCAGATTCAGTTAACTATGGACCTGTTGGAACTACTATGGCTTTGTTGGAAGCTTCTACAAAGTTTTTCTCAGCTATTCATAAGCGTTTGCATGCCGCTTTGAAGAATGAGTTAAAAATTATTGCAGAGATTAACTCCGAAACTTTGGAAGACGACACTGAATATAATATAAAAAATCAGACTATGCGTATTTCTAGGGACGATTACGGACTGAATGTAGCAGTTATACCTGTCTCAGATCCTAACTCTTCTTCCTCTGCACATCGTATGGCTAAGGCACAAACTTTATACGAATTTGCGATGCGTTCTCCAGAGTATCATGATATGCGAGAAGTTTTAAGACACGTGTATGTAAATATGGACTTTGTGCACATCGATCGTATTATGCCAAAGCCAGAAGAAGCACAACAAAACGATCCTTTGACAGATCTTCAAATGGCAGGACAGGGTAAACCTATAAAAGCTTTTCCAGGTCAAGATCATCAATCTCATATTACATTGAAACAGGCCTTTTTACAAAATCCTGCTACAAGCCAAAATCCAGCTATGCAAAAACTAGCAGTATTAATTCAAGCTAATATACAAGAACATATTCTTCTACAGTTTACTGAACAAGTACAAGCTGCTATGGCTCAATCTGCATCACAGCAGGGTGTTTCTCCTGAACAAGCAATGTCTCTCGCAGCAACTAAAGTTGCACAGATGAACTTACAGCAAATGCAGCAACAAGCAGAAGCAGCGCAGCAATCACCAAAAGACCAAGCTACCTTGCTTTTAGCTCAAGCAGAGTTGATGGATACTCAAACACAACAACGAAAACAAGCATGGCTTGAGAAAAAAGATACGGCGGATTTAGAATTGAAGAAAGAGCAACTTGACCTACAAAAAATGAAGCTTGTATCTGAAGCAACGACCGTCGATAAGAAAATCGCTGCTGAAACACAGAAGTTAGTAACAACTAAAGGTCTAGATGCCATGATACAAGGCCTTTCTGATAAAACGAAAGACAAACCAAAGAATGAAACAACCACTAAACGATAACTCGACGGTAAGGCATTTGGATTATGATAAACGTGAAGAAACGCTAATGCGTGCTTTAGAAGATACATTGTATGAAAGATGTACTGGCCTAACAGTATCAGCTGTTATCGGAACGTTACAGATTTTGACAGAAAAATTTTAACAAGAACGAGGATTATAATGATGACTGATAATATCGAGGAATTTCCTGGTACTACTCTTTTAGATATCGAACCTTCTACCATTCTTTCTGCAGCACTCAAAGCAGATTTGTCTACAAGTATTGTAATAGGTATAAATGAAAATGAAGAGCTTTATTTTGCCTCTTCTACCGGTAACATGGCTAATATTCTATATTACTTAGAGTTAGCTAAAAAAGAACTTCTTGACTTTGCATAAAATGTGTGGTATTATAGTATAATGGATAATAGTATGTATACAGAACAAAAATTTATGAGTGAATTTCGTAAACTCTTAGATGAAAAGATAACTTCTTTGTCAGCAACTACTGTTGCCTATCCATTACCACATGAAGAGTACCTAGTAAATGTGGGCGCCATACGGGCGCTTATTTCGACTAAGGAAGAATTCGAACATCTCTTAAAAACATTTTTTACAGGATAATATAAATGACGACTTCACTTTTAAATTCGTATCAAGCTAGTAGCAAGATGTCTCAAAATAGCTGGATTACAGATCCTTCAATTCCAGATCCAGAGAATCTACCGATTCCTCTTGGATGGTGCGTTCTAATTAGACCGTATCCAATTAACTACAATCGTGAAAAAACCTCGATTATCATGTCTGATTCAGATATTGATTTTCTAAATCACGTAACTAATATGGGTAGAGTAGTGGCTGTAGGTCAGTCCTGCTGGACCCGTTCCGAACACAAAGACGCAATGGGCGAGTATGCTCCTTGGGCTAAAGTGGGCGATTTCGTATCTTTTCCTAAAAATGTAGGATCAAGACGTAAGTTTAAAGGCGTATCTTATGTATTGTTAGTAGATGACGAAATCGTTGAACGTCTACCAGATCCACAAGTTTTTGATGATGGTTTCTATAAAGTAGAGATCCCTCAAGAACATTTGGAGAAATACAACACAATATATAAGAAAGAAAACACTCTATGACAACAGGATACACTGAAATACCTATAAAACGAGACGCAATCACGGTGGAGTTTGAAGAAAACGAACCGACAGTCGTCGATACCGCGGCAGTTGAAGATGTTACTCTTGCTGAAGCCGTGAAAGTAGAAGCTCCTGCTATAGAAGTACCTACTACTTCTGCTAAACCTAAGGAACAATCTAGGGCGCAAAAACGTATACGTCAGTTAAGCGCTGAAAAGCAAGATGCCCTCAGTCAATTAGAACAAATGAAAAAGGATAAGCTTGAATTAGAACGTAAACTAATAGAAGGTTCAAAACATTCTAAAACATCTATGAAAGATACGTTAGATAGTCAAGTAAAAATGCTTTCTTCTAATCTAAAAGAAGCTATTCAAAATGGCGATGCTGAATTAGCAGTTAGTTTGCAAAATGATTTAATAAACGCTAAAATGGAACTGGCTTCTATTAATTATGATCTGAAAACCACCGAATCAGTAGTAAAAACCGAATCAGTTGAAGAAAAAAAGATTTCTTCTGCACCAGTTTTACCAGAAGCAGCAATTGTTTGGATCGAAGAACATCCTGCTTTTTCTTCTGATGAACTCTTCCGTGTTTCTGCAATTACTGTTAATAATCAATTGCTTAGAGAAGGTTGGGACTTAGAAACAGATGAGTTTTATGAAGAGTTAAATAAACGCCTTTCTAAACGTTTTCCGGAAGCATTTGTTATCGCTGAACAAAAGGGTGTAGAATCTAAGAATGATAAAAAAACGTCTGTTGATAACCAAGAGGACGTAAAAGACAAGGTATCGAAAGCTAGATCTGTAGAACAAACAGTTTCTGGTTCCTCTCGCCCTTCTTCTGTGGCCGTAAACTCTTCTATAAAAAAGACTTCTGTTCAACTAACCGCAGACGATGTGGCGCAAGCCGAAGAATGGGGTATCTCGTTAGAACAAATGGCGCGTCGTATAGCGCATGCTTCAAATAATAAAAGAGTTGATGGGTATGTTCCCATCGTAATAAGTAAATAAGGAACCTAGAAAATGACAAAAGAAACAAAAACTAAATCTACAGATGAAACTAAAACTGAAGGTCGTACACCTCGTAAAAAAGTATATACAAGAGTACGTGAAGGCGAAATACCAGCAAGCTTGATTGAGCACTTTAAAGCTGATAACTACGATTTAAAATTAGTACGTTATTTGATTCAAGGTGATGAGGATTATCGTTATCTGTATCGTCGTGAACGTGAAGGTTATGAGTTTGTAACACCAGAAGAAATCCCTGCAAAGCATATGGCTGGTCTACAAGTTCTCAATACTAAAAACCATCAAGGTCTTGTAACTATGAGTGATCTTTGCCTTATGAAAATTGATTGCGATTTGAGAAACTCTCGTCGTAAATCTTTTCAAGATGAAACAGATCGTCATGTAAACTCTGTTGATATCCACGTATTAGAGAAAAAAGGTTTTAGAAACTTAGGTACTAAATCAAAAATAATGACAAGAGAACCTACTTTCCAAGAGTAGAATAATAGAAAAGAAGGAAAACAAAAATGGGAACTGCACCAAGAAAAGGCTTTAATCTAGCACGAACTGTAGGCTCTACAGGCACAAATGCTGGTCTTACAGCGTATAAAATTGCTACTGGCTATGCAACTGCGTTAGGCGTTGGCGATGCTGTAAAACTGACTACTGACGGTACTGTAATTAAAGCTGCTAATAGTGCAGGTAATCTCGGTATTATACGTAGTATCCAGTACACTGATACTAATGGTGACATTAAGATCACTAAGTACTGGCCTGCATCTACTACTGCGACTAACATCGAAGTATTGGTGGAAGATAATCCTCTAAATACATATCATGTTGTTGCTGATGGTCCAATCCCAGAAACAATTGTTTATCCTGGTCTGATGTACGCTATGAACTTGACAGCTGCTGATTCAGCTACTGGACGCTCTCAAATGACTGTCAACTCTATCCCTACTATTACAGGCGACGTAGATTTATCTGCTGTTGTAACCTTAGTTGGTACAGTTGCTGGTATGGCTGATGGTGATGCTTTTACAATCAAAACCACTAATCCAGCTAACTCTGCCGTGACAATAAGTATCGCTACTGCGACGACAAAAGTTGCGTTCCTAGCAGCCCTAAACGCTGTTACTGGTATCTCCGCATCTGTCGCTGCTGGTACAGGTTTCCTAACAATTCAAGCAACCGATGGTTATTTTATTACCACTGTTGAAACTGCTGGAAATCCTATCACTGACCTATTTGCTGTTGCTTCTCATACCGCTGCTGGCACCAAAGCTGTTGCTATTGGTTCCTCTATGGTAAAAGTAGTTAGCGTTCCTGATCGCGACAACAAAGTTATGGAAGTTGCTTTGACACTTCCAGCAATCTTGGCCGATAGCTAATAGTTTAAACAATAAGTAAAAGAAGGATATAAAAATGACTGTTGTAAGAGGTATGTTACCTAAATCACTAGTTCCTGGCGTCCACGAGTTCGTTGGACTGAGTTACGGAGCTACACCAGAAGAGCACTTGCCGCTCTTTGAAATGCTGACGTCTAAACGTGCTTGGGAAGAAGAAGTAATGCTTTCCGGTATGGGTGGCGCACCAACTAAAGCTGAAGGTCAAGCTGTAACGTTTGACGATATTCAAGAAACCTACACAGCTAGGTATTCTATGGAAACTGTAGCTATAGGCTTTGCCTGTTCTAAAGAAGCGTTTGATGATGACCAGTATGGCAACATCTTGCGTGCTAAATCTCAAGAACTTGGTCGCTCTATGGCAGATACTAAGCAAGTAAAAGCGGCTGCTATTTTCAACCGCGGCTTTAATACTTCTTATACTGGCGGTGATGCTCAACCACTCTTCTCTAATAACCACCCAACTTCAAGTGGTACAGATTTTGATAATAAACTTTCTGTTGACTTGTCCGAAGGTGCTTTAGAAGATGCTTGCATTTCTGTTGGTTTGTTCACCAATGATCGTGGTATCTTGATTTCTGCTAGCCCGATGTCTTTGCATATTCCAGCTCAATTGGAATTTACTGCTAACAAGATCTTGAAGGCAGAGTATTCTGGTACTTCTAGTGCTCTCATCAAAAACGCAGCTGGTACTGAGAATGTTGGTGGATTGCTGATGCAGCCTAACCTAGTTGGTATGCGTTTCCCTAAAGGTATACATGTTAACCGTCGCTTTACTGATATCGATGGTTGGTTTATGCGTACATCCGTAGCTAACGGTACCAAAATGTTTATTCGTGAAGCTCTGGCCGGTTCTAATGATGGTGACTTCTCTACTGATAACATGCTCTTCAAATTCCGTGAGCGTTATGGTCTCGGTTGGACTGATTCACGTCAGTGGATTGGTTCTGAAGGGGCTTAATATTTCGGTCTCTGATTACTGAATAATTAAGAAGAGCCCAGCTTAAAACGTTGGGCTTTTCTTTTTAAACAGTCTTGAGATATGTTATAATAGACGACAGGAGTAATTAATGTCCATTAGACGTAACAAAAAACTTTACGACGCAGTTGCAGCTGGAACCGGTTCATGGGTTGCTTTGGATTCTCGTCATGATGATAATCCAGCTAGCAGACCACTGAGAATTGTTTTAACAGCTGGAGATACATTAACTTTGCAAGGTATCGTCAAGGACGCGAAGGGAATAGATAAGTCTTTCTTAGATAATCTTTTGGCTGAAGATATCTCTACGCTAAAAATTTATACCGTCTCCGAAGTAGATATTCTGGATGGAAGTTGGACGTATATTCGTGCGATAAAAACAGGTACTGCTGGTAAAGGTATTCTAGAAGGTTATATCTAATGTCTGTGTTAAGGCATCCACTTCGTGAGGCTTTATACCATCCTTTAGTGGGTGTTTTGAGTAGCCTTCCGTATGATACCAGCGATGCTTTTCCAAGCCCTGGTGGTGCATTTTCTTCAGCTTTCTCGGCAGCCTTTGACTTAGCTATCGTAAGAAATCAGTTCTCTAGTGCATTTAGTTCTGCGTTTGCTAGATTTAATAGACCAAAAGAGTTTTCATCTGCTTTCTCAGATGCGTTTACAAATAACAATATATAATATAGGAGTTATACTATGACACAATTAACAAAAGCAGCTTTGGGTACTCAAGTATCAACACTAGCAGCAGACAATACAGCTGGCGATATCTCAGCCGCAGACCTTCGCTCCCTTTTGACTGACACGGCTGATTCCCTTGTAGGTGGACCTGCATCTGCTACTGACAATACTATTCCAAGATACGATGGCACAACTGGACAATTAATTCAAGGTTCTGGTATAGTGATTGCTGATACAACTAACGACGTATCAATAATTGGTAATATAACTCCTACTACTGGTTCTGCTTTAAGAACAGCCACTACTGCGACAAACACTATTTTGCTACAAGCTTACGATGTTGATGGTGTTGCTTACTCTACCTTTGCTACTTTGACAGCTAACAACGCTCCTGCTCTAGCAATCGCAGCTCCTGTGGGTGGTACTGTAACAATAGATGGTGCTGTCATTGGTGGTGTAACTGCTGCTGCAGGTTCATTCACTACTTTAGCTGCTTCTGGAGATGTTGCAGTTGCTACAAATAAATTCACTGTAGCGTCTGCCTCTGGTAATACTTTAGTGGCAGGTACTTTAAACGTAACTAGCGATGTAGCAGTTGCTACGAATAAATTTACAGTTGCCGCTGCTTCGGGTAATACTCTAGTAGCTGGTACATTGAATGTTACTAGTGACGTAGCGGTAGCTACTAATAAATTTACTGTTGCTGCAGCTACTGGTAATACTGTTGTTGCTGGTACTTTGGGTGTCACAGGTTTAACTTCTGTTGTTGATGTTACTTCTTCTGGTTACGCACGTAAATCAGTCGGTAATGCTCTGACAGCTACAGGTACTACTCGTGCAGACGCTTTGCAATTAGCTAAACAAATAAACAATGTTACTACTGTAGCTGCTGGTACAGGTGTTATCCTACCTGCTGGTGCTGTTGGTGATATTATAATTGTTGAAAATGCTGGTGCGAATATTGCTAAAGTCTACGCTTCAGGTGCGGATACCATTGATGGTGTTGCAGGTGCTACAGGCGTTAACTTAACCAATGCAAAACGTTGTATGTATATCTGTGTTGCGGCTAATACAATTATAAGTGCTCAACTTGGAGTTATTTCTGCTTAATTAATCTTATAATCCATGGAGGAATTTACACATGGTTGCTACAACGAGCGGTACTACGACCTTCTCTTTAGATGTTGATGAGATCATCGAACAAGCATTAGAACCACTAGGTGGAGAACATCAATCAGGTATTGATGCTGAGAAAGCTCGTCGTACATTAAATCTTGTTTTGATTATGCTTCAGAATAAAGAAATTCCACTTTCTAAATTAGAATTTACTACTCAAACTATTACTTCTGGTACAGCGGCTTACGTTTTAAATACAAATATTGTCGATGTGCTTGATTGTTCTGTTGTTTCAGATAGCACAGACTTATCTTTAGAACGTCTTTCTATAAGATCATACCAAGATTTTCCTAAAAAAGCTACTTCAGGTAGACCAACTTTATTCATGACACAGCGCAATAAAGACGCTGTAACTATGACTATGTGGCCAGTTCCTGACGCAACGTATACTACGAAACTATTAGTGTCAAAAAAGATAGAGGATATCACAGCTTCTTACCAAAAGATCGACATTAATACGCGCTATCTTCCCCTTCTAATTGCCTGGTTGTCCTACGAATTGTCTAAATCAAAATCTGGTATAGAAGAAGTTGTAAAAGCGAGACTAGAAAAAGATTACAAAGAACTATTGCCAGATACCTTTGAAGAAGATAGAGAACGTACTGACGATAGGTTAGTACCTGGAGGTATTTGTGGTAGATAGAGGTGCATGGGCTATTTCAGACCGTTCTGGTTTTAAGTACCCAATGAAAGAAATGATCAAAGAACCGGGTACTGGTTATCTAATTCATAGATCAGAATCAGATGGACAATATAACGCGGTAGATCATCCTCAAGCACACTTAACTAAGTATGCAACATTAGGTGGAGATCCTAAACCTATCAAGAACGCTAGACCAGATAGAAATTGGGTAACTGATATCTTTTTGACTGATGCTAGTGGTAATTTTTTAACAGATTCATGGACAAGTCCTATAGAGGTTTTATAATATGGTACAAATAGCAGATCTTCCAATTGCATCTACTTTAGATTCAGGCGACTTAATCCCTATTTCTCAAGGTGGTGTTTTAAAACGTGCAACGAAAGCTTTAGTGTCTAGTCCTATCTCTGATGGAGACAAAGGGGATATAACTGTTTCCAGCACTGGCACACTTTGGACGGTTGATGCTGGACTGCCTGCAGATAGAATCGCTAATGGAACAGTCTCCAACACGGAATTTCAATACTTAGATGGAGCTTCTTCTAATATTCAAGGTCAAATTAATGCAATTAATGTTGCCATTGGTCCGGTAGCAGATACTAATTCATCTACTACCTATGTGGCTTTGTATGAGGCTGCTACAGGTGTACAAGGTGGTAAAACAGATAGTGGTATCACCTACAATGCAGTAACAGGTGCCCTCTCAGCGACTTCTTTTGTTGGTCCTCTTACTGGCACAGTCACAGGTAGCCTCGTTGGAAATGCAACAACAGCCACAGATACTGCTTTAAAGAGTGGTACTGGATCGACATACGTGACAAATACTTCTCCAACGATTACGACACCAACAGTATCCGGCTTAAGCACAGCTTCTACTGAAGCAGACCAGGAAAAAATTAGTTTAGATGATTCGCCTTTTAGAGAAGGCACTTGGAGTACGATAGCTAGCGGTGCGCTTTACACCCTTTTAAGTAACGACTACGCTATGAAGTATTGGTCGCATAATACAGCCTTAGATGCTTCTGGCAACTTCCTAGGTCGTGGAGACGCTGGTACTTGTGCTGTATGGGCATTTACAGAAGGTGATAAAGAGCAGACATTTACTTCTGCTACGGCGGCACCCGGCAACGTTCCTTCTGTCTGGACTAAAACCAGAGATTTTAATGTTGCTACAGGAAATGTAACTTATTCCGGTATTGTCACTGGGGCTTCCTTTGCAGGAGCTACCACCAATTTCTCTGGTATTATGTCATCGGTAGGTGCGAACGTTGGTGCAGCGAAAATTACAAACGTTGCGAATGGAACTAGCGCGAATGATGCTGTAAACTATGGACAACTCTCAGCTATTACAGGTGGTCTATTACCTCAGAATCCAGTAGCAACACCAAACGTAATCGATGACAGCCTTTCAACTCCTCCGGGAGCGCCTGTGACTGGAGAAGCCTATCTTGTTGGCGCAGTTGCCACTGGTGCTTGGACCGGTTTAGAAGGACATTTAATGCAATGGTCAGGAGCTGCTTGGATTGATGTTTTAAATAGAGCTGTTATTGTAGGAGACCGTTTAGGTCTTGCTTTAGAGCACGGTACCGTAGCAGGTGGTTTTGCAACTAAAGATGATAATTTAGCACAAATCACAAATGCTACTCCAGGTACCTACGCATATACGTTCACAACTCCTTTAAATCAATATACAGTGGCTATCAATGGTGTAAACTCACCAGATCTTGGGCATGGCTATTATTATAATAGCACATCAGCAGCATGGGTAGAATATATCACTGGAGCAGGGACAGTGGCAGGAAATGGTTTAACTCTTTCTGGCCAGACTATGACGATTGATACAGCAATCACTGTTGACAAAAATACAGCGCAGATTCTAACAAATAAAGACATGTCGTCGGCAACGAATACATGGCCTACATTCAATCAAAATACCACTGGTAGTGCTGCAA
>Ga0153916_10001990_pt1 | contig 14961 bp, 6 predicted proteins | sample Opewatmetagenome_FD_109642 | JGI IMG/M metagenome (GOLD analysis project Ga0153916, IMG submission 109642) | Freshwater wetland microbial communities from Ohio, USA - Open water 3 Core 3 Depth 4 metaG | ecosystem: Environmental > Aquatic > Freshwater > Wetlands | place: USA: Ohio, Lake Erie, Old...
ATTTTGATTGTGGATGAAGTGCTTTCGGTGGGCGACATTGCCTACCAGGAGAAAAGCGCGGCACGGATACGACATTTCCGAGAGCAGGGTGCAACTATTTTATTGGTTTCTCACGATATGGGCAGTATCCTTAAGATGTGCAATCGAGCTGCCTGGCTGAACCACGGAGAAATCGTTCAGGTCGGGCCAGCAGAGGATGTGGTAAAGCAGTTCCAAATTTTTATGGAAGTTGAAGCGGATTAAGATCTGATTTCTTTCAAGTTGTTGATTCACCTAAAAAAAATAATTTCACAAATTGGGTATTATTGTCATTTATAATTGAAGAAAGATATTTGTCAGGTGAAATATTGGATGATTTCACACGAACCCAATATGACACCAGATATGTATTTCTCGCCTAACCCCTAATTATTAACTGCTAAACGAACTCCGATCATAACCAAAGACAATTTTTAGAAGTTATAAATTGCACACACTTAGCTGTGAAGTCGATTTTTATAGGGTTTTATAATAACTGCTGGGTAAAATACCGGAATATAATCAGCATAGATATTCCACTTCTTTAACCTCTGGTAGATGTCGCTTCTGATGAGTATCGGGTACTCGAGAACCAGATCTAAGTACTATAGAGCTGTTCAAAGGATGCCACTTTCTGCGTTCATAGAAGTGCCTTTCAATCGAATCAAAATGGAGGAAAAATGATTGACTATGTCACGGATGCGAATCATCCTCACGTGGGCGGTAACGTAAGGTTTGGCGATCATAACTCCTTTACACCCATGCTCTGGACTCAACTAATCGACCGCTTCGCCATACGATCATTGCTTGATGTTGGATGCGGAGAGGGTCATGCCGTCCGTTTTTTTCATCGATTGGGAATCATTGCTCATGGGATAGATGGGTTGGAAAAGAACGTTCGGCGTGCTATTCATCCAATCGCATTTCACGATTTAACACTTGGTCCTTACCTGATGCCTGTCGACTTTGTTCTTTCTATTGAAGTAGCCGAGCATATTGATGAAATGTATATTGATAATTACATCGATACACTGTGTAATGGAAACATTATCGCAATGACTCACGCCATCCCAGGCGACGAGGGAGGTTATCATCATGTGAATTGTCAACCTCCTCAGTATTGGATGGATAAACTCTTTGTTCGAGGATATCGACTCGACTACTATAATGATTTCTGGAGAGATTTGGCTCGCAAAGAACGCGTAGAATCATTTTTTGGAAAATCTGGGCTGATTTTTGTAAAGAATGACTAAATGAAAAATTGGCTAAAGCCTCGGAAGATATTGCGAGCCTTCTATTCAAGGAAACCGGTTGTTTTTCAAGGCTTTTGGCATGGGCCTCCACTTGGCCCGTTACGAGAATCATGCCTTCATTCATTTATTCGAATGGGCTACACCTTTGAACTTTTCACATATACTACATTAAGCGTCCCAGAAGGGGTTGTTTTAAAGAATGCAGCAGATATCATTCCCATAGACCAGATGTTTTATTATGAAAATCCACAAACCGGTCAGAAAGACCTCGGCCCATTCTCCGATCTTTTTCGCTTCAAGCTCTTAGTAGAACGTGGAGGCTGGTGGTCTGATGTAGATACAATCTGCCTTTCAGCGAATATTCCAACTGTGAAAAGAGCTTGGGCGCAGGAACTACCAGAAATAAACAACAATGCGATCGGATCCAGCCAGATAGCAATGGGTGCGGGTGATCCACTCGCTATTGAGTTGTACTCACGATGTCTGGAGCTAAGCAAGACAAAATTCCCTTACCGAGAGTCACTTGGCCCACGCCTGATTTCATCGATCATCAAGGAAATGGGGCTTCCGTCGAATATATATGGTAGCCCTGAGACATTTTACCCTATTCGTTGGATTGAGATGTTCAAATTATGGATTCCACAATTCCGAGAAGAGGTCAAAATACAAACAAGAAGGTCTTTATTCTTACCGATATACCAGTCCTTCCCCCAGTACATTGGTCTGACGCTAGGTAAACTCCCACCTTCCGGTAGTTTCCTGGCTGAAATATTCTCGCCATATCTGTCTCGTTTTGAGGAAGCTGAGTATTACTCGCAGGATGAGATTGTCGAGGCTACCAAGGCTTTTTTCCGAAAGAATTCCAGCTGGGCAGTCCAGGAGCTCAGAGCAGTGGGAGGAGATTCAACGTTGGAGAAGCTTGGGTTAACTATAAATACAGTTTAATATATTAGGGTTAAATTGAAATGGGGGATAAAGGCGATAAGTTGATATCCACAACCGTTGAAGAGCCTGGATAACAGGATCGCCGGTTATAAGTTAATAATAGGATACTACATAGGAACAGAATCTAGTGAACACCAAAGACTTTAAATAAAATCCTGATAATAATCGCATAACACAGACAGTCAAGAGCCTTTGGCTTATAGATACAGAATAGCCAAAGTCATAGATATAAAGCATGCATGGAGTATTTACGACATCTTTTGAAGGTTTGGGGTTTTCCTAATAAGAGTAGCTATAAAGAACGCCCAGGTTATTAAAATCAATTTATCGCAAAATAATATATCAACAATTATTTCGAAGTTGATCGTTTCTAGCTTGCTTCCTCCCTCTTACAGCCAGGGAAACAAGGGCAACTTCCATTACTGGAAACATAGGCATCAGGTAACGTATCTCCAACATAGTTAGGGAAGCAAAGAAAAAAGTGCGAAAAGCAATGTAACAGATAAGTCCTACTAACAAAACAAATTCTACACCTCGTGCGCGTAGGAGTAATAATATGCAGGTTATAATCAATAAAATTCTATAGGCGAATGAAAACGTCTCCACAGTTTTCGCGGAGGGTAATTGCATCCATCCTGAATAAAATATAGTATCCATAGCAGTCCACATTTTTATAGCGCGCTGAAAAGTAAAATTCAATGTCAAGCCAATTCCTAATTTCTTTGACGCCCCTGCAAGGTCAACCAATTCAGCATCAATATCAGCAGGAAGAGGGGAACCGTTAGGAAGGGCGCTTATCCTGTCCGTGAGGGACCGAAAGCGTACCGTATCATAAGAGCTAAAAATTGAGTCATAGTTGAAAACTCGGTTTAATTCCTCATACCTTCGATCCCACATTGACCAAAGAAACCCAGATGTTGCATCTTGGGTTAAGGCCGTTTTTTGAAAAAAAACCCACACACCTTTTGCAAGATAAGGATCGGAAGTAATGGAATTGTTAGGGAGTAGCGGTATTCCAACGAGCCCAGCTCGTCCAATCATTGCAAGGATGGGAAAAATTGCTATCAAACCTATAGTCACAGTGTGTCGTAAGCCTCTTGAATACCCACCAAGATAAAATGCACACAAAAAAGCAGGCACCAATAGCCAAATCTGGTCCCAGCGTAAAAATATTGCCAAGGCAATTGCTATTCCAGTCTTAATCACCTTCATCCTCTGAGCAGCGAATGAACAAAATAGCGCTGCAAAAACTAATAGCCCTGCTGCAGCAGCTAATGTTTCGGTGAGCACCCAACGTGGCCAAGCGATGGACAATGGAGAAAGGGTTATCAAAATAAGTGAACTAATAAGAGCGGGGATACTCTTATGCCAGGAATAAGACGACCAGAGCGCGATCGCGGCGGCTATCGAAAATAAGGCAGCCTGGAACAAGACCACTTTTTGAGCAAATACCGTTTGTTGTGGGTCTGTACCAATCAGGAGTCGAACCATAGCAATAAAAACTGGGTATCCTGGGGGTTGGTTTGTCCCCCACGTTGGAATACACGCGGGAGATTGCATTTCTAAACCTGAATAGCAATGATGATCGATCAAATTGTTTGCGATTCGAAAATATAAAATAGAATCGTTCGTGATAATCGGAGACGGGAAAGTCAATCTGATTAAAAAAATAGGAATTGCGCAAAGAACAATTACCCACAAACCACGGTAACTATGTAGTAGGGATGCGGGTAGGATTGCCGACAGTGGATTATTTAGTTTATCTCGTAAGGAAAACGAATTGATTATTTTGGGATCCATTTGAGAATGAATACGAGCCTGATAAATATGAACGCCGATGAATAGTGTGAGCGTCTTAGTAATGACCAGGAGCTCTTGGGGTTGTAACAGGAATTACAAAAGTGTCTCAAATAAACACTTTTTTTGTACCAGATCCGAATATATTTTACTGCTTTTATCAGTAAATCGATAAAATTCTAGCATATAACAAAAATAATGGTTCAGAAAGGTGTCAGTATAAACATAATTCACCAATGAATGTGAAGAGATTGGCCTTGAACCGTATTTTTCTACAGGGAGTAATTGAGGTCAAAGCCAAGCTCAATAATCATAGGAATCGCCCATTGATAGATTATATAAATTATGGGAAAATTTGAGAAAGTTCGTTTAATATGAATACGTGGAGTTTCAGATGAAAATATCCTGAGGTAAAAAGTGTCTGGCATTCAAGTTTAGTGAATCGCATAGTCTAGATGAATATCATTTTTTCTACAGGTTTTGATTGAGGAAATAAAGTGTAAAAAATGGAAAGATACGTGAACAAGATATACGAATTTGCTTCCTTTCTTGCCTATTATTCCATTGGTTCAAATATCCGATTTATTGATGACATTTCTTCCATACAACCAGGCATAGAGTGTTCCAAGAACGATCTAGTCATAATTCCCAATGCTTTCTTAGCATTAGAGCAATCGCCTCAGATGATTGAACCGGTCAAGAACTTGCTTAGATCGGTAGATAAAACGTTTCTCTGTGATGATATAAATTCATTTCCTAAAACTGAAGAATTATCAAGTTTCATCAAAAATAACGATTTTCCAATCGAATTTTTCGGCTATATTAATGATGCAAACAGAAAAGTGGGGACCCTGGCGTTGATATCACAAAGTAAGCCACCCCTACCGATGCAAGCACCTGACAATTTTAAAGTCATTGCCCTTATCCCCACCTATAATGAAGAAGATGTAATAATAGATACGATTAATCAACTTAATCAGGATGGTATTGGAGTCTACGTAATTGATAATTGGTCGAATGATCGCACATATGAACTGGTTAGCCAAATGATTAACAATGGCGTGGTGGGTATTGAAAGATGGCCCGAATTGGGATCATCAAATATATTTGATACAACTGGTATATTAAAAAGACAAGAAGAACTCGCATTAGAAATAGATGCAGATTGGTTTATCCGGGCTGATGCTGATGAAATACGCGAAAGTCCCTGGGAAGGGATTAACCTTCGAGATGCGATCTATTGGGTGGATAAACAAGGCTACAATGCTATTAATTTTACCGTTTTAATATTTTGTCCGTTTGACAATAATTATGGACCAGGCATAAAATTGAAGGATTATTTTAGGTTTTACAAATTTAGCATATTCTCCGGAGATTTTATTCAGGTAAGAGCTTGGAAAAAAAACAATCAACGAGTAAATTTACATGGTGCGGTTGGTCATCAAGTCTATTTTCCTGATCGAAAAATATACCCATATAAATTTCTACTGCGGCATTATCCCATACGTTCTCAATCTCAAGGGTATAGGAAACTATTCCGAGAACGAATACCACGTTACACTCCCAAAGAAAGAGAGATGAATACTCAATACGACGAATTTTTCTCGCGTTCAAACTTTCTAAAAAACCCTAAATCATTATTTGAATTTAATCCTTACTTTTATTCTGATTATTTATTAGAGCGGCTTTCAGGAATTGGGATAATTCCAGAAGAATTAATGCTTTTGCTCTCAGATCGAGAAATGTATCCAAAAACAATCGTGAAAAATATTGAAACTGAAAATAACATCGTAAAACAAGATCAAATAATCCAGACTCTCTCTGCCCAAAAGGCAGAGTGTGATCAGACGGTGCAAGCGCTGGCTACTCAATTGGTAGAGAAGGAACAGGCTTCCCAGGTTCTTGCAGCTCGAATTTCGGTGACGGAGCAAGAGCTTATTAAATGTGACCAGGAACTATCGGAGATTAAAAAAAGTAAGGTTTACAAGCTGGCTTTGTATTTTCGCCGGATAAGGCTATTCCTTATTCCACTAGGTAGTGGCCGAGAGCGGTTTTTTAGGAAGCTCGCGAAGAAGTAATATTCCCAATTAGGAAATTATTAAAATGTTGAAAATTTAAGGACGTCATTATTATAGTAAAATCATTGGATATGTTCGACTAAGCATAGAAATTATAAATAACCCTGATGTCACCCGAGAAAAAGTGGGTGCACTGATTCATTCATTATGAAATGGATGGCAGTAACGACGTGACACAGGGCAAAATTTCAGCAGCGGATGATATTTTGATACGAATAAGAATGTCCGTAAGGATCATATAATTCTTTTCATTCTTTATCTAAACTATGATAAGTAAGAAAATAGAAGCACAAATTCTCCTAAACTAAGGACTCTAGGAATAGTAAATGGTAGATAAATTTAGCTCAATTAATGGGTCAGGTTTACAGCAGAGCGATTCCCAAGCTATACTAGGTAGATCACCCATGGTATCTGTGATTCTTCCCACCTACAATAGGCTTAATTGGTTGGCAGAATCTATACAATCGGTTCTTGATCAGACATTTCAAGATTTTGAAATCATCGTTGTAAATGATGGTGGTGAGGATGTAGGTCAAATTACTCAGAATTTTAATGATAAGAGATTGATCTATTTACAACATAGCCAAAACCTCGGTCTAAGTATAGCAAGGAACACAGGTCTGAGTGTCGCAAGAGGCAAGTACATTGCATATCTAGATGATGATGACATTTATTACCAAGACCATCTAGCAATATTGATTGGTTATCTAGAAAATCACCCCGAAAAGTGGGTTGCGTATACGGATGCGATCTATTCTAATTTGGAAAAACAGGGACAAGATTACATTGAAACCAGTAGAGAAGTAAAGTATTCTTATGACTTTGATAGCTATAGATTTTTATATGAAAACTACATCCCTGTGCTTTGTATAATTCACCGTCAGGATTGCCTCGAAAAAACTGGACTATTTAACCCCAAATTAAACAGACTTGAAGATTGGGATCTATGGATGCGCATGTCGAGGCATTATGAATTCACTCACATCAAAGAAACAACCTGTGAAGTACGCTGGCGAAGTGATCGATCGACGATGATGAGTCAGGGTAAAGAAGCATTATTTTTTGCTTACCTGAATATTATTCATAATAATATAAACCTTCTTCACGAAGATACGCAATCTCTGGTAAATGCGTATATAAACAGCGAGCTTGATAATTTTCATGATGCGCTCCACGAGAAATTACTCTTTAATAATTTAGATCTGGTGGATATTTTTGGAATCGATGATTTAGATCTAATAATTAAGCAAATTAATGATTTGAACGAAAGATTTAACAACAAATACTCCCAAAAGTTTTTAAAAATATTAGCGCTTTTATATTCTGTAGAAAAGAATTTCCATGCATATTCTGAGATTAAGTCGAAAATAAGAGATATCGAGCGCTCTAGTACGTTTGAGAAGGAGCAAGTGATACAGACGTTGTCAATTCAGGCAGCTGAAAAGGAACAAAATGTTGCGATCCTACAAGCACAATTAGCGGAGAAGGAACAGCAGGCGACAACTTTACAGGCACGAATGGTGGAGCAGGAGCAACAAGTAGCAACAATGCAGGCGCAGCTGGCGGACTCCGAGCAGCACGCAGCAATAATGCAAAGTCAATTGGCAGAACGAGAGCAGCTAGTAGCTAAAATGCGAACCCAGCTCGCAAAAAAGGAGCAATTAGCGATAAACCTTCGTGAGCAGCTAGCGGAATGGGAACGGACTGGGAGATTGCTCACAGAGCAATTATCTGAGAAAGAGCGGATTGAACAAGAAAAACAGACCGTATTAGAGCAACAGAAACGTAAATATGAGGAGGATTTATCACAGAAAGTTCATATATCGCAAACTCTGTTATCCCGCATAGCTAAGAAAGAAGACGAATTGGAGAGGATAGAAAAAGAGAAAAGGGAGGTAATAACTCAACTTGAAATTAGTGCTCGGGAGGCTAATTCTTTCTCATCTCAATTATGGGAAATTAAGCACAGCCGTGCATGGTATGTAATCCAACTGATTTGGAAGTTACGAATCCGATTTTTCCCTTCGGGAAGTATTCAAACAAGATTTATCCGCGCGATTGTAAATAGCCTACAATCATTAAAACATAACGGATTAATTTCATTTTTTAAAAGAGTACAAACGACGAAGTCCGATACCATAAACCAGAAGCAAGAGGCGAACCCGGCTCCCATAGATGCAGTACAGAAAGTAGATTCCTCGGTTTCACTGGTACATCCCAATCCTATATATATATCTAGTGAAACCCTGGACACGACAAGACCATACTTCGATGCTTCTACTTCATCCATTCATCCAGATGATCCTACAGGATTGCACGACCGAGTAATAGGTTGTTTGAAATATTCTGACTTTTTAATTTCTATTAGCCATGATGATTATTTAACAATCAATTTTGGTGTTCAAATGTTTATAACAAATGAACAGAATCTTTACGATAAAAGGAAAATTTCATACATACATTTATATCCAATAAATGGAGCCGATTATTTGATAGATGACTCGCCTTTGGTCCTAGGACTGAATGTAGATTCAAAACATATTGGGATATTTTCAGTTAATGATATTGTGACCCTTTTGGAAAACCTACCGGCTAAAAAATACACCTGTGCGAGTTTAAATTTGCACCAATTTAAAGGGTGGACACTCAATGCTTTAAGTTCGATTATTTCTGTAGTCCATCCCAATCACCTTTTATTCTACATACATGATTTTTTCGCTGTGTGTCCCCAATATACCTTGCTCTGGAATCAACGCGAGTTTTGTAATGCCCCACCTTTGGATAGCAATGTGTGCAACATATGTATTTTTATCGATAAGAGAAAAAAGCATTTGCCATTAGTCAAGCATTTGTTTACAAGGTTCCCATTTTTAATTATTGCTCCTTCTAAATCTACCACGACATTGTGGCAAAAAACTTTTCCTGAACTTAATAATAAAATGAGAATTGAGCCACATATATTGCTAAAAGAATCATCTGCCAAATTGCCCATTAAGAGTTATAGGACAATCCGCATAGCTTATGCTGGTCAGGGAGTTCGCCAGAAAGGCTGGGACTTTTGGCGCAGTCTGGTGGATAAATTTGCGCCGTATGCAGATTATGAATTCTTTCATTTTGGATCCAGGGTAGGGCAATATCGCGAATTATTTGAAAGGGTTAGAGTGACACCCGAAAACCGAACCGCAATGTTGGATGCCTTGCGAAAAAAGCAAATTGATGTGTTATTTCATTGGTCTATCGTGCCAGAGACATTTTCCTACGTACTTTATGAAGCAATTGGTGCAGGTTGTTTTGTTCTTACAACAAGTCAGAGTGGAAATGTGGCGGATTATATTACGGAAAACAAAAATGGTCTCGTTTTTGAAACATTTAATGATTTGGTGGAATACTTATCCACCCCCGATAACCTAAGGAAAGATTTACTGGATTTTCGTAAGAAATATCCAAGATCCTTTACCCTGGAGCACAATGATACAATTGCTAACTTGGTAAAAATGCCTAACTATGCTAAGAGCGAGAAATGACTGTCCACTGCTTTACATCCATCGTCAATAATTACATCCCCAAGGCACGTATTTTAGCTAAAACCCTGAAGAAACATAATCCAGAATGGATCTTACATGTTGTTATTAATGAACCACCCAATGATGATTTTTTACATGATTATGAACCGTTCGACAACATAATTTCATTATCTGAATTAGGAATCCCTTCGTTGGAAGGATGGCTTTTTCAACATAAAGTAACAGAAATATGTACAGCTATTAAAGGCCATACAGCTACTTACTTGTTTGATAAAAAAGCTGCTACGAAAGTAATCTATCTCGATCCTGATATTGCCGTGTTTAACAGCCTACAACCTATTGCTGATCTCCTCGAGCAGTATCCGATCATACTTGCACCTCATCTAAACATGCCTGAGGAAAAAACACAAGATATTATTAACAATGAAATAGGTGCATTACGGTGGGGCGTCTTTAATCTTGGCTTTTTTGCTGTGGGCAACTATGGACAGGGAATTGATTTTATCAATTGGTGGAAGGAGAGGTTACTTAATTTTTGTCGAGATGATATACCCTTGGGATTATTTACCGATCAACGTTGGTGTAATTTAGCACCTGTTTTTTTTGATAAATTACACATTCTCCGTGATCCAGAATATGATGTCGCGACCTGGAATATAACACATCGTAACCTAACACTTAGTCCTGATGGAGAAATTTTAGTTGATAGTAAGCCTCTTAGATTCTATCATTTCAGCGGTTATGATTCAGGTGCTGGATCAAAGATGGTGGACTATTACGGGTCAAACCTTGAAAATAATCCTGTGAGGGAGATCTGGGACTGGTACGATAGACAATTAATTGCTAATGGTCAGAATGAATTAGGCACACTCGGATGGACATATAATTATTTTGATAATGGGGAGAAAATCACTGATGAAATGCGGTCAATATATCGCAGCCGACTTGATTTACAAAACGCTTTTCCAAACCCATTTAGCACTTTTTCCCCTAATGGTGGTTTTTACCAATGGTGGACATATCAATATCCATTAGAAAGAAATTCACAACCAATGGATGAAAAAGATGAAAAGACTAAATTATTAGAAATACGTTCGGATATATATGATTATCTATTGGATAAAACCAAAAGTGAGCCTCCACGCGAATATATCTCATTATCAACCTCCAATTTTGATGGAATGGGCTCATTAGTAAAATTGATTGCTTTTTACTTACCTCAATTTCACCCAATTCCAGAGAATGATATTTGGTGGGGAAAAGGATTTACGGAATGGACAAATGTTTCAAAAGCTTTGCCTCAATTTCCAGGACATTATCAACCCCACTTACCCGGCGAACTAGGCTTTTATGACTTACGCGTACCAGAAATTCAAGAGCGACAGGTCGAACTTGCTAAGCAATACGGATTATTTGGATTCAGTTTTTATTACTATTGGTTTGCAGGTAAGAGGTTGTTAGAGAAACCGATTGATCTGTTCGTTAAAAATAGGGAAATCGATTTCCCATTTTGTTTAATTTGGGCAAACGAAAATTGGACTCGGCGCTGGGATGGACTTGAAAATGATATCTTGATACAACAAATCCACACTCCCGAAACCGATATTGAGTTTATTAAGAGCATTGAGCCATATTTATTGGATGAAAGATATATCCGATTTGGAAATCGTCCAGTTTTAATTGTATATCGCGTGGGATTAATGCCTGATCCAGAAGCAACTGCGTCTCGATGGAGGGAATTTTGCGTTAAGCATAGCCTGGGTGATCCATATCTTATAGCAGCGCAGACATTTGGATTTGAAGATCCACGTCCTGTAGGATTTGACGCAGCCATTCAATTTCCCCCTCATAATCAACATTTTTCCCCTAGATTTTTAATTAACTCATCTGTGAAATTGGCTAACCCCAATTATGATTCTTACTTATTCAGCTATCCGGAACTAATAAAGTATAAAGAAAACGAACCTGAGGATGCTCCCTTTACTTTATTCAAGACTGTTTTTCCGGGTTGGGATAATGAACCTCGTAAACCGGGTCGCGGTACAATTTTCGCTGAAACTACTCCAGAATTATATAAACGTTGGCTCCAGGTGGCGTGTCGTTGGACTCTTTTAAACCACATACCAGATGAACGTTTTGTTTTTATAAATGCTTGGAACGAATGGGGTGAAGGAGCTTATCTCGAACCAGATCGGCGGTTTGGGTACGCATATTTACAAGCAACGGTCGATGCGCTGAGGTCATTACAGTAAGCAAGATTTTTATTGCTACGTTTATAAGACACACAAGTTACATCTACTCAATTCAATTTAAACTGACATTGATGTATTTTGTTCAACATAAGCATTACCTAACACTGCGACCCAAATAGTCTTGATCGTTCTATTGCCTGGTTTTCTTCCTGGCTAGGTACAGGTTTCCTGTAATGACATTTAACTCCAAGATGGTTACTCTTTAGGTATTTTCCAATGCAGAAATATCATTATCCAGGATGGGCATCAAGGTATTACAACCCAAGAAAGATAACAATCAATCGATTGGTTTATAGTATGATTATGAAGGCCTCCATAATAATAACTAAAACACTCTGCGATTGATCCCAAAGATTTCTGTTAATTCTGATTGAGGTGAGAAAATTAATATACCAATTCGACTATTTTCCGAAAGTATCTTGAGATTCTATTAACGATAGATAATCCATTTACTCATTGAAACTATTCCTTTGAAGAAATGGGTTATTCATTAATGTAAAGATTATATATAAACGTGGTATCTGCGATACGATTTTTTACCTATCATCCCGGTAAAACCCCTGTCCTAATCATTAACCGGGTAAATGATGGCCAGTGGTAATAATGTACAGGTCTCTCAGGGTCACGTATTTTTTAAATGTACCCCCGATTATGATAAAACTGTGATAATGCAAGATAAAGCAAATGAATGAATTCCTAAATCGATATAAAAAAGGACTTATATATCTAGGAGTATTGCTTTTCGTGATGTTATTGATTGAAGCATTTATATTCAATCGTTGGTTTGTAGTTGGTAAGATTTTTAGATTGGAAGAGCGGCGTTATTTGATAAGCGACGGCAGCTTATATCATTTTTCATATGAAAACGGAAATTTAGTTGCTCAAGATAATGATCCCAACATTAGCTTCAGTAACGTAAATCTTCGCATTGGTGCAGTTTCAATTAATTGTGTTGATTCAATCCCTGGAGCAATGGGACAGTTGTTTTATAGTGAAAATGGTGAAGCATATAATGAACTTCAATCGATTATTTATAAGGTACCTTTATCAAATAATCTATTATGGTTGGGTCAAAATCTTGGGATTCCAAGAATAATAACTGTTTCGAGCTTAAGATTCGATTTAACCGATATCCCCCATGATGCGGTTACATGTAATGAATTTGTGATTAATCCCAATATCCTTTTTGTTTTACCCCCGTTAAGATTGGCACTTTATGCAGGGCTATTATTGGTTGGATTATCATTCATTTATCGAAACTCAAAAGCAATTATTTTCTTACGTTCCCGAAAAACTTTACTAGTGATAGTTTTTTCCCTTTTTGTTGTTCTGCTCGGAGCAAAGCTTATCCCGATTTCGGTTCAAAAGAATCTATTATTCATTGTTTTAATTTGTATTATGTTGTTTTCGAGCACAGTAACTTATGCTCTCGGTTATTTATATTCGAATTCGCCTGAAGAGGAAGGCAGTTTTGTTCATAGGTATAAGTATGAGATAGCACTAGTTTCCGTGATAGTGATTACCACACTGCCACTACTTACTCAGCCATATTATTACTACGACGATTGGTGGGGTATTGGTATTGGTAGAACGAGCATCGATGTGCAGAGTCTTTTTTTATTTGGACGGCCTATTCAATCTTTGTTTTTCAATGCGCTTAATAACATAAGTATACGAAACGCGTATATTTTTAAATGGGCATTCCTTCCATTTATCCTTTTATATGCCTGCTTGTTATATCGTTGGCTGCGCTTGAAAACACAAGATCAGATTTTGTCCTTTTTCTTAGCTTGCTTATTAAGTGTTTTTCCTCCTGTGATGGACATCTTGGGATACACATCAACCTCGCCTGTTTCTTTTTCAATCTTGGGTTCAGTGTTGTCAGTCATCTGTTTCGATCGTGCATATTCAATGTGGGGTGAAAGAAAAAGGTTCTACTTACTGCTAAACGTGGTATTTGCATTTATATTTTTATTTGGGGCTTTGTTAACTTATCAAATTGGTCCACAGATAGTTTTTCTTTTCCTGTCAATTGAAGTTTATTTCAATTCGCTTAAAGAGAACCTTCTAAAAAAGAATTTAATATTTCTTTTTTTATTTGGATTGGCGAATGGATTTTATTTAGGAATTATAAAGATATTAAATAAGATATATCTTGTTGATATCACTACAAATAGGGCACAAATAATCAATTCACTTTCTCAACTTTATGAAAAAGCGCATTTATACAAACTGGTGCTCGAGCAAAGTGTGATGCAACTAATCACTTCTTTTACGGGTGACAGTATTATCCTACAACGATACCGGGGTTATATCACCTCATTGTCCAACCAACAAATTGGTACTTTCCTTTTCATATTCGTAATTTTAATGATTTTGGTAGCACTCGTAAGCTATTGGTTTCGAACCAAAAACATCGTAGGATTGTTGAGCCTTATTGTATTTATCCCAATGTCTTATTTTGTTTTTCTGGTTCTCTCAAATAACGAATATTTAACTTACTACGCATTCGCACATATTAGTGTGTTGATGTTTTACTTTTTAATGGGGTTAATGGCTACAATTCAATTCGCATGGGGGAAAATAAAACTTTTACTGGAAAACGAAAAGGGTATTAGAAATAATGTTAAGCCAGCAGCGATTCTTGCACCTATGCTAGTCTTATGTGCCTTGATGAGTAACTACTATATCAGGGACTTTTATATAGGTTACAATAGCATGGTTTACCACTTTATCAAATATAGTCTACAAACAGCATTAAAAACAAGCGACATAAAGAGAATTCATATAGTGGGCACGATCTCGCCTTTAAATGCTGATATATATTCAAACTTTATCACCGAAACAGCACTTATTGATTTGGGAGAAAAAGTTACTGATTACGAAATCTCAGTTTCAGCCAACAAATATTTTCCTGAACGATTGGAAGAATCAAATTATTTAGAAATACAAAAACGAATTTCGGAAGAAGATCAACGAGAGTTAGACAAAATGTATACGCTCGAGCCAACCTATCGGCAATATTATGTAAACACAAGCCTATCTGAGGAAGATAAGGCTGAACTCCAACGAATTTTTATGAATGCAGATGTTA
>Ga0153916_10001992_pt1 | contig 14947 bp, 12 predicted proteins | sample Opewatmetagenome_FD_109642 | JGI IMG/M metagenome (GOLD analysis project Ga0153916, IMG submission 109642) | Freshwater wetland microbial communities from Ohio, USA - Open water 3 Core 3 Depth 4 metaG | ecosystem: Environmental > Aquatic > Freshwater > Wetlands | place: USA: Ohio, Lake Erie...
GGGGTAGCTGATCGTACGGGATTTCCTCAGGTTTGTTGCCCTTCCAGACAATGGGAATCAAATAGTCTTGTCCAACTTTGGCCGCGACGTACTCTCTTGCACGCAACTTGTCGCTAAGTAAAGTGAGTTTTGGATTGCGGTCATGGAGCATCCGACTCCACAATTTCTCTGAAAAGCGACGCGGATGTATGAAGTCAGGCCAGAAACCATTGATTGTCCAGAACTGCAAACTGCAAAAGAACCGATATACTGCGTCGGCGGGCTTATCACCCACAAAATAGCGTGCGTATGCCCGGCATAATGGCCAATACAGCGACTTAATCAATACTGAGTTCACACTCATAAGGCCACCACGATTGCCTGGGTTTTGACAGATTTATTGTTCATCCGTCGTCGAATAAGCGTGCTTTTCTATCATCTTAAAGAATCAAGCCCGGTACTTTCTGGGTGGGCTTAGCTTTGTACTTGGAATATAGCCTCTTGCACCGACTACTTTAAGTGGAGATTCAAGGGATTGAAACTTGCTTTTTTGGGTTTCTAAAATTTTCCTCCAGCTAAGATCAGAAACAAAATTTCCTATTTCCTAATAATTATATTCTCGGTCTTGGATCGATGTCAAGAAAGTGAACTCGTATAATCCCATATTTAAGCCTTCGCACGGCATTGGTTTGCCAACAGCTAATCCTTAGAGACGTTCTAATTGATCAGCTACAATTATAATTCCTGCCTGCATTAAATCACGTAAAATGTAACCATGAAAAGATTGTTACCTCATGAATAATGTAACCCAAGGCCGCAATTTCAATGGCGGAGGGAATCGTGAGGACAACTTGGAGTTTTTCGGCCAGGCGTGAATTGTCGGTCAAAATTGTACCCTGGTACCGGGAGGAGTCGCGGAAACAAAAAACTGTAATCCTTAATGAATTTCTGGCTTCGACGGGATACAAACGAAAATATGCCATCCAGCTGTTTTCGTATCCTGAGATTCCCACGGCGAATACGATCAGACGACCAAGATGTTGTTTTTATGATAGAACCGTTCAGGAAGCTTTGGAGGTCGCTAGGTGCGCGGCGAATTGTATTACCTCCGAGAGGCCAGGGCCTTTTCTCAAGAAGTTGGTTCCCGTCTTAGAAAACCATGAATATGTTACTTTTAATGACGAAGCCCGTGGCCAACTAATTTCGATCAGTCCGACGACGATTAATCGAATCTTACAGCCTCGTCGATCCCAAGCGTGCAGGGCAATAACGTTGACAAGACGCGGCCCACTTATCAAACAACAAATCCGGGTACGGACGTTTGCGGATTGGGGAGAGAAAATTCCGGGGTTTTTTGAAGGCGCCCTCGTCTGTCATTATGGCTGGAATCTGGAAGGTTCTTTTCTCTTCACGCTAGTATTAAGGGATGTCGCCTTGGCCTGGGTGGAATGTCTGCCGTTTCTCCATCGGAACCAGCTTGCCGTTCTGCCTCCGCCTATGAAACCTTAAGATAAATCGGAAGTCCCGTCTATAGGACATGAAGATTTTAGGGAAGAAACGGTGTCGCGTAACCCCTCTATCGATTTAGTTTTGAAACCCAAAACGAGGATCAATTGCAAGTATCGAAGAACGAACGAACCAAAGGCCATCCGATAGTGGCGGAATCGGCCGGATCCTTTCGAACGTGTCCGGGATGAGCTTCGATCTTGGGTAAACCAGAATCCGGATCATACGGCGAAGTCGCTCTTGGGAGACCTCCAGAAACGATATCCCGTCCAGCACGGCGATAGACAGCTTCGAATTTTGCAACAGCAGGTTCAATCTTGGAGATCTCAATCGCTCATAGCTTTTGACGAAGCGTGGAGACAAGGAGATCAGAAAAGCTGTGACGGGTTGCTGTATGGAATCCGGGGAGAAGCGTTGGATTATGACTTTGGTGATACTCATCGAATATGAAATTCAAGTTAGGCACGCAGGCGCCGGCCTCGGAAGCCGGGGTTTGACATGGACCGGGTCGAGATCGTCGTTCCTGCGTCACATGGTGAAGCCGTTTTTCCGGGATTGCCGCGAAAAATGGCCTTTGGGCATGGGAATGGCTAATATAGTCGCGAACGGCAGGCGAAGAATTTTTTTTCAGAACGCCCCTATACTGTCTAAGGAATGGAGAGAGGGTCAGGGTAAGAATTTAGTTGAGTCAAAAAGACGAGCAGGGTATGATTTATCGATGAGGCAACATGAAGAGAAATAATAGTTGACGTCCGTCATCTGAAAGCGCTCTTCTCTGAAGCGACGCTTCGTGATAATCTCTCTGCCTGATTCGGTCGCCAGGTTCGAACCCTTCAGTTTTGCTGAACCTTAGCATTTAATATATTCTTCGCGAACTCGCTAATAGTAGCTGTGATAGGAGATAGCCGCAGACTTGAGGGCTCTTTAGGTTCATCGTGCACCGTGACAAACTCCAACTTTTTTCTGGTTAGATGGTTTAATAGGCAAGCCCAGGGGCTGGGCTTCCTTGATCTCGTGCCAGAATAGGAGGATCGTTTCGACATCGGAGAGGAGTTCCCCGTGGATTATGCTCCAATCGTGAAGCCTTCAGTCCGCGGTTGAGATCTGCGGCAGAGAACGGAACAAGCGATGCTTCAGGACGACGTCGCCTCGGTATTCAGGAAAAAGCCAACCGAATCCCAACTTCCCAGCGTGCTGAATTTATCTGTGCACGGTGCTGCTGGCAGATCCGGGGCTCGTCGCTACCTGCAAGCTTTCAGACCACACTTACATCTAAACTGTAAAAAAATCTCTAATCTTGCACATCGTGAACTTTTTCTCCGGCATCTTCGCCTTTCTCTCTGAACCTCAAAAGGCGTGAGACAAGCGGTTTCACTTGGATTACCTAACCTCACTTCGGAATTTTCCGAGCCATGCTGACCACTCTGCCGAGGAGGGCCTGAGAGCGGCCGCCTTCGCCTCGGAATCAATAGCCAGATTATATGGGAATACACAGCTTCCTGAATTCGATCCTAAGTGCTTTCTGCAAGAATGTGGGGAACCCGAGAGAAACTTCGTCAGTAATCTTATTAATAATATGGGCGCAAGAGCATTCGATAGGTCCCTTTAGGGGCGTCCGCAATAAGGTCCCGATACTGGGCGCTTATTAGGTAATTATAGGTCTTAATTTTCTCCGGATGCACCATAAGTTCCACGTTTGACGAATAGGCCAGGCTTATGATCTTTGATAGGCGTTGCGGATCATACGCCTGTTCAAGGCTGAAAAAAGTATCGGTGCAGAAATAGTGGCGTACGAGCCAAGCATCAACAAGCCTTCTGTAAAACCTATTAATTATACTTTTCTCCCCGGGCCCAAAAGAAGAATTCCTCCGAACCCAAAATCCAGGAGGTATATTGCGTCCAAGAATTACGTTCATACATAGGTGCATATGATGATGACCGTCAATCTGCGCTGGCTCCTTAACAAATAATCTGTAATATTCATCATACTGAGCCTTGAATATATAATCGAGTTTCTTCTTTAAAAACGGATTGTATATAATCTGAGCCCATTTGCTTGAGCGAAAATAACCGACTATGGCTAGGTGCTGTTCGCGCAACCTAAGTGGGAGTCTGGGGCCGTTGAATGCTAAGGTCAGATTTAGGTGGAGCCCGGTCTCTAGACCGATAGTTGTGGCTAACTCTGCGGCTCGGAGAGAGTCCTTCATAAACACCATAGCGCTAGCCGATGTTATAAGCCCTTGCCTATAACAGGCAATAGTATTATCCGTTGCTGTGTCGGCTATACCTAGGTCATCTGCATTGATAATCAGCATTCCACCTCACTTGTGCCAAATGTCAAATTCGCATTAGGATATAAATATAAGCCTCTCCATTTTAGTTCGGTTATGCTTCGGAATTAGATAATCGTAAAGGAGACGAAAGGCCGTGTCAAGTTTAGGGCAGCTCTGTGATGAAAAGTGGAACAAAATGGGACTAATTATAAGTGTCAGCAGGGAAAAATCGACTTTTCGCATTTTCTTGTTTTTAGCTGTTTGTTTATCCTTTATGATAAATAAAGTCAAACTTATTAAGATTTCCTTCTTAGCTGATTTTTCCTTTTTTTCTGTTTTTTATATCGTGGAAATTGTAGATCCTAAATCAATTCTTAATCATGAAATATTAACGCCTTTACCTTTTAGAGTCGGTCTGAAATTGACTTCTTGGGGCTTTTTTGATAAAAAACAGTTAAAGATGAGGAATCAAGGCTACGCCTCATTTCGAAAAAATATATTAAAATATACAGTCTAATTTGCAGATTTAGTTTCGAAAGACACATTGGTGTAAACGTAAAAATGGAATATATAGCGATTTAAATTATGATTGAATTTATTTTTAGTGTAGATTACGAGATTTATGGAAATGGTGAGGGCTCACTTAGAAGACTAGTCTATGAACCAGCGGAGAGATTGAAGGCTGTTTTCAACAAGTGGAACGCGCGTTTCGTGAATTTTGTTGAGGTCGCTGAACTGGAGAAAATCGAGGCTTACGGAACGGATCAAGATATCAACATCATAAAAAGCCAAATACGATATTTCTATGACGAAGGATTTGAATTAGGACTTCATATTCATCCGTGGTGGTACAATGCCAGCTATCGGAATGGAAGATGGCATATTGACTATAACGAGTACAACCTCTGCGCATTGCCAAAAAGCCGAATTATCCATATTGTCGATCGATCAATTGCCTATTTTCGCAAAGTGCTGGGTGTGGCCAATTTTACGCCTATATCTTTCCGGGCGGGTCATCTATTATTTCAGCCCACTCGAGTCTTAAGTTCCGCGCTGGCTGCGCGAGGCATAAAAGTGGATTCGTCTGTATACAAGGGTGGTCTGTGGCATCAGCACAGGTTGGATTACCGCCAAACGTTGAGCAATGGCTACTATTGGCGATTTACGCATGATGTTAATAAGCCAGATCCTAAAGGTATCTTACTTGAGTTACCCATATATACCCAAATGGTTCCAATATGGAAAATGTTCACCTCCAAGCGTCTCACCATGCAACAAAATCGACTTTCGGCCGCTCAGGCTGGAAAGAAAATGTTTAATCGCTTTAAGGATTTGCTACGCTTCTGGTATCCACGGAAGTTCGATCTTGGACAGATTACGATGGATGAACTCGTCCTCATGGTTGACAATATTGTTCGCGAAGATCAGCGGGATCCCACGGTTTTTCGTCCCGTAGTTGTAATCATTCATACAAAAGATCTTATTGATGCGGGAATTGTTGAATCACTATTATCCTTTCTTAAGATAAATAGAATTACGGTATCCAATTTCAAAAATGTCTGCGACATAATAGAAGCATTGGATAAGGCTAATAATTAGCAGCAAATAAAATGAGGACAAGGCCGATAGGCATCAACTGGCATCCTGGGCTATCTATCTATGCTTCTGAGCAATTCTTAAAAGCCGTTGGCGATGACTATGGATGGCTTGGGGGGATTGACGATTCAGGAAAGCTCCTCTGTATATTGCCATATACAATCATAAAAAAAACGTTTGTTCGGATGGTCCGGTTCCGGGTAGAAACCATTCCGCTGGGAGAAGAGCTCGAGGTTGAGGAGGAAAAATCGTTCTTAAACGGCGCTGTAGAATATTTTCGTAGCTCTGGCGCAGATATAATCATTCCCGCAACAACCAATACGATTTTTCACGCTTATCCAAATGGAGCTATTGCGGCACCTTATGGAACTTACATTATCGACCTCTTCCAGCCGGAAAAGAACCTTTGGGACAATATGCACTCAAAACACCGCAATGTAATAAGAAACGCTATAAAAAAGGGTGTACAGATACTTAGCGGAATGGAGCATGTGGACACTGCCTATCGGCTCATTAGGGATACTTTCAAGAGATCGGCTCTTCCGTTTATGAGCTACGATTCATTCATGCGTATGGTAAAGGGTCTAGATAAATACGTGAGGATATTCGTAGCTGATTATCAAGGAATCGTGCAAAGCTGCGCAGTGATTCCATTCAGCGATTATAGTGCTTATTATGTATATGGCGGAACCTGTCCGGAACCGTTGACCGGAGCTGCGAACCTACTCCAATGGGAGGCATTCCGATATTTTCGAGCTTTAGGTGTCAAGCATTATGATTTTTGTGGTGTTCGAATTAACCCTGAGAAAGGATCGAAGCAAGCAGGACTGATGATGTTTAAGGAGCGCTTCGGTCCACGGCTGATGCAGGGATATATGTGGAAATTTTCGCTTAATACTCTAAAATCTGCAGCTTATTCGTTGGGGGTCCGTTTGTTTAGGGGCGGAGATATTGTAGATGCAGAACGGCACAAGCTCACAAGCTCATAAGTGCTCCGGTTCAAGGATTGCTCCGAGCAATTACCTTTATTTAGGGTTCATAAAGTAGTATATTAAATAATGCTAGGATTTAAACAAATTTTTGTCTGAGAGGATTTAGAGAAGGCATTTCTGATTGGTAGGCAAGAAGGCATAGCATCATGAAACAAGTCATTCAAGATTTCAAGACGGGCGATCTCTTTGTCGACGACATGCCAATCCCGTCCCTAACTAACGGTTTCGTGCTCGTGCGCAATCACTACTCGCTCATCAGTGCGGGGACCGAACGCTCGACTGTTTCTGCAGCAAAAGCTTCGCTGCTCGGAAAGGCTCGACAGCGGCCGGATCTTGTCAAGCAGGTCCTGGAGACATTTAAGAAAGAAGGCTTTGCCGAGACCTTGAAAAAGGTACGCACCAGGCTCGAAACGCTTAAGGAACTTGGATACAGCTCTGCAGGCAGAGTGCTTATGTCCATGGACACCAACGGAGCGTTCAAACCCGGGGACCGCGTCGCTTGTGGCGGCCAATATGCTTCCCATTCAGGAATCATATCTGTGCCGCAGAATCTTGTCGTAAGAATTCCTGATTCTGTTCCTCTCGACTGTGCGGCTTTCACCACGCTCGGCTCGATTGCCATACAAGGCGTAAGACAAGTCAATCCAAGAATCGGCGATTTTGTGTGTGTTATCGGTCTCGGGCTGCTTGGCCAGATTACTGCGCAAATCCTTCGGGCAAACGGGTGCCAAGTTTTCGGCGTCGACACTGCGACGGCAATGGTCGATCTGGCGAAAAAAATAAGCTGTCATTCCGCAATAACGCGAAATGATTCGAAACTTGATTCTGAAATCGATTTCTTCACCGAAGGACATGGTTTTGATTCTGTAATCATTACCGCAGCGACGAAATCGAACGATCCTGTGGAACTTTCTGCTTCCATTCTTCGACAGAAAGGTGTGGTGGTGATTGTCGGTGCGGTTCCGATGAATATCCCGCGCGAGCCCTACTTCTATAAAAAAGAGTTGGAGTTGAAAATATCTTGCTCCTACGGCCCTGGACGATATGACCATACTTACGAAGAAGAAGGACATGATTACCCCTTTGGTTATGTTCGATGGACCGAAAATCGAAATATGGCGGCGTTCGTCAAATTGCTCGAAAACAAATCTGTTGATGTAAAACCGCTAATCACCCATGTATTTGAAATCGAGGAAGCTGAAAAAGCATATGACATCGTAACGGGAAAAATCCAAGAGCAATCGATAGGTATTCTTTTAAAATATCCTGATACAGATGAAAAACGAAATAGAATAACCTCTCGATTATCTGTATTGCCTGAACGAACAATTGGAATTGGTTTTATCGGCGCGGGCAATTTTGCGCAAAAATTCCTTATCCCTTACTCAAGAACCTGGGGGGTGCAACTTTCGGTTGTAGATTCTCGCGGAGCCACTGCAAAAAACGTTGGGGAGAAATTTAAGTTCAATTCTTACTCGACAAATACGCAGGATATCTTTTCCAACAAGAAAATCAATGCTGTCTTTATCGCAACGCGACACAACACGCACGCGGATTTAGCCATAGCGGCACTCGAGGCAGGGAAGAACGTTTATGTTGAGAAGCCATTGACGATTCGAGAGGAAGACCTTAGCCGCATCGCGGAAGTTTGCCGGAGGCAACCTACTTATAGGCTAATGGTTGGATTTAATCGACGGTTTGCTCCCCTAGCCCAACAAGCCCATGAGTTGTTCAAAGATCTTTCCGAACCGCTTCTGATCAATTATCGAATCAATGCAGGTTTTATTCCGACCGATCACTGGATTCAAACAGACGAGGGCGGCGGCAGGATTCTTGGAGAAGTATGTCATTTTGTCGATATGATTCAATTTCTCACTAGATCAAACCCAGAAAAGGTGTTTGCCGAATGTATTTCCAGCGCTAATACAAAGATGAAAAATCAAGATAACGTTGCCATTACAATTCATCTTAGTAATGGTTCGGTTGGGTTTATTATGTACCTTGCTTGTGGCGACAAGCTTCTCAGCAAAGAGCGCATAGAAATATTTGGCGGCGGAAAAAGTTTAATAATTAATGATTTCAGATATGGCGAGTTATATTCTCGTGGGCGATATAAAAAAATCAAAGATCCGGGAAAAGGACACAAAGAAGAGGTCGAGCTTTTTATCAAATCAATCCGGGAGGGGCTTCCGTCGCCGATTCCAATCGATTCAATTTTGTACACAACGGCGACGACGTTTCGTATCATCGATTCTTTGCGTACGGGACTCCCTCAAAATATAAGTATTCCTTGATCGTAGGTTTTCCCGTAAGCTCAATTGTGGGCGATCAACCAGGTACTCAGGACTTAATAAAATCGAATAGACAAGGAGATTTTAATGATGAGAGTCCTACTAATCCACGCAGGTTTAATACCGCACTATCGGGTTCCAATATATAGTTACTTGTACAAATATCTAAAGCCATGCGGTTTTGAATTGATAGTGGCTTCTGATGGGGTCCAGATGGGCACTCCTGATTCAATCGAGTTTCCCTATGTCCCGATGCATCTTTCGGCTCGAAGCATAGGGCGATTTATTCGTAGTCGGCAGATCGATGTCGTTATCGATTACATGGGATTGAAACACCGCTTCTTGTTTCCGACATATCTAATAGCGAAAGTGATCATGGGTCGAAAAATGATCTATTGGGGACAAGGCCGCGATCTTCTTGATCCTAAGGGTAAGATCAAGAATCTTGCTTATGCTGCCGAGCAGGCCATGTGCAGTGCAATAATCCTCTTTGCAGAACATCTAAAAAAATATGTGCCGATACATTTTCACAAGAAGGTCTTTATTGCCAACAATACGCTTCACCTGACCTATAAAGGCCTCCCGTCCTCGTTAACGCGGGAAAATGTGCTTAGCAGATACGGAATAAATACCAAAAAGAACATTATCTGTGTGGGGCGCATGCAAAAGCGGAAAAGATTAGATCATCTTGCCGAAGCACTGGTTCATATGAATCGATTGGATGTGGGTTTAATCCTCGTAGGGCCGGACTCGGAAGGGGTTCTGGATAAGCTTGAAGGCGATAACATTTTCAAGTTGGGCCCCATATATGGAGATGAAAAGTTCGAGCTACTTTCCTCAGCGGATATCTACTGCCTTCCCGGCGCCGTCGGTCTGAGCATAGTCGATGCATTCCACTGCGGACTTCCTTTCGTGACAGAAGAAGGGGATGAATCTGCAGAAATTATGTACCTGAAGGACGGTGTGAATGGCTTCATCGTGCCAAGAGGCAACATACCCCTGATGAGTCAAAAACTGCTGCTTCTCCTTGACAATGTTGAGCTTCGGAGACGATTCTCCGAAGCAGCAGTGCAGGAAATCAAAGCTAACGGCAGTATGGACAAATTTTGTGCTGGATTCAGGGATGCACTTTTCTATACAACCTACCAAACTGCTAATGAATTTTCAAATATTGATGAGGTTGATTCCGGATAATAAGCCTAATCCATCGGTATCGCTGGGAGCTTAGCGGGGGGAACTTTTAGGCAGTAAGCTGCTACCCTTAGAACCATGGGACAAAACGAAGCTCTTCAAATTTGTAGGCTTGGTGACAGTATCCCGGTTAAATCAAGCAGAGCAGGTCTCGTTGCGGTAATCACGATACTAAACTTATATATGTAACTTTAATGGCCTCGTTAGGTCATGTCAACTTGTGTTCGCAATTTGAAAGCCACCATAAACTCCCTCAGTTAGCTCCTTGAGCTGCTAGGATCTCCCGGCTCTGTTCCAGTGTCGCGAGGATCTTCTCCTGCTTGATATAGCTCCGATCACTCCCCCAGTCTTCTAAGTATTCAACGAGGTAACACGTAACCAGCCGGACATAGGAATCGACTGTGGAAACCACTCCAATCACCCGGCTACGGCGCCGGATATCCCTGACGATCCTCTCCACCACGTTCTTGGATGAGATCCGTTCCTTATCGATCTCCAAAAAATTATAAAACTGAAGCGAGTCCTCCGGCCCTTCTTCCAGGCAGTGGATGGCCTCCGGAAACCGCTTTTCATACTCTTCGCCAAGAAGGGAGGCGATCCGTTTGGTATCCCGTTTATCCCGCGGCAGCCAGGTCTGTTACACGCGCTCGGCAAAGCGGGCTTTTTCCTTATGCGGCACCTTGGCCAGGATATTGAGCATGAAGTGAACCTTGCACCTCTGCCAGTTTATTCCCAGCCATTCCTTCCTGACCGCAGCCTGGATCCCGGCATGGGCATACAAGATGCACAGAGAGAGCTTTTTAATACCCCGGCTCTTGAGCTTGCGGAATAACGCCAGCCAGCTGTCCTCTGTCTCATCAAACATGGGCTCGATAATCAGAATCTCCCGCTCACGGGCTTTATTGACGCCGGGGGCGATCATCAAGCCCAAAGAGACAACGCGGTCTTCGATCCGGACCTTTTCATACAGGGCATCGATCCACAGGAACGGATATTCCTCCTCCAGGGGTCGAGTTCGTAAGTCTCTGACCTGTTCCTCGAGTCCTTTAGTTTTCTCCGAGACTTGGCCGGCCTCTCGATCCTGCGCGTGGAAATCCCATTGATGAACACCTCTTGGATCAGCGTCATAGGAGCTAGCTCCGACCGTTTTCTCTCTGTGATGAAGACCGGGATATAGCCCCCCTTGCGAAGTTTGGGGATTTACAAGTATAACGTCCCCAACCGCGTATCCATGCGCCTGAACCTAGCTCCGGAGAAGTACGTCTTCCGGTCTTTCGTATGTTTCCCCTATTCCGCACTAACCTTGGACACGGGTTCAATCTGCATCATCATCTGGGCCACCCATTCCAGTATGACCAGGACGGGGTCCTATTCGTTGGCGAACCCAAAAGCACTTTCCTGAAGAGCGTCGTATAATGAGTCTGAACGATCATAGTAAAATTCCTTCTCTCATTCGATTTCCCGATCGAAGAGAATTTACGATGGCTCACCTCCCAAGTGAAATTGCGAACGTCACTGTACACAAGAAAAAAGAATCAAGAAGGGAAACCATGCTTCACCAGCCGATCCTCGATAAATTATCGTCCTCGAATCTTTCAGGGAAGTTGAGTCGCCTGTGGGAGCAGATAGAAAGCAGCCAGTATCAGAAGCTTTCTTTTGAAGAGCGATTCGGGCTCCTGCTTGACTGGGAATGGAGCCTCCGGCTGCAGAGAAAACAGAAATGGCGAATCCGGGTTGCCCATTTCCGTGAAATCGCCGTCATCGAGGACTTGGACCTCTCGGAAAAACGGAGACCTGACCTCGGCCAGGTGCTTCATCTAGTTTAGGCGGAATGGATTCGAGAGAAACTCAATGTGATCGTCAGCGGCCCGACTGGTACTGGCAAAACCTATCTGAACTGCGCGTTGAAAAACGCCGCCTGTCGAGATGAATATTCGGTCCGCTATTATCAGAACTCGCGGCTCCTCAAGAAGCTCGTTATGTCCCGATGGATAGTACCCTAAGTTCCTGGAGACCTTGGCCAAAACCCAGTTTCTCATCATCGACGCCTGGCTGCGGAAGCCTCTCTCCGAAATACAAACGCTGGATCTCCAAGAGATCATAGACAATCGTTATAGACGAAGATTAACTATCGTGTCGCCTCAATCCCAGTCTCGGACTGGCACGAGCGGTTCGCCGCACCGAGCCTTTCCGATGCCATTATGGATCATATCGTCCACAACGCGTATCGACTCGAGCTTAAAGGAAAATCCATAAAAAAACGAAAATGGTTAATTCCATCCGACCGCCAAGATTAATAATGAAAAGCCGGCGTCGCTACGGTCCAACAAGTGGTCACTTTAATCCAGAATCAGTGGCCAAATTCGATAGAATGCGCAGATGATTTTTAAATAATAAACTGCAATAAGCAGTTTTCAGTAATTTTGACATATTTGACATTTCAGCGCCGCCAGGGACACTCGAATCGCATCCTATCCTGTTAATTATCATTTCATCATACTTTGTTAATCCACTCGAATCAAATAATAATCCTATGAAATCGTATTGGGAAATAAAACTTTTTAGAAATTTAAAATCTGAATATGCAGTGCCAAAAGGAAAAGAAAAGGGTACTCGCTTCTGCTGTGTAATTCCCCATATCTCTTCACAAGAATCAATAACTTCTCTTTTTAGATTTTCCTCGCTTAATGAACTTAAACGGGGATGCATTTTTGTGTGCGCGCCAATCGTAAAACCATCTAATTCTAAAGTCCGAATTTCATCAAAACTTAGATATGGTTTATTGAATAAAAGAATATGCTTTATATCTAAGCCTAATAAAGCGCAGACCTCATCTAGCATAGCATCACAATTAGAATCGAGAGATTTAAGCCACAAAATAAATGATTTATCGTCTTGTACATTTTGTTTAAAATCTTTGTTTAATGAATTGATAATTTCTATTAGATTATCTTCTGAACAGGATTTGATCTTATCAATACAGAGAGAAATCTTGTTTCTATAGAACATTTTTTTGTTGTTTATAAAATCTGTTGTTAAGAAAAAAATACACGGTATTTTATATTTTAATAAAATCGGACGGACGATGGAAAAACATTCTGCATATCCGTCGTCAAACGTCAAAATCGCAGGTTTTTTTATATATTTTCTATTTAACGAATTTCTGCTAAGAAGAAGTTCTTCATACGAGATAAAATTAAAATACTTCATTAGATATACTAAATCGGCTTCGAAACTCTTAGATGATTTATAAGAATAGAGATGCATTATGTGTTTTAAGGGGCGATCAGAAATAACATGATATAATAATCCTAGTATAGGAATCCTAAGAAGTGATTGATAATAAGTGAACGGAATAAAATCTAAAATATTTATTGCGATTTCCTTTAACGTATTCATTAATTGTTTTGGAGAGACAATGGCTAGATTTTTTGGATTTTCGAGATACACATCGATGCCAACCATCGCCCCATTCTAATCCCGGAAAATCTTTCCATTTTCTTACTCAAATAATTATCGAATGGCCATAATAGTTTTCTAAATAAGGGGATTAGAGTAAACGGGTATAGAGCGTAAAAATGCGAATATGCTACCTGGACAACTTTAAATCCATATTTTTCAGCTTCCGAGATAAATTCTTTGGTTTTATGCCGACGAAAAAAAATTTTTTGGAATTGAATCCGTTGTAAAATCTTTGTGGTTGCTCTGCTGGTTTTATCATAAATACAATCATAATTACGTATTTGTACTATTGCTATACCTCCTGGCTTTAGAATCCGATTTATCTCAATCAAAAGTGGCCTATCGCTACTTTGATATTCAATAACGCCCAACGCTAAACATACATCTATCGAACCTGATTCAATCATAGATAAATTTTGCACATCTGCTTTATATAGCTTAATTTCATTCGCTAATCCATGTCTAATGAGTAGTTCTTGAACCGAGTGGAGCATTTTATCTGATATATCGACACCAATAACATTTCGAAAACCCAGCCGTTTCATTTCGATTAGTGCATGGCCATAACCACATCCCAGATCAACAGCAACTCCGCGCTTTTCTTTATCAATCATTTCAAATGCATGTTTTTCCCGAAAGCAAATAGGATAATACTCATACCAGGCGCCCTTTTCTTTGTTATACGGATAGATCCATATATTTCCAATTTGATCAAAATAGTCACCTATCTTTTGAATTTCTACCTCTTTTTTGTTATCCAACTCTTCCATCCTTTACTGTATTTGAGCTTATTTTAGTTAACAATTTAACTTTAACAAATTTCATTTTTAGTTTCAATGCAAAAAATTCTTTAGATTTCTCTAATGAATCTTTATCTTAAAAGAAAAAGCCTTGATAAGAAAAAAATACATACATATCCTTCACAAAAGAATAGGCATCAAAATGATGTAATGCACCTCCTCGCGGATTCTGTTAGACTTTATCCTGGATTAACTTTTTTTGAAAGTGCACACATTAATTATATCTGGGTTAAATAATATCGTAAATACTCAGATTTAACGTTATTGCGTACCTGCGTGTTTAGAAGAAAACGTTACCTGTGTGATCCTCAACCTCGGGATAATCTTGGCTATCGGCGTTCCTCTATTGGCCTGCCGCAGGGCGAAGACGCTCTGCGCTTCATTGAAATTCTTTTTGTTTATTCCGAACTCCTTACCCTAAAAGTCGAATTTAAAAGTACTTTTAATTTCCAATAGCCCAATACCCAGCGGGCCGATTAATGAAATGAGGGTCTTCGCATTGCCTGGACAGCAAAGAGGATTAAATAACGTGAATAGATAGAAACGCCGCGGCCCTTCAAAAAAAAGGTTTAGTAGAGACGTAAGGGAGAACTACTGGATGATCGAATATTTCGGTTGCGATGCATACAAAATGTATGCTGTGTTTATTTCGATGAATGAGAGCGGGGCGGAGCCCCTTTTCTTGGCTGAAACAATCGGGTTCTGTTCCGGGAGTTCCTTCGGGCATTAATATCAAGATCTCCAATAACCATCGAGTACGGTGGATGCCCTGGCGTCGGGCCCGTTTGTATGTGGAACGGATCGAGATCGCCGCTCAAAGGGCAAATGCTGAAGATGTTTTTTCGAAGGTTCTGAAA
>Ga0153916_10001993_pt1 | contig 14944 bp, 16 predicted proteins | sample Opewatmetagenome_FD_109642 | JGI IMG/M metagenome (GOLD analysis project Ga0153916, IMG submission 109642) | Freshwater wetland microbial communities from Ohio, USA - Open water 3 Core 3 Depth 4 metaG | ecosystem: Environmental > Aquatic > Freshwater > Wetlands | place: USA: Ohio, Lake Erie...
CCCCGGCTCGACAAGGGCCCGGATGTCGAGCCGCGGGCCGATGCGCCCAAGAAGCCTGAGCGCATCGCCATGGAAGAGGTCCGGCACGGACTGATCAGCTTCAATCTGCCGGATCTGAAACCGCCAACCGGGGGACCTGTGTCGTGAGCGGAGCTGAAATCCTGAAGGTGACCGTCGGCGTCGTCCAGGGTCTCGGCACGATTACCGTCTTTCTGCTGGCCCTGTTCATCGGCGTCTGCGTGCTCCTGACACTCGTCAAGTTCCGCCCGACCCGCAACAGCCTCACGATCAAGAGTCTGGACGAGCTCGTAGGTGACCCCATTCGCTACTTGCCGCCCGACACCCCACGCGGCCGGGTGGATCAGCTCGCCGGCTCGCGGCGATCGGCCTAGAAAAGGCGGCCGGGAGCGCTCGGCCAGCCGTTGTCCGGGCCGCCTTTTCTGCAACTTGCTGCCGCCAGCCCTCGTAGATCCGGGGTGACAGGGGGACACGATGGTCACGCTGTTCGTTCTCGGCATGCTCGTCCTTGGCGGGCTGATCGCGTTCGCCGTGATCCTGGCGCTCCTGAAGCTCGTCGTGCTGCTGGTGTTGCTGCCGTTGAAGTTGGCATTCCGGCTGGTGTTGCTCCCCGTGCGGTTGCTGTTCGGCCTGCTGCTGCTGCCGTTCCTCCTTGTCTTTGCCGTGTTCGGGGCAGGCCTGGCCGCACTGGCCGCCGTCCCGCTCCTGCCTCTGGCGCTGGTCGTGTTGCTGGTGTGGTTGCTGATGAAGCGGGCGCCTGCGCCGCGGGCGGCATCCTGAGGACGGCTTCGGGCTTCACCCTGCAGGCTTCAGCCGAGAGCCCAGCGCCTTCAGCCCGAAGCCTTCAGATAATCGCCGGCCTCTCCCTCCACCACGTTGTGTCCCGCTCGTACGCATCACCCGCCCGCAGGATGGTCTCCTCGTCCCACATCCGGCCGACGAGCTGCAGGCCGACAGGCAGACGGTCGGGCGTGAACCCGCAGGGGATACTGATGGCGGGCAACCCGGCGAGTGGGGCGCTGACGGTGAAGACATCCGCAAGGTACATCTGCAGCGGGTCGTGAATCCGCTCGCCCAGTTTGAACGCCGCCGTCGGACTGGTCGGCGTGGCGATCACGTCCACCCGATCGAAGGCGGCGTCGTAATCCCGTCGAATCAGCGTCCGCACCTGCTGCGCCTTCAGGTAGTACGCCTCGTAGTATCCGGCGCTCAACACGTAGGTTCCCAGCATGATGCGGCGCTTGACCTCGGCCCCGAAACCCTCCGCCCGCGTGTGCTCGTACATCGTCCGCAGGTCGGCCTCGTCTTCGTCTGTCCGTGGCGCCCTGAAGCCGTAGCGAACGCCGTCGTAGCGGGCCAGGTTCGAGCTCGCTTCCGCGGTGGCGATCAGGTAATAGACCGGGATCGCGAAACGCGCGTGCGGCAGCGTGACGTCGACCAGCGTCGCGCCACGCGATCGCAGCACCTCGAGCGCATCCCGCACGCCGCGGCTGACATCCACATCGACGCCCTCGTCCAGCATCGACCGTACGACGCCGACGCGCAGTCCCCGGATGTCCCCGGTGAGCGCGGCGGTGAAATCGGGAACCGGCTGCCGCGCGGCGGTGGAATCAGCGGGATCGTGACCGGCAATGACGTTCAACAGAAGCGCCGCGTCGAACGCGGTGCGGCTGAATGGTCCGATCTGGTCCAGCGAGGACGCGAAGGCAATCAGGCCGTAACGCGACACGCGCCCGTAACTCGGCTTCATGCCGACGACGCCGCAGAGGGCCGCGGGCTGGCGGACGGAACCGCCCGTGTCGGAGCCGAGCGCAATCGGCACCGCGCGGGAAGCGACGGCCACCGCGGAACCGCCGCTCGATCCGCCCGGCGTCCGATCGGGCGCCCACGGGTTGCGCGACGCGCCATACGCCGAGTTCTCGGTGGAGGAACCCATCGCGAACTCGTCGCAGTTGGTCTTGCCGACGATCACGGCACCGGCCGCTTCGAGACGCGCAACGACGGTGGCGTCGTACGGCGGATCGAACGCCTCGAGGATCCGGGAGCCGGCCGTGGTCCGGATGCCCCGCGTGCAGATGTTGTCCTTGATGGCGAGGGGGACACCGAGCAGCGGCAGCCGTTCGCCGGCGCGCGCCCGGGCGTCGAGCTCCGCGGCCCGCCTCATCGCCAGTTCGGGCGCGACGGTCAGGAACGCGTGCAGGCGCGGTTCGACCTGCTCGATGTGCTGGAGGCACGCCCGGCACACGTCCACGGCCGAAAGCGATCCGCGGGCGATTGCGTCCCGGATGTCACGTGCGGTCGATTCGCTCATCCGCCCAGCACTCGCGGCACTTTGAACAGGCCTTCGGCGACGGCCGGCTCCGGCGCGTTGGCGAGTGCCTGCGTTTCGGTCAGGGAAGGACGGACTTCGTCGGGGCGATCGGCGGGCTGCCGGTCGAGCACGTGAAGGGTGGCGGCCACCCCGCTCGTGTCCAGCTGGCAGACCTGCTCGGCGTACTGCAGGATGCTGTCGAGCTGCCGCGCGAACAGCGTTTTCTCCTCGTCTGTCAGCGCGAGGCGGGCGAGGTTCGCAAGACGTTCGACATCCGTTTTTGTGAACCCGGCAGCCATGGCTGATGCTAACATCCTCCCCATGCCACAGCAACCGATCCGCGCTGCGGCGGTCGCGGGCTCGTGGTATCCGGGGACCGCGGACGCGCTCCGTCGCGCGGTGCGGGGATACCTGGACGCGGCCGCGCCATTGCCGGGCGGCGACGTTCGTGCGGTGATCGCTCCGCACGCCGGGCTCGTCTACTCGGGGCCTGTCGGCGCCTTTGCCTACGCGACGCTCGCCGGCCGCCGCTACGACGCGGTGGCGATCGTCGGCCCGTCTCACTACGTGGCATTCGACGGCGTCGCGGTCTTTCCGCGCGGCTCGTTCGACACGCCGTTCGGGCCGGTGCCCGTTGCCGAGGCCGAGGCCGCCGCGCTGCAGCGAGCCAGCGAGCCGGTTCGCGACATTCCCGGCGTGCACACGCGCGAGCATTCGCTCGAGATGCAGCTCCCGTTTCTCGCCTGCGTGTTGCCTGGCACTCCCATCGTCCCACTGATCATGGGACACCAGAAGCGCGAGACGATCGTCGAGCTCGGACGCGCGCTGGGAACCGCGTTCAAGGGCCGGAACGTGCTGCTCGTCGCGAGCACGGACCTGTCGCACTATCACGACGCCAAGACCGCGGCGCGCCTCGACCGCCGGGTGCTCGACTTCATCGAGCGCTTCGATGCGGAAGGGTTCCTTGACGCGCTCGAGCGGCTTCCGGAACATGCCTGCGGCGGAGGGCCCGTGGTTTCGGTGATGCTCGCGGCCCGCGATCTGGGAGCACGCGACGCGCGCGTGCTTCGCTACGCCGACTCCGGAGACGTGTCAGGGGACAAGAGCGCAGTCGTGGGATACGTCGCCGCTGCGCTGGGAGTGTTCGACCAGGGCGGGCAAGCCGGGTAAGGCGGCAGGGCCGGGAGGGGCAGTATGACAACGTCGACGCTGACGGCCGAGGAACGACACGCCTTCTTGTCGCTGGCGAGACAATCAATCCTCGCCCATCTGAGGCACGGGCCGCGGCCGCATCTCGAAGGCGGCAGCGCGTCGGCGCACCTGGGCGCGTTCGTGTCGCTGCACGTTCACGGCGACCTTCGGGGGTGCATCGGCTACCCGCAGGCCGATCGGCCGCTCGGCGAAGTCATTGCGCGCTGCGCGGTGTCCGCCGCCAGCGAGGACCCCCGCTTCCCGCCGCTGACGCTCGGCGAACTCGCCGCGGCCCACATCGAGATCTCGGTGCTCGGGCCCATCGAACCCGTGACAGATGTCAACGAGATCGCGGTCGGGCGCCACGGTCTGATCGTGTCGCAGGGTTACTCGAAGGGGCTGCTGCTGCCGCAGGTGGCGACCGAGCGCGGCTGGGACCGCGAGACCTTCCTGGCGCACACGTGCCTGAAGGCGGGATTGAGACGCGACGCCTGGATGTCGGGCGCGCAGATCTTCAAGTTCGAGGCCGAGGTGTTCGCGGAGGAACGCGTGAGCAGTTGAAGTGAGTAGTCAGCAGTGAGTAGACAGCAGGCAGCAGGAGTTCGTGGTTCGACGGTGTCAGGACGAGCCGTGTCGCGTGTGGTTCTCCCTACTGGCTACTGACTGCTGGCTACTGACGACCCCTCTTCCTGAGCCTCCTCAGCGTCTCCAGGTTCATCTCGTCGAGCGGATCCACTTCCGGCACGCCCGTTCGCCATCCGGTCTTCGGCGTTTCGAGAAGCATCGGCAGCGCTTCGAGGCGCCCGTCGTTGAGCAGCCGGCGAAACGCGGCGAGTCCGATCTCGCCCCGGCCGATGTGTTCGAGCAGCACCATCACCTTCGCGCGACGCCGCTCGTTCAGCAATCCACGAATCGCACCGGCGATGAGATTCAGCGCCTCGGTTTCACTGCTACCCGCCCATGCGGGGTCCCCAGCGCCGCGGCCGCGCTGGGGTGCCCACGCGCCAGGGTGCAGGACCACACCCATCAGTCCAAGGGCTTCCGCGCGGTCCAGCTCCTCCCCGAATGACGCGATCGATTGCGCGCGCAGCGCCGGGCTGCCAGTCGCGAGGTTGATCAGGTGGCTGGCGTGGGCGATTGCCGGGAAGATGCCGCTCCGGGCGAGCGCCGAGCGGAACTCGGCCACCTCATCCTCGGGCAGCGGCCGGGCTCGCCACCGGTTGGCGGACTTGCTGAAGATCTGCAAGGCCTCGCAGCCGTGCAACACCGCGCGTTCGACGGCGCGCGGCAAGCCGCCGGCAATCGACATGTGCGCGCCGATATACGACCCATATGTGCAGATTACCGTATCCGCAGAGTCCGCAGGAACGATCCGCAGATGACGCCGATTACGCAGATTGTACGGGAGTCAGAGCGGCAGCAATGAATCGGGTGAACGCGGGGAGCGACGGACGCGAGATTCAAGCCATGACCGGTGCGGCGGGTGTCGGTCGGCGGGTTCCTGCGTGGATGTTCGCTTCCACGCTCACTCCTGCTTCTGCCTGCCTGCGCCCACCGTTCGGAGCCGGGTGCGATCGGCGGGGATGTCGATATCGGTCAGCCAGGTCTCGGGCGCATTCGACGAAGCCGCTTTGACCCGCACGTCGTATCGGCCGGCGGGAACGACAAGAAGCACGTAGCCGGCGCCGCGCTTGCCGGTGGCAGTCGGGCGGCGGCGATCGCCAGCGGCAAACGCGTCGGCGTCGCAGTCCGCCTGGCCGCCCGTCTTCAATTCGAGCGCGCCGTACTGCGGCTTGAAGTTCGCCACCTCGAGATGGTGGCCCTCCTCATCCGGGTACCGCATGATCAGCAGGTGCTCGATCCAGCGGGTGCCCGTCACCTGTCCGTCGCGCTGCCTGATCATCTGCACGTCGTAGAGTCCCGGCAGAAGCTGCACGCGGCCGGCGGCGTCCGTCGGGACGCCGTTCTCCTTGCGGCCGCTCGGGTAGACTCGCACGCGGGTCTCGCGGGTCACCTCGTCGCTGCCATCGAACACGCGCAGTTCGCACTGAATCGGTTTCGATGCCTGCGCGGGCGGCGAGACCTGCGGGCGTGCCGCCAGCACGGACAGCAGGATGAAGACAGCGCCTGTCGTCCCCATCGGTGTTTCTCCCGTGTGATTGATGCGGCGATTATAGCGCTCCGCCGCCACCGATCGACGCGCTGCAGGCGGAGCTCGGCACCACCTCGAACCAGGGACCGGAAACCGGGGCCAAGGACCAGGGGCCAGACAAGTGTTATCGTAGTTTGCATGGATGTGTTCCTCGTCCCCGCGGGCGGCTCTCGCTATGAGCTGTATTGCGAGGTTGGCGACGAGCCGGCGGCGCCGGAACAGGAACCGTCCAGCGGCTGGAGGCGCCGGCTGATCGATGGGTTCACCGCGATGGTGAGAAGTGTCGAGGCGGCGAGACACAGCGCCGCGCACCGGCGAGCCACGAAGCAGCGACGCACGCTCGCCCGCCGGATCCGCGACCGGGTCGTCTGCTGGCTTGCCGAGAAGATCGCCGAACAGCGCCTGCTCTGGTACCTGCGCGGGCAGCGGCAGGTCACCGCGTGGTTTCCCGACGATGTGGGCGAGCAGCAAGCGGCCGCAAGTGTGAGGCACATCCTTCGTGCGGACGCCGACCGTCATCTTCGGTGGCTGCTGGTGGACGGCGTCGGCCTGGTCGTTTCACTGATGCTAATTCCGCTGCCCGGGCCGAACATCCTGCTCTACTACTTCGCGTTCCGCGTGGTCGGTCACTGTTTTTCGCTGCGCGGCGCCCGCCACGGCCTCGACCGCGTGGACTGGCGCATGCGCTCCACTGCCGCGCTGACCGATCTTCGCGAGGCGCTCGCGCTCGATCGGGAAGTGCGCAAGCGCCGCGTGATGGAAATCGCCTCCCGCCTGGGCCTGCAGCATCTCGCGACGTTCTTCGAGCGGATTGCGGTCCCGCCGCCGTGATATACTCCGGCGCTCAACACCACGCGAACGGCCTGATTACGCCAAATGAACCCATGAACCACGCCAACGTGCTGGTGGCAGCGCTGGTCGTGGGATGCGTGTCGCTCGCGTCTCCTGCCGGTGCGGCCGAATCCCAGGCCACGCAGCAACCCGCGTCATCACGGCAGATCGGGCAGAACGCTTCATCCGGCGTCTTCTGGCTGACCGGCTATCGTTTCCATCTGAGCGCGGTATCGGTTCGCAGCGACGATCCGCGCTTCCGGTGGGACGCGCATTTCGGCGGCGACGTCGACCTGCTCGACTACCGCATCGGTCGCATCAACTTCCTGGCCGACTACGAGGTGATGATCGGCTCGGAGTTCCGGAGCATCGACCCGAATCAGGGCGCCTACCACCTCGATCTTTCGACCTCGGTGCGATCCGGTCCGACTGAAGTGCAGGCGGTCTATGACCACGTTTCGCGTCACCTCAGCGATCGCGCGAATCGCACGAGCGTGTCGTGGAACTCGGCCGGCGCAGTGGTGACGACCAGGTATGGCGGCCGGGCGATGACGGCGACGTTCGACGTGCGCGGCGCGAAGGTCCTGCGGGCCGCATTCGTCGATTACACGTGGCAGTTGGGAGCGGGAGTCGACGTCGAGTATCGGCTGTCCCGACACCAGGCTCTCGTCGCGAGGGGCGACCTCGAACCCATCCTCGTCGATCGACGCGTGGCGGGGCGGGATACGCAAGTGGGTGCGAGAATCGAAGGCGGAATGCGTCTGTACGGCACGGGCGCCGGCGTCGAGGTCTTCGCGGCGTGGGAGCGTCGCGTCGATCCTTACCCGCTGGAGCGCGCGACGCGCAGCTGGGCGCTTCTCGGCTTTCGTTTCGTCAATCGCTAAATCCGCCGGGCGCGCGTCCGATGTGGCCGCCACGCCTGCGATCCCATCAACAACTGCGCGTCTCGTTCCGGGACGGCAGACGGTTGTGTGCCATAATCGTAGAACATGCTCCTTTCCGGATTTCACGCCTTGCGGACATCCGATCGCCCGTCGGTTCGCTGCGGGCCGCGGATGCCGCGCCGCGCGCGATCGTTCGCCGTCGTGTTGCTGGCGGTGTTCGCGCTCTTCACCTGGACGACGGATGCCGCCGTCCGTCCGCCGAAGCTGCAGTACCAGACGCTGAAGCTGGACAACGGCCTCACCGTCATCCTCTCCGAGGACCACTCGGTGCCCATCGTGCACCTGCAGCTCTGGTATCACGTCGGCTCCAAGGACGAACGGCCGGGACGCACGGGCTTCGCGCACCTGTTCGAGCACATGATGTTCAAGGGGTCGAAGAACGTTCAGCCCGAGGCGCATTCCTCCTACATTTCGAGCGTCGGGGGATCGAGCAACGCCTACACGACCGGCGACGCGACCGTCTTCTGGGAGACGGTGCCCTCGCAGGACCTCCCGCTCATCCTCTGGCTCGAGGCCGATCGCATGGCCTCGCTGCGCATCGACAGGGACACCTTCACGCGCGAGCGCGAGGTCGTGAAGGAAGAGCGCCGCATGCGCGTCGAGAACCAGCCGTACGGCCGGCTTCCGGAAATCATCTACGACCAGGCCTTCGCGGTCTCCCCCTACAGGCACCCGACGATCGGCAGCATGGCCGATCTCGAGGCGGCATCGGTGGACAACGTGCGCGACTTCTACCGCACGTACTACGTGCCCAACAACGCGACGATCGCGCTCGTCGGCGACTTCGACCCTGCGCAGGCGACCGAACTCGTGAACAAGTACCTGGGACGCGTGCCGAAAGGGGATCGGCCGATTCCGAGGGACTACGCGAAGGAGCCGCCGCAGCAGCAGGAGAAGCGGGTGACGCTCGAGGAGCCCTGGCCGCTGCCAGGGGTCGTCGTGGCGTACCACGTGACCTACGACGGGCATCCGGACTCGTACCCGCTGCACATCGCGTCGAAGCTGCTGTCCGACGGTCAGAGCGCGCACATCTATCAGAAGCTCGTCTACGACACGGGCATCGCGCTGACGGCCTTCGGCGGCGGCAACATCCTCGAGGAGCCGAACCTGTTCTTCGCCGTCGCGATCGTTCAGCCCGGCCACACGCCGGCCGAAGCGGAGAAGGCGCTCATTGCCGAGCTCGATCGGCTCAGGAACGAGCCGGTGAGCGACCGCGAGCTTCAGCGCGCGAAGAACCAGTTCGCGCGCGACTACATCCTGGGGCGGGAGACCAGCCAGCAGAAAGCGATGCAGCTCTGTCATGCCGCCGTCATCCATCACGGCGACATCGGGACGGCGGACGGCGAGTTCGACATCTTCATGAACGCCACGGCCGCGGACGTGCAACGGGTTGCGCGCACGTACTTCACGCCGCAGAACCGCCTGGTTGTGACCGTCCTGCCGAAGGGCGGCAAGCCTGGAGACGTGCCGCCATGACCCGTGTTCGACGCGTGGCGGCTCTGTCCGCCGTGGCTTCGCTCATTCTGGTTTCCCGGGCGTCCGCGCAGACCGCGACGTGGCCGTCGGAATCGCCGCCGCGCCCGCTCGCGGCCCGCGACGTGAAGTTCCCGCCGTACGAGCTGCGAACGCTGCCCAACGGCATGCAGGTCGTGGTCGTGATGCACCACGAGCAGCCGGCCGTGAGCCTGCGACTGATCGTCCGCGCGGGAAGCGCCCAGGATCCCGCGGGCAAGGTCGGCGTGGCCTCGCTGGCTGCCACGCTGCTCGACCAGGGCACGACGGCGAGGACGGCGGCGCAGATCGCCGACACGATCGACTCGGTCGGCGGCGACAGCGACACGGGCGCGGGACGCGACTTGTCTCACGCGCACATCCTTGTCATGAAGGACAGCTTCGATCTCGGCATGAACCTGCTCGCCGACGAGGTGAGGAACCCGTCGTTCGCCGAGGTGGAGATCGACCGGCAGCGCCAGCAGATACTGTCCGCGCTGAAGGTCAGCTACGACGATCCGGAGTACATCGCGAACATCGTGTTCGATCGCCTCGTGTACGGCTTCAATCCGTACGGAGCGCCGAGTAGCGGCACGCCCGACTCGTTGCCGCGCATCACCCGGGCGGACCTGCAGGCGTTCCATCAGCGCTGGTACGTGCCCAACAACTGCCTGCTGGCCGTCGTGGGCGACGTGACCGCGGACGAAGCGTTTGCAGCCGTCAACCGCGCGTTCGGCGACTGGGCGAAGCGCGAGGTGCCCACCGACACCGCGACCGACCCCCCGCAGCCGACCAGGCGCATGATCGTCGTGGACAAGCCGGACGCCGTGCAGACCGAAGTGCGCGTCGGCCACCTCGGCATCCCTCGCAGGCAGAACGACTACATGGCGATGGATCTCGCCATCAAGATCCTCGGCGGCGAGGGCGCCAACCGGCTGCACCGCGTCCTGCGCATGGAGCGCAGCCTCACTTACGGCGCGTCGGCCGAGATGGAAACGCTGAAGCGGGCCGGCGAGTTCGTGGCCATCACGAACACCCGTTCGGAAGCGACGGGCGAGGTGCTGCGGTTGATCGTCGAGCAGTTCAACCGGCTGCGCCTCGAACGGGTGAACGAGCAGGAACTCGCGGATGCGAAGGCGTACCTCACGGGCAATTTCCCGCTGCGCATCGAGACGCCGGACGACATCGCGCTGCAGGTGCTCAACGTGCTCTTCTACGACCTGCCGGTCGAGGAGCTGGACACGTATCGGCAGCGAGTCAACGCCGTCTCGGCCGACGATATCGCCCGCGTCGCCAACGTGTACGTGCGTCCCGACAGGTTGTCGGTCGTACTCGTCGGCAATGCAAAGGCGTTCGTCAACCAGTTGAAGGCGGTCGGGTTCGACAAGTACGAGGTGGTTCCGGCGGACGACCTCGATCTGACCACCGTCGATCTCCGCCGCCGCACGAGCACGGGCGACGGCATTCAGGTGGCGCTCAAGACCATCGTCCGGCGCGGCGAGACGGTCATCCCCGAGCGGACGCTGACGGATGTGCAGATCAACGTCCCGCTCGACGAGGCCCCGTTCAAGCGGCCGGCGTGATAATGTCGCCGGGGGTCTGAAGACCGGCGGTCCCACCGATGACGGGTATCTGTAGGACCTCCGGGCTTTCGCCCGGGGGCACCGAGACACCAGTGTCCACCTACATGGTCTCGTGCGGCGAGGCGTCCGGCGATTTGTACGCCGCCGCCCTGGCCTCCGAACTCGCGCGCATCGATCCCGGTTCGCGCGTCGTCGGCCTTGGCGGCGAGCAATTCCGCGCCTCGGGTGCGCACCTGCTGGCCGACTATCGCGGTCTGACGGTCACCGGCCTCACCGAGGCGCTCTCGGTCCTTCCGCGTTCGTTGCTGACCTATCGGAGCCTGGTTCGCCGCGCGCGCACCGATCGCCCCGACGTGTTCGTGGCGATCGATTTCCCCGATTTCAATTTCCGGCTCGCCGCGGCGATGCGCCGCCTCGGCATCCCGATCGTCTACTACGTCTGCCCGCAGGTCTGGGCGTGGCGCCGCAGTCGGCTGCGCACGCTCAGGCGCCTCGTCGATCAGGCGCTCGTCATCTTCCCGTTCGAGGAGGCGATCTACCGCGAGCAGGCGATTCCCGTGACGTTCGTCGGGCACCCGCTGCTCGATCTGGCGCGCGCGACGGCGTCTCGTGCGGAGTTCCTCGCCACGCTGCACCTCGATCCGCGCAAGCCGACGGTCGCGTTGCTGCCGGGCAGCCGTCCGAACGAGGTCCGCGCGCTTGCACCGGTGCTCGCGGGCGCGATGCCGCTGATCGCCGCGGGCGTGCGGGATGTCCAGTTCCTGGTGGCGCGCGCCTCGTGGCTCGCGCAGGATCTGTTCGCGCCGCTGCTCGACGTTCGGACGCCGCCCACAATCGTCGAATCGCAGGCAGACAACGTGATCGCGGCGTCGGACGTGGTGCTGACGTGTTCGGGCACGGCTACGGTGCAGGCGGCGATCCACGAGCGGCCGATGGTGATCATGTACCGGCTGTCGCCGCTGACCTATCGGCTCGGCAAGCCCTTCGTGCACGTGGACACCTACGGCATGGCGAACCTGGTCGCCGGCGAGCGCATCGTACCCGAGTTGATTCAGGACGATCTGTCGGCAGAACGCGTCGCGGCGGAAGCGATCGGCTTCCTCACCGATCCGGCCAGGCATGCCCGAACGGTCGCCGCCGTGCGGTTGGTCAAGCAGCGTCTCGGCGAGCCGGGCGCAACTGCCCGCGCCGCACGCCTCATCGCGGAGACCGCGTCTCGAGCCTCGCAGCGAACCGGCAGACAGTAGACAGCAGACAGTAGACAGTAGACAGTAGTCAGTAGGGAAGAGCGTGCCTCCTGTCTGCCGACTGCTGAACAAACCTTTCCTGATTTCCCGTCTCGACTATTTTTCATCGCTGCGGTTCCGAAAGGCTGTATAAGAGAAGCAAGGGACTGCGCATGCGACACAGACTGCTCGTTCTCGTCATGGGTCTCGCTTTCCTTGCGCCCGTGGTGGCGGAGGCAACCGTCGTGGTGCCGCTGGACTTGAAGAAGCTGGCGGGCAACGCCGAGGTGATCCTGCATGGCCGCGTCATTGCGCTGAGTCCGCAGTGGGCGAGCGACCGGCAGGGCATCGACACGCTGGTGACCGTTCAGGTCACCAGTTATCTCAAAGGGAATTTCGGCGCGCAGATCACGTTCCGCGTGCCGGGCGGCAAGATCGGGCGCCTGCGCTCGGTGAGGGTCGGTGCCCCGGTGTTTCACGAAGGCGAAGAGGTGATCGTGTTCCTCGCCGCCACTGGCCCCGTCTTCCCTCACATCGTGGGTTTCAATCAGGGCGTCTACCGGGTGACGGTGGACAAGGCGTCGGGGACGCGGTTCGTCACCTCGCCCATCCTGGCCGGCGAGGTGACGACGCCCATTCCGATCGTGCGCGGCGATCCGTCGCGCAAGCCGGTGCCGCTCGAGCAGTTCGAAGCGCAGGTGCGCTCGATTCTCGAGCAGGACCGCTCGAACCGCGCGCCGCAGGATCGGCGTGCCCGGGACAAAGACAAACGCTCGCGGTGATGAGGCTTTCGATGATGTTCGCGCGTTCGCACACTGATCGCCGCCGCCCGGTGAAGCGCGCAGCCATTCTCGTGTTCTGCGTGATCGCCGCCGGCACGCCCTTTCACAGCCACGCGTACCAGCAGTACGGCGTACAGGTGGGCAACAAGATCGTCAGGCTCAAGTGGAACCGCATGCCCGTCCAGTACTACATCGGGAACGTCGGCATCCCGGGCGTATCCGCCAGCCAGGTCCAGACGGCCGTGGACGCGGCGTTCACGACCTGGCACGACGTGCAGACCGCGGCGCTCTCCGCGCAGTTCGCGGGCTACACGACCGCCCAGCCGACCCAGGACGATGGCCTGTCGACGATCGGTTTTCTGGCCGATCCGCAGGAACCGGACGTGCTCGGTTCCACCGACTGGCTCATCGACGACACCACAGGCGAGATTGTCGAGTCGGACATCTTCTTCAATTCCGCGCCCGTCGTTCCTTGGTCGGTGGCGGCGAACGGCGAAAGCGGGCACTTCGATCTTCAGTCGATCGCGACCCACGAGATCGGGCACTTCTGGGGGCTCGGCCACTCGGCGCTCGGCGAGACGCAGCAGGTGACCGGAGGCCGGCGCGTGATCGCCAGGGCGGCGGTCATGTTCCCGATCGCGTACTCGCCGGGCAACATCCTCGATCGAACGTTGCAGGCCGACGACATCGCGGGCATTTCCGACCTGTATCCAGCCGGCGCTTTCCAGTCGCAAACGGGCAGCGTGACCGGGCAGGTCACCAAGGACGGAAAGGGCGTGTTCGGTGCGCACGTCGTGGCGTTCAGCCCGTCAGCGGGGACTCTGATCGGCAACTTCACCCTGGACAACAACGGCGCCTTCACGATCAGCGGGCTGGCGCCCGGCCCCGTGATCCTTCGCGTCGAGCCTGTTGACGACGCGGATCTGGACAGCTTCTTCGACGATCCTTCGAAGGTCGACGTGAATTTCACGATCAGGTACTACGGCCGGTTTGCGATCGTGCCGCCGAGCGGCAGCACCCCGCAGATTCAGATCCAGGTGACACCGAAATGATGCGACGCAGTGTGACGGCGATCGTGCTTGCGCTGGCGGCCGTTTGCCCGGCTCTGGCACGCGGCGACGGGCAGCAGCGCACGTCTTCACTGGCGAGCCGGGAACCGGGCCGCCCCGGATCCTTCGAAATCTCGGTCGGCGCGGAGCTGCTGACGCCGCAAGCGCTCGGTTCGACCACCGCGACGATGACGTCGAACAACCAGCAGGGGACGTCGTACAACTATTTCGTCGTCGGCGGGACGCGCGTTGCGGCGCCCGCGTTTCGCGGGCGCATCGGGTACAACATCACGCCGATGTTCACCGTCGAGGGCGGCCTGGTCGTCAGTCGCGGGAACGTGCAGGGGAAGGTGTCGGCCGACGCGGAGAACGCGCCGCCGCTGACCGTGGCGGAGCGGATGACGCAGTACTTCGTGGACGTCTCCGCTCTTGCACACCTGCGGCACCTGACGTTCTCGAACGGCGCGGGCGTTCCATTTCTCGAGGCGGGTGGCGGGTATCTCCGCCAGATGCACGAAGGCAATCTGGCGATGAACACCGGCCAGATCTACCACTTCGGCGGCGGCGTGACGTACGTGTTGTCGAAGCGGCCGGCCAGCAAGCTGACGGGCATCCGCGTTCGCGCCGACGCCCGTGTGTACATTCCGCGCAAGGGATACAGCTTCGGCAGATCGCAGCAGGTGTTCGCCGCGATCGGCGGGTCGCTGCTGTTCGCGTTCTGAAGGCTCCGGGCTTCCGGCTCTGGGCCTTGGCACCGCCCACAGCCCAGGGCTCGAGACGTCTTCCGTGACGGGCGGACTGTCGGTCCGCTGGTGCGTCTTCGGGGCGTAGCATGTCGCTCACCTCGGCCGACATCAAGCGCCAGGCGATCGCCCTCGGATTCGATCTCTGCGCCGTCGCGGGCGCCGACGCCTTTCCCGAGCTGCGGTTCCTGTGCGAGTGGCTGGATCGCGGCTACGCGGCCGAGATGGCGTACCTGGAACGCGGCGCCGCGCGGCGGATGGACGTGCGGAACGTCCTTCCCTCGGCACAGTCGGTGATCGTCGCCGCGATGGTCTACAACACCGATCGCCCGTACTCCACGGAGGCAACGGCTGCCGCTAACGCGGAGATTGCGCGGTACGCGTGGGGCGAGGACTACCACGGCGTGATCGGACGCAAGCTCGAAGATCTCGTTGGGTGGATGCGCGCCGAATGTGACGAGCCCTTCGACGCGAAGTGGTACGTGGACACCGGCCCAGTGCAGGAACGGGTCTACGCGCAGCGCGCGGGACTGGGCTGGATCGGGAAGAACACCTGCCTCGTCAACGCCGACCTCGGTTCGTGGCTGTTCCTCTCGGAAATCATCGTCAGCCTGACGCTCGAC
>Ga0153916_10001994_pt1 | contig 14943 bp, 12 predicted proteins | sample Opewatmetagenome_FD_109642 | JGI IMG/M metagenome (GOLD analysis project Ga0153916, IMG submission 109642) | Freshwater wetland microbial communities from Ohio, USA - Open water 3 Core 3 Depth 4 metaG | ecosystem: Environmental > Aquatic > Freshwater > Wetlands | place: USA: Ohio, Lake Erie...
CCGGGCCTGCGACTTCGTGGGCCGGCATGCGGAGGTACGTTTCAAGGGCGCGGGCCCCATCGACCGGCTCGCCTGTGTCGCTGAGTGCTTTCATCGCCCGGTGTACGCCGGTCCCGACGATCCCGGCGGGCGTCATCGGATCGTCAGGTTTCGGAAGGCCGCTCAGGTATCGAAACCAGTACTGCTTCCGGCAGCGATCGAAGGAGGCGATCTTGCTGTAGGAGACCCAGAAACGCGCGTCGCTCATCACGGGTGGATCCTACGCGCTGCTGATTCGATTCCGGTAGTGTACCCTGACACATTCCGATGTCGCGTAACCGTCGATGAGGAACTTACCCGGCGGGCGGCCGAATATCACAGGTTCAGGTTGTGCCCGCAAACTTCACCTTTGCGTAAGGGTAGAGTAGGGTATTAAGACTGGGGGTCTGGTCATGCGCGTCCTGCTACGTATCCTGCCGTTTTTCAAACCGTACAAGCTGCACCTGACTCTGGCGTTCATCTGCGTGGTCAGCGCCGGGGCCTTCGTGATGGTGAGCCCGTTGCTGATCCGCTTTGCGATCAACGTTGGGCTCGATCCGACTTACGACATCAACCACAAACTCGTCGGCCTGAACGGCAACACATCGGCGCTGGTTTACGCCTCGCTTGCCATCGTCGCCTTCGCGGTCGGGCGTGGCCTGGCCGGGTTCGGCCAGCAGTACATCGGTGAGACCGTGGGCCAGCGGCTCGCGTATGACATCCGGAACCTCGTTTACGACAACCTCCAGCGCTTGAGCTATGCCTACCACGACAAGGTCGAGACGGGTCAGATCATGGCCCGTGTCACTCAGGATGTCGAAAACATCCGGATGTTCGTCAACATGGTGGCGCTGCGCTCTCTCTACGTCTTCCTGATCCTGGGGATTTCGATCGTCGGGATGTTCATCATCAACTGGCACCTGGCCCTGGTCAGTGTTGTTACCCTGCCGATCATCGCGGTCCTTTCCGGGTTCAACAGCATGAAAATGCGCCCGCTCTGGATGGCGATCCAGCAGAACCAGGCGGTGATGACCCAGGTTGCCGAAGAGAGCCTGACAGGTATTCGCGTCGTGAAGGCGTTCGCACGCGAAGATTTCGAGAGCGAAAAGTTCTACGTCGCCTCGAAGGCCCAGGCGGACCTGAACTACAAGCAGGCCCAGCGCGTGGCGACGTTCAACCCGGTTCTGACGGGGCTGTCCGCGTTCCAGGTAGCCCTGACCGTGGGAGTTGGCGCCTATCTTATTTCACAGGGGAAGCTGACCGCCGCCGACCTCCTCACCTTCACCCTCTGGCTCAACCTGCTCCAGCTTCCGATCAGGACGCTCGGTTTCATGGTGACGATGGTGGCCAGGACGATCGCCTCGACGGAACGCGTTTTCGAACTCGTTGATGCCCAGTCGTCGGTGAAAGAGAAGCCGGGCGCCCTGCCGCTTACCGACGTGAAGGGACACGTCAAGTTCGAAGATGTGAGCTTCGGCTACGACAACGTCAGCGCGGTCCTTTCGGGCGTGAACATCGATGCCGCACCCGGCAAAATCATCGCCCTCCTGGGCCCGACGGGAAGCGGCAAGTCGACGGTCGTGAACCTGATTCCCCGCTTCTACGACGTGACGAAGGGCCGCGTCACCATCGATGACGTCGACATCCGGGACGTGACGATCGAGTCGCTTCGAAAGAACATCGGTATCGTCGCGCAGGACGTCTTCCTCTTCATAGGCACCATCCGCGACAACATCAACTACGGGCGCCCGGACGCCACGCAGGAAGAGACCGAGCGAGCGGCCAAGGCCGCCCGCATCCACGACTTCATCATGAGTCTGCCCTACGGGTACGACGAATGGGTCGGTGAGAAGGGCGTGACCCTCTCCGGTGGGCAGAAGCAGAGGATTGCGATCGCGCGGACGTTGCTGCTGGACCCGAAGATCCTGATCTTCGACGACTCGACAGCGAGCGTGGACACGCAAACCGAATTCCTCATCCAGCAGGCGCTGAACGAGCTGATGCAGGGCCGAACGACCTTCGTCATCGCCCAGCGGCTTCGGACCGTGATGCGCGCCGACGAGATCGTCGTCCTCGATCACGGCAAGGTGGTCGAGCGAGGCAAGCACGCCGAGCTGCTCGATGGACACGGGCTCTACCGCCGCATCTTCGACCTCGAACTGAGGGACCAGGAACAGGCGCTCGGCCATGCGGTCGGGTCGGAAACGAACGGCGCCGGACCGGCTGCGCAAGAGCCTGCCGACGTTGCGGGCGGCGCGTAGCAGCGCGCCTGCGCAGGACAAGCTGAGGGACGCCGCGCGCGGCGGGAAGCAAGAGGAGTAACGGGCATGGGTATGTTTGGTGGCGGTGCAGCAGGTGGTTGGAGTACTGGCATTGGCGGGCAGTCCATGGGACCTGCCGGGCGTGGCCAGATGGGCCGCGGCGCCGATGGCTGGGACGACGAATACCTGGGGAAGGTCTACGACGCCCAGGTCATTCGACGCCTCGTGCCGTACGTAAGGCCCCACCGCGTGCGTTTCATGCTGGCCTTCAGCTGCATGATCATCTCGGCAGGCTCGAACTTCCTTCAACCGCTGTTCGTGGGCATGACCGTCAAGGCGGGAATCCAGCAGAACCCCGGGCGGGTCGGAGTGCTCTTCGCCCTGATGGCCTCGCTGGCGGTGGCATCCTGGGGCGCCATGACGGTCCAGCAGTTGACGATGAACTTCATGGGCAACCGCATCCTTTTGAAGTTGCGGACCGAGATGTATGACCACATGCAGGGGCTATCGCTCAGCTTCTACGACGAGATGGAAGTGGGCCGGATGATCAGCCGCCTGACAAGCGACGTCACCGTCATCCAGGACTTGCTGACGAGCGGCTCGCTCACGTTCGCCGCCGACTTCGTCGGACTCGGGATCACGATTGTGGTCCTCCTTTCCATCGACTGGACCCTGGCGCTCGTCACGTTCGCAGTGGTTCCACCCCTTGTTCTCTTCATGGTCTGGTGGGCCGGCCATGCCCGGGCTGCTTTCATCGACGTCCGCATCAAGATCAGCGCGCTCTACGGGACGCTGGCCGAGAACGTTTCCGGCGTGCGCGCCGTCCAGTCGATGTCTCGCGAAGACGAAAACATTAAGCGGTTCGATGCACTGAACCAGGAGAACCGGAACGCCAACATCTGGGCGGCCATGTTGAGCGCGGCGATCATGCCGGTCATCGAAATTGCCGTCGCCATAGCGACCTGCGCCGTCATCATTGTGGGCGGCCTGAGAGCGATCAACATGGACGCGAATGCCGCGCAGGTGGCCACCTTCTTCGGCGTCCTGACGGCATTCACCCTCTACATCGGGCGCTTCTTCGACCCCATCCGCGACCTCGTGCTCCAGTACACCATGCTCCAGCGCGCGATGGCCGGTGGCGAGCGCATCTTCGAAGTGCTCGATACGAAGGCGCGCATTGTGGATAAGCCGGACGCGATCGAGCTCGAGGAGATTGAAGGCCGGATCGACTTCGACCACGTGTACTTCCACTACATCGAAGGCGTGCCCATCCTGGAGGACATCGACCTTCACGTCGAACCGGGCGAAACGATCGCATTTGTCGGCACCACGGGTGCGGGCAAGACCACGATCACCTCGCTCGTGAGCCGCGGGTACGAGGTCACGGGCGGTGCGATCCGCGTCGACGGCCACGACATCCGCGACATCCAGCGCCGCTCACTGACGCGCCACATGGGCGTCGTTCTCCAGAACCCGTACCTCTTCAGCGGCACGATCAGGGAGAACATCGCCTACGGCAGGCCAGAGGCCACCCAGGAATCGATCGAGGCCGCTGCGGCGGCGGTGGGCGCTCACGAGTTCATCGACCATCTCGAGAACAAGTACGACACCGTCCTCCAGCAGCGCGGCCAGAACCTCTCGGTCGGCCAGCGCCAGCTCATCAGCTTCGCGCGGGCCATCCTCGCCCAACCGCGCATCCTGATCCTCGACGAAGCCACGGCCTACGTGGACACGCAGACCGAGGTCATCATCCAGCGGGCGCTGCGGCAGGTCCTCAAGAACCGGACCTCGTTCGTCATCGCCCACCGTCTCTCCACCATCCGCGAGGCGAACCGCATTGTCGTGCTGGATCACGGCAGGATCGTCGAAATCGGCTCGCACGACGAACTGCTGGCACAGGGCGGCGTCTACGCGAATCTCTACAAGATGACGTACGAGACTGAGCAGGCGGCCCATGAGACCGAGATGATCGGCGAGGACGAAGCCTTCGCCCGTCGTCGCCAGGGTGAAATGGGCGCCCAGCCGACCGTGCCAGCGGCGGGGGCCTGAGCCGCAAGTCCGGCAACGTCTCAGCACCAGGGAGGGGCCGCGAATTCGCGGCCCCTCCTTTTTGTTCCCCGGTCTTCGGGCCCCGGATCGATGGCCCGGACGGGCCTCCACATCTGCCGGGCGCAGGGCCACCCTGACTGCGCCGGGAGGTGCGTGGCATGGCTGAAATCGTTGAACAACGGACCTATGGCATGCGTCGCCAGGTCGCCCTTCCCTATGCTGAGGCGGTCGAGCGCACACGCGAAGCCTTGAGAGCAGAAGGCTTCGGCGTCCTTACCGAGATCGACGTGAAGGCAACCATGAAGGTGAAGCTGGACGTTGATGTGTCGCCACAGTTGATCCTGGGCGCCTGCAATCCACCCCTGGCCCTCCGCGCGCTGACCGCTGACCCGGAGGTGGGCCTCCTGCTTCCGTGCAACGTCGTAGTTCGCGAAGAGACGGATGGATCCGTCCTGGTCGAGGCGATGGACCCGGAGGCGGCGCTCGGCATCGTGAAGAACGCGGCGATTGCGGAGGTAGCGCACGAAGCGCGGGAACGCCTCAGGCGAGCACTTACCGCGCTGCCCGGAGCGGAGCAGTGACGACAGCCGCGGTGACCACGATCGACCTCAAACGGGAGTACGCGGGCCTCCACCGTGCGTCCGTGAGAGTTCCGGAGCTGGTGTACGTTCCTGAACTTCGTTACCTCGCGATCGAAGGCCAGGGGAGCCCCGAAGAAGAGGCGTTCCAGGACGCGGTCGGGGCGATGTACGCGATCGCGTATGGCTGCAGATTCGGCGCGAAGAAGGAACTTGCGCTCGACTACCCGGTGATGCCCCTCGAAGGTCTCTGGTGGACCGCTTCGGGAGCCGAATTCACCAGTGTGCAGAGCGACGATACGCGCTGGATGCTGCTCATCCTCGTCCCGAAGGAGCTTCCCGAAGAGTTCTTCAAGCGGGTGCAGCTGGTCGCTCAGGTGAAGGCGCCAAAGGCGGCGCTGGCCAGGCTCATCACCCTGAAAGAGGGTCGCGCAGTCCAGGTGATGCACGTGGGACCGTACGCCACCGAAGCGGCGACGATCGCACGGCTTGAGGCTTTCGCACACGGTTCCGGGCTGAAATTCACGGGCAAGCACCACGAGATCTACATCGGAGACCCGCGCCGAGCCGCACCCGACAAGCTCCGTACGATCCTTCGTCACCCGGTGGAGTAGTCGAAGACCCTGCGCGCCCGGGTGGCACTGCCCTGCTGAACCCCGCTGCTGCTACGCTTAGCGGCGTGGACGAGATCATTGGTCACGCAGACGTCCTGCGGGAGCTTCGCGGGCTCGCGAATGCCCCTGACCCGGTGCATGCGCTGCTTCTCGCGGGCCCCGGCGGCACCGGGCGCACTCTGCTGGCCCTCCAATACGCACGCCTCCTGAATTGCGAAGGTCGCTCTGGGGGCGGCGCCATCGAGGAACCGTGCGGCCAGTGCCGGAGCTGTCGGTTGATCGGCGAAGGAGCCCACCCGGACGTCATCACCCTTGGCCCCGGCGACACGCTCTGCAAGCCGCGTCCCAACGAGAGCGGCCACGAACGTCACCCGCAATCGCGCGACATCCGCATCTGCCAGGTCCGGGGACTCATTGAACTTGTCGCCCGTTACCCGTTCGAGGCGCGCTACCGGATGATCATCATCGACCCGGCCGACCGGCTCGGGCGGGAAGCGGCGAATACGCTCCTCAAAACCCTGGAAGAGCCCCCTGGACACACCGTCATCGCGCTCGTCACCGAGGCGCCGGACTCCCTCATCGAGACCATCGTCAGCCGTTGCCGGCGGATCGACGTCCGGCCGGTGCCCCGAACCGAGATCGAGGCAGCGCTGGTCAGGCGGGGCATCGAACCCGGTCTCGCCTCGGAGGTCGCCCGCGAATGCCACGGCAGGCCGGGTCGGGCTCTCGACTATGCGCGGTCACCGGACCTCATGGGGGACCGGGCCCGCTTGCTCGAGCGCTGCCGGAAGATCGCCGCCGCGAAGACGTCTGAGCGATTCACCTATGCCGGCGAGCTCGCCGAGCGGTTCCGGCGGGACCGCGTGCCGGTCCAGGCCGAACTCAACGCCTGGGAGGCCTTCTGGGAGGAGCAGCTCCAGCAGGCGGCCAGGCGGGAAGAAGCTGACATTGCCGGCATTGTGGAAGCGCTGCGCGCGATCGTGCTCGTGCGCGCCGACCTGATGGCCCAGGTCATGGCCCGGCCCGCATTCGAACTCATGCTCCTGAGTTTCCCCACGCTTACACTGGGAGAACCAGTCGAGGAAGAACTCGCAACCCATGCCTGATAGCACTACCCGGATCGCCGGTATCCGCTTTCGCAACGCCGGCAAAGTCTTCTATTTCCATGCCGCAGGGCTCCGGCTTGAGCCGGGCGAGTATGTCGTCGTGGAGTCGGCGCGTGGGCCGGAACTCGGGAAGGTCGTCATCGCACCGGACCAGGTGATCGTGAACGAACTGAACCTCGACGATCTGAAGCCCATCCTTCGCCTCGCGACCGAAGAAGACGTCCGACGGGCCGATTCGCTGTCCGACAGGGCTCATGAACTGCTGCCGGAGGCGCGCCGGCTGGCCGAGGATGCCGGGTTTCCCGGCCGGATCGACCAGGCCGAATTCACCCTCGTCGGGCGACGCCTGACGCTGTCGTTCGCGAGCGAGGAACGCCTCGACTACCGCGATTTCGTCCGCAAAGTCGCGGACCACTTCAACGTCCGGGTCGACATGCGGCAGATCGGTGCGCGAGACCGCGCCAAGCTCGCCGGCGGTTACGGCATCTGCGGCCGGGAGCTCTGTTGCGCGAGCTGGCTGACAACGTTTCCCTCGATCTCAATCCGGATGGCGAAAGACCAGGACTTGCCGCTCAATCCGCAAAAGATCAGCGGGCTCTGCGGCCGCCTCCTCTGCTGCCTCTCCTACGAAGACGAGGGCTACCGCGAGATGCGGAAGACGCTGCCCAAGATCGGCCAGCGTTGCAGCACGCCCACGGGCGAGGGGCGAGTGGTCGCCGTGAACATCCTCCGGCGACAGGTGACCCTGTTCGTCGATGGCCAGCGGGTCGAGGTGCCGGACCGCGACCTCGGGCTCGTCGTCCGTTGGGATGCAACGAGCAAGACCGGCGAACCTCCCCCCTCTATGACCAGGGCCGAAGCCATCGCGCAGGGCCTCGTCGAGGCGACCGAAGAAGACATCCGCGAAGCCGAGCTGGCCGCGAATCCACCCGACGACTGGTTATCGGCCGGAACCACGGTCCGCGAAGAGCCCGGCGCGGGCCGCGGGCGACTCCCCGGCGGTGGTCCGCGGAAGGAATCCCGTCCCCGGACCGGGCCGGTTGCCGGCCCCCAATCCCGCCAGCCACGACAGCCGGGAGGCGGAAGACCGCCCCAGCGGCCAGGCGCCGAAACACCGACCCCGCAACGAGGAGAGACTCCGGTGCAGGGCCAGAGGCGAGTCTTCCAGCGAGGACAGCCCCCGTCTGAGCCCCCGGCCGTTCAACCGGCTGCTGAGCCACCCGCCTCTGAGTTAACCCCCGATAGTGAGGCCGTACGCCACGCCCGTCGGCGTCGCGGCCGTCGCGGCGGACGGGGCCGCGGCGCGGGTGGCGGTGCTGCCCCCCCGTCTGAGTAACGCTGGCCGGCGGCCAGGTCGACGAACGACGCGAGGGCGATCGCCTTACCCATCATTGGTCTGCCGGGAGCGCATCCGGGGCGCTACAATGGAGATAGCTCCCGTGGGTATGCCATCGCATTTTGCCGTTGCGTTTCAGCGCTCGCCTTCTCCTTTTGAATTACCGGATGCCTGTGCGTCTCGGCGAGAGCGAACCTTCGGGCGCGAGCAGCGCATGACGAACAATCACCACTCCGCGACTCCGAAGACCGTGGGCGTGCTTGCCCTGCAGGGCGATTTCCGTGAACACCGCGAAATGCTCGAGCGGATGGGGCACGTGGTGCGCGAAATCCGCAAGCCAGAGCAACTTGATGGGCTGGATGCACTGATCATCCCCGGCGGTGAGAGCACGACGATTGCGCGGCTGATCTTGAGCAACGATTTCCAGCAACCCCTCCGCGATTTCTGCGCGAGCGGCAAGCCAGTGTGGGGCACCTGCGCGGGCGCGATCCTTCTTGCCCGCAACGTCGACCGCCTCGACCGGCCGGGCATCGAGGCGATGGACATCTCGGTGCGCCGCAATGCCTTTGGGCGCCAGGTCGACAGTTTTGAGGCCGACATCGCAATCGAAGGACTCGAAGATGGCCCCTTTCGTGCGGTCTTCATCCGAGCTCCGCTCTTCGACCAAGTGCGCGCGCCGGCACACGCGATCGGCACCCTCGCCGATGGCACCGTGGTGGCCGCCCGGGAAGGCAATCTGCTGGCGACCTCGTTTCATCCCGAGCTCACGGGCGATACGCGCCTCCACGCACTCTTTCTCACGATGGGCGGCACGCCATGAGTGAACTGCGCGCGGATCCGCTCAGCACGATCGATGCCGCTACGCTCTGGCCTCAGCTCCATCGCCTCAGCACCGAAGTCATCGCCACGCGGTCGAGCGATAACCTGTTGCTGAACTCGGGCCTCGCGGCCACGGGCCTGACCAATCTGCCGCGGATACCCAGGACCGCGGTGCTCGGCATACGCGGGAGGCTGCGCTACCGAGGTGTCCTCGCCGCACGCGAACTCGCCGGCGGCGCCGTCTGGGAGGTGGTCTCCATCCGGATGGCGCGGGAAAAGGATGACGACGTGGTGACCGCATTGCTCGGTGGGGCATGTGCCGAGATCGCCCGGAGGGGTGGCCGGGCCCTTCAGCTGCGCTACGCGGACGGCTCGCCGCACTCCGAGGCAATCCGGCGGGCGGGGTTCATGGTCTACCGGATCGAGCGGCTCTCTGCGGTGCCGCCGGTACCAAAGGACGCCCCTGGAGCCGGGCTCCGCCCGGCGAAACGGGCAGACCGGGCGGGAATCTTCCGCCTCTACTGCCGCGTCGTCCCCGAACACATCCGGCGCCAGGAAGCCCCGACCCTGCAGGAATGGCGTGCGATCCAGGATTCATACGACTGTGAGCGCGAGTTCGTCTTCGAACGCGACGGAGCGATCGAAGCCTGGGTAGGGGTGGGTGACCGTGAAGTCTTTGTCCTGGTCGAGGGCACGGTCGAAGGGCTCATCGACGCAGTACTCGACGAGGTGGGCCGCCAGGCCGGCCGCCAGGGCACGCTGGTCCTCGCCGAATTCCAGGGCGACATCGAACACAATGCCGCCGGGCGTGGCTACACTGCATTAGGAATGCGGTTGGTCAGTACCCGGCAACTCGCTCTACGCAATTCCCTGAAGGAGGTGGTAGCGGTACCCGCCGAATCGCTGGCGCTGCCGCACTAACACGTGACAACCGCTGAACAACAAGGTCCGCACCTCGTCGAACAGATCGTCACCGACGATCTTGACCTGCTGCTGGAGGCGCTGCCTCCGACCATCCGTGAGTCGCTCCAATCACCAACCCGGCGCGCTGATCTCCTTGAGATCGTGCTCGACCTGGGGCGGCTGCCCGAGGCGCGCTACCCCGGCCGCGAGGTCGTCCTCAGCCACTCGGAGGTCACCGAGTCCGAGCTCGAATACGTCATCGCCCACATCGGCGACTTTGGCGATGACAACCGGGCGGGGATCGAGCGCACCCTGCACCGCATTTCCTGCATCCGCAACCGCCGCGGGAAGGTTGTCGGCCTGACCTGCCGGGTCGGCCGGGCGATTTACGGCACCATCCGCGTCATCGAGGACCTCGTTCTCGGCGGCAAGAGCATCCTGCTCCTGGGCCGCCCGGGAGTGGGCAAGACCACGATGCTCCGGGAAGTCGCCCGGGTCCTTGCCGACGACGCGAACAAGCGCGTCATCATCGTCGACACCTCCAACGAGATCGGGGGAGACGGCGATGTGCCGCACCCGGCCATCGGCGGTGCTCGCCGCATGCAGGTCGCGACACCCGCGATGCAGCACGCGGTGATGATCGAAGCGGTCGAGAACCACATGCCCGAGGTCATCGTCATCGACGAGATCGGGACGGAGCTCGAAGCGGCCGCCGCCCGCACGATCGGCGAACGCGGTGTCCAGCTCGTCGGCACTGCCCATGGCACCTCGCTCGAGAACCTGATGTTGAACCCGACGCTCGCCGACCTCATCGGCGGCATCCAGTCGGTCACGCTCGGTGACGAGGAGGCCCGCCGCCGGGGAACGCAGAAGTCGATCCTCGAACGCAAGGCACCGCCCACGTTTGATGTCGTGGTCGAGATCCAGAGCTGGAAGCGGGTGGCGCTCCATCCCGACGTGGCAGCCACGGTCGACGCGATGCTGCGCGGGTACGCGGCGCCGGCTGAAGTCCGCCAGCTAACCGACTCGGGGCGGATCGAAACCGTGAAGCAAGAGGCGCCCGCCGAGACGGGCCGGACGGCCGGACGTGGACGGGGCGCAGGCTGGGAGATCGGGCTGGCGCCAGTCCGCCGCAACGGCAGCGGGTACCAGCAAAGCGGATACTCCGAGGACCGCGCCCCCCGACGCGAGGAGGGACCCGACGAGGCCCGGGCTCCGGGCACGGTGTTGCGCCTCTACCCCTTCGGGGTCTCGCGCTCCCGCCTGGAGCAGGCGATGCGGTCGACAGGCCAGCCCGTCGAACTCGTGCGAGGCGTCGGCGAAGCGGATGCGGTCGTCACCATGCGGACCTACTATCGGCGGAAGCCGCAGGCAATCCGGGACGCCGAGGACCGCGCGATCCCCGTCTACATCGTGAAGAGCAACACGGCTTACCAGATGGAGCAGGTCCTGCTCCAGTTGCGCGACCGTGGCGAACGGATGGACCGTGGTGATCGCGGCCCCCACCGGGACCCGATGACCGAGGTTTTCCGGGAGACCGAGGATGCCGTTCAGCGAGTCATGGCCGAGGGACGACCACTTGAGCTGCCGCCGGCGAACAGCTATGTCCGCCGTGTCCAGCACCAGATCATCACTCGCTACAACCTCGAAAGTCAGAGTTCGGGCAAAGAGCCAAACCGGCGGGTGAAGATCCTCCCCTTCGCAGCCGACGGCGCTCGATGAGCGGAGCCCCGCTCGATCGCCGCTTCATCGTCCTCGAAGGCGGCGAAGGCTCCGGCAAGAGCACGCTTGCGGCTGCGCTCGGCGCGCGGTTCACCGCAGAGGGCCGCGAGGTGGTGCTGACCCGGGAGCCGGGCGGCACCCCTGCCGGGGAACTGGTCCGGAAACTGCTCCACGAACCGCTGACCCCCTGGGCCGAGGCGTTCGCGTTCTTCGTGGCGCGCGCCCAACTCGTCAGTGAGGTTATCCGCCCGGCCCTCGAGCGCGGGGCGGCGGTGATCTGCGACCGTTTCGCCGCCAGTACTTATGCCTACCAGGGGTATGCCCGTGGCCTCGACCTTGGCGAACTCCGCGCCGCGAACGCCGTCGCGACTGGCGGGTTGGAACCGGGGCTCACGATCTTCCTCGACATCGAAGTGGGGGCGGGGCTCACCCGGAAACTCGGGGAAGACGAAGCCATCCGTACCGGCCTGGAGTCGATCGAGTTCCACCGAAAGGTGCGTGGAGGCTATCTCGCGCAGATGGCCGAGGCTCGACCCGGCACCTGGGTCCGGATCGATGCCACGCTGGACCCCGACGCGGTCGCAGCGGCGGCGTGGGCCGCCATAACGCGAAGCTGACCACACGAAACCTGCCACGGTGCTACGTTAGGGCCACCATCTTGCGCGGCTGGCCCCGTGACTGAAGTACCCATCGCCCCCGACGAACGTCCCCAGCGCCGGCGCGAATACAGCGGCCCGGCCTCGACCCTGGGCCTCGCCGCGCTCATCATCGCGGTCGTTGCCCTGGCGATCTGGTTCTTCCAGTTCCGGGACGCAACTTCGGGCGGGGCTTCGGCCGGCGGTTACGGGGTGATCCCGGAGCCCGCGGGGCCGGAACCCACCGGCAAGGCGCCATCGGCCGAACAGGGCCGGCTCGCGCCAAACTTCCGGCTCGCTTCGCTCGATGGCAGCAGCATTTCACTGGCCGACTACCGGGGCAGTTATGTCCTGGTGAACTTCTGGGCGAGCTGGTGCGGCCCCTGCCGGAATGAAGCACCCGACCTGGAAGCTTTATCGAACGCCGGCAACGGCCACGGCATCGCGGTGCTGGGAGTCAACCAGCAGGAGACCCCTGAGGCGGCCCGGACATTCGCGACGCAATTCGAACTCTCGTATTCGCTGGTCCTCGATCGCGACGGCAGCGTGTCCGATGCGTACCGGGTTGGTCATGGGTTGCCAGTTAGCTTCCTGGTGTCGCCCCAGGGGGTGATCATCAAGGTCTATCTGGGGCAGATCCCCCACGATGAGTTCGCTCGCCTGCAGAAGGAGTACGCCTCCTAGATGGCAGCGACGGCTCAGGCTGCAAACGCCGCCCGGCCATCCGGCCTCGATCCGTTCCGGACGATCTGGAACCTGCTCACGAACGTCAAGTTCGCGGTGGTCCTGGTCGGCACGGCGGCATTCGCCGGCTTGCTCGGCGTTGTCTTTCCGCAACTGCCCGGGCCGATGCGCACCAATACCGCGGCCCGCGCCGCATGGCTTGAAGCGCATCGCAGCGACTTCGGCGTCTTCACAACGCCGCTCGACCGGATGGGCCTGTTCGACGTCTTCCACACGGCATGGTTCAACGGCCTGTGGCTTGTCGTCATCATCGCGGTCACGGTCTGCACCGTGAGCCGCTTCCGCCCGACGCTGCGGAGCGTTCGCAGCCCGGTGAAGCAGGTCGCCGACAGCTACTTCGAGCACGCCCATCACCGGGCCGCCTTCAGCCATCCCGGTGGGGTCGACGCGGTGGAAGGGCTGCTCCAGAAGAAACGCTTCCGCGTCGAACGCACCCGGACGAGCGACGACGCGACGTATCTCTTCGCGGAACGCTTTTCCTGGAGCCAGTACGGGACCTTTCTCAGCCATCTCGCGCTGCTCATGCTCCTCGTCGGAGCACTCCTCACTCGCTTTGCCGGGTTCGACCGGACGCTGGTCCTGGCCGACGGGACGCCCGCGTTCCCGGTGTTCGACAACCCCGGTCCGGGCCAGATCTTCGTGAAGATGCTCGACGCCCACCGCGGCACCGACGCCGCCGGGAACGTCATCGATTTCCACAGCGACCTGGAAGTGCGCAAGGGTGAGCAGGTGGTGCGCTGCACGGCGACCGTCAATTCCCCCTGCAGCGCCTTCGGCTACAAGGTCCACCAGGCAGCCTTCTTCAACGACGTCGCGAACTTCCGCGTGACCGACAGCAGCGGGCACGTCATCTACGACAACGTCCTCGACTTCCAGAGCCAGACCACCGCGGTGCCGGTCATGAGGGTCACTGCTCCTGACGGTTCCGTGGTCTTCGACCAGGAGTTGCCGGAGCTGGACACCCAGATCGGTCAGGCGCCGGACCACAGCGAGGACGTCGCGCTCTCGCTCCTGAGTTTCCCGAAGGCGGTTGGATCGAGCGAAATCGTGAGCTACGCGGTCGCCTGGCGGGTGGTCGAAAACCAGCTCAGGGTCGCGGTCACGCCCCCCGGCGGCAACACGGTAGAGGTCCCGGAGGGCTCGCCTCTGACGGTGGACGGATACCAGGTCGACTACCGGGGCGTCGACACCATCCCCGCTATCCGGGTGAACGACATGCCCGGCGCGATCACGGACGACAAGGCGGTGGCCGTCCAGATGCCGACGGACCGCAGCGGACAGCCGTACCTCGTCGTTTCCGGGGTAGATGCCGACAACCTGTTCCTCCAGGCGAATAGCCCGGTCCTGGGCCAGGATGGCTACAGCTACGCCTTCGAAGGGCGCCTCGACGCTTCCGGAATCAGCGTGAAGCGCGACCCCGGCGGGACGTTCATCTGGATCGCCGTCGCCATGGCGATGATCGGGCTGTCCGTCACGTTCTATGTGCCGCGTCGACGGCTCTGGGTGAAGGTGACCCCCGCCCGCACGATGATGGCGGGCATCGCCGAGCGCACCACCCGCTTCGGCCGCGAACTCCGACTGATGGGCGCCGCCCTCGGTTCCGACGACGCACTGCTGCCAGACGATCTGTCGGACCCAGACTGAGGCTTGCGGGAGGCAACCGGGTGCTGGTTACCAGCCGCGGGTCGCGAGGAGTTCCTTTTCCTGGAGCGAGGACACGCTGATGCCGCGCATTGCGCTGCCGAGCCCGGTGCTGACCCGGGTGATGACCTCGGGATCCATGTAGTGGGTGGTCGCCTCGACGATCGCCTTCGCGAACTTCGCCGGGGTCTCACTCTTGAAGATGCCGGAGCCCACGAACACGCCGTCGGCGCCGAGACGCATCATCAGGGCCGCATCGGCGGGAGTGGCCACCCCACCGGCAGCGAAGTTCACGACCGGCAGACGGCCTTCGATCTTGACCTGGCGGACGAGTTCCAGGGGAGCGCCGAGTTCCTTGGCCGTCGCATAGAGCTCGTCGTCCGACATGTTCTGAATCCGGCGGATTTCGTCCTGCACGGTGCGCATATGGCGGACGGCCTCGACGATGTCACCGGTTCCGGCTTCACCCTTCGTCCGGATCATGGCGGCGCCTTCGCCGATCCGCCGGAGGGCCTCG
>Ga0153916_10001995_pt1 | contig 14941 bp, 28 predicted proteins | sample Opewatmetagenome_FD_109642 | JGI IMG/M metagenome (GOLD analysis project Ga0153916, IMG submission 109642) | Freshwater wetland microbial communities from Ohio, USA - Open water 3 Core 3 Depth 4 metaG | ecosystem: Environmental > Aquatic > Freshwater > Wetlands | place: USA: Ohio, Lake Erie...
AATGACGAGGCATGGAATGATGATCAAGGGTTTGAAATTGAATAATAAGGATTAAACTATATGAATAATGCTGTATTAATTTTAGGAAATTCTGGAACTGGTAAATCTACATCAATAAGAAATCTCCCTCCTGAAGAAACATTTATATTAAATATAGGAGGCAAACCGCTTCCGTTTCGTGGGTCATCTAAAAAATATAAAAAACTATCTCCAGATGGAATGGAGGGAAATTATTATTGTTCTGACAATCCAGTACAAATAAAGAGAATTATTAACTTAATTGATCAAAAGAGACCATCTATAAAATATCTAATTTTAGATGATTTTGGATTTATGATTTCGAATGAATTTATGCGTAAATCAATGATAAAAGGGTGGGATAAGTTTGTTGAAATATCAAAAGATTTTTCTGACATTATTTCACTTGTGAAATCATTAAGAGATGATTTGTTTTGTTTTGTCACTATGCACATTGATACCGATTCACAAGGCATGACTAAGCCAAGAAGCGTGGGTAAGATGATAGACCAATATGTTATACCGGAAGCTCATTTTTCGTATGTATTTCATACAATTGTTAATGATGGAAATTACAGATTTATAACTAATAATGATAATTTTCACATGTGCAAAACACCAATGGGTTTATTCAGCGAGCAATACATTGATAATGACATGCTAATGATAGCTAATAAAATTAATGAATATAACAATGAAGATATAGAAATGTGAGAATTAAAAAATGAATTTATACGAAATGCAACCAAGATACAAAGAATTGCTAGACAAAGATGAATTAAGCTTTGAGGATTGCTTAGAACTTGATTCGTTACACGATAATATCGAAGATCACTTGATAGAGTATGCTAAGTATATCCGTAACCTTGAAGCAGAGGCGGATGCTATACAAGGTGCTATTAGTGAAATGCTTGATCGTCACACGACGATGTGTCAAAAAGCAGAGTCATATAGAGCAACGCTTGCGGCGAGCATGGAAGGGCTGGGAATTAAGAAAATCACCAAGTCTCCGCTATTTCCTGTAACATTGAAAAAAAATCCGGTTAGTGTTGATACTTACGATAAAACGGCGATACCGGAAAATTACTGGAACACTCGGATTGTTGAATCAAAGACAATAGACAAACAAGCGATTAAAAAAGCGATAGAAAACGGGGAAGAGGTAGCAGGTGCAAAACTGGTTCAAAAAGTCAGAGTCGATTTTAAATAATTTGGAGTATAAAAAATGAGTTGGAGTTATTTACCACTTACAGAAGCCGAGTGTCAAAATGCGCGTTTCGATTTACTAGAGCGCGGATTCTACGAAGCAAGAATAGATAAAACAGAAATTAAAACATCAGCCAAGGGTAATCCCATGCTTGTTGCTGATCTTATTGTTTTTGATAAGTCAGGAGAAGGTCGAGAGATAAAAGATTTCTTGGTGAATACCAAGCAGATGATGTGGAAACAACGTCACCTTGCGGTTTCTGCGGGTCTTGAAAAAGAATTTATGGATCAAACTTTTCACCCAAGCATGTTAAATGGTCGAATGGTTCGCGTTGAGGTTGGAGTACAAATTGGCGCGCCTATTCCAGATGACAAACTAAACGGCAAGCCTAAGGGCGCTAAATATCCAGATAGAAACATTATCGAGGATTATGTTGTGGATAATACAGGCTTTGAAGAAATGAAAGATGCGCCGGTAAAACAAGATGAATTTAACGATGTGATTCCATTTTAGGCAGTTAAGCCCGCTTATTGCGGGCTTTTTTCTATCATCTTACTATTGTAATGATCGATTAATTGCATGTTGATAACGTGCTTTCTCTCCCCAGGTAAGCTTGATTTTACATATTGAATAACCCCACACCCTTCTAGCTTCTTCAAATAGTTGATTACGCATACTTCGTGGAGGTTCAGCTTTAACATAATTGATTTTATCTTTACTGGCTCTTTCATCTCAGCAATAAACCTGAAAATGTCTTTACAGGTGGGTGGAATTTTTAACTTTTTGCATATGCGCTCAAAGTACATTGAATTGTGAAACTCTATTATTTCATCCATTAAAAACCCCGTTGACAAACATTAATCATTATGTAAAATCCGATTCTCAGACCGCTATCTGATATATGATATGGCAAAACGCGACAAATCCCTTGTGTCGCGTTGACCCATGATTATTTGGTGAATTTATCTAGCACTCTTCGTTTTCTCAACGGTAGATCGCCTATACTTCCCGTCCTGTAGTATCTCACTGCATGAGCATTACATAAGCCATGCTTGAACACTCGTACTTCTTTTTTGCAACCAGAAACGATACACTTTGTTTTTTTTAGTTTTTTCATCTTATCCTCTTGCATTAGTATATGTATATGTATATTATTTCAATATCGATTAATTATCAATATTTATACGGTGATATATGTCAGAGTTTTTAAATGAAGAAGGTTTTAATTTTTGCAAAGAGACGGCTCACGAAATATTAAAAGATTTAATTAATAAAAAAATAGACCCAATAACTAAAATTGATGAAGAAAATAAGCCATTCTTCATGATGAGCGTTGTAGGGATAATGTTGGCCTTTGTTTCTCAAATTACAGAAAAAGCGTCCAAAACAGATGACATTGACATAATGCGCCATATTGTTGAGTTTTCTGAGGATTTGATTATGTCAACAAGAAATGAAACAGATAAATCATTAAATTAAATACGGGTAATTAAAGTTTTAATGGCAATCGCATCGTGGTTTGGTGACATGAAGGGACTAGTTAAGATACGCAATCCTGACCATAATATGCCCCATACTAGTGGATAGGCCAGCAAGTTCGATTCTTGCCTATTGCCACCTTTACGTTACAAAGTTATAACAAAAAAATGTTGTTACAGGTTTATATCATAATTTGAGGTTTAACATGATTGAAGATTTAAAAGTTAAAGATTTGGTGAAGAAATGAATAAAGCAATAAAAGCTCTAGAAAACATGGGATACAAAATTTTAACTAAAGCTAAAAAAACAGCAAGCGGACCTGATCTACATGTGCAAAAAGATGACATGATATTCAGGGTTGAAGTAAAAAAAGCTAGATTGATAAAGAGAAGCATGGCAATTCATCCTGTAGAGCCGCTACGACGACATGATGATTTAATTGCAATAATATTTCCAAGTGGTTACGTATTGATTGAACCAATGAAGGATCATTTAAAATCATGCGCGGAATCCGGTAGCAGGTCTTTTTTTGGTGTTTATTAACGGTCACGGTAATTGTTAAAAGTTTAAGACAAGCCGCGGCGTGGTTTAGGGACACGCCTCTATCAAGATCGTGATATTAGGTAAGCATAAGGCGATCAACCGTTCCCTACCTAAGCAGTGCAATTCTGCCGGTTTGTCACCACATTAGGAAACAAAATGAAACTACACGAACTTGAAAAAGAGATTAACGAGTACAAGCGTATTGTTCGCAAAGACTGGGATGATGGTGTTAACTACGTTATCAAATCAAATTTCCCTGATTCTCCGCTTGCATATATCGATTTTATGCAGATGAATATTACTAATTTTACTCCGACAATTAGCGATTTGTTTGAGGATGTATGGGAGGTCATGGGTAGCTAATGTCAGATTATAGAGTTGATATCAAAGTAAGAAATAATGTGTTTCTTAGCAGATTAGAAAAAGCAGGGTATAAAACTGTTAGCGAACTATGCAAATTGAATGGTAAGCCAAATTATCAGATGCCTATAGGCGCAATCATCAATATGACATTATCGCCGTTTCAGGCTGATGGGGAATGGCGTAAATGTATTTTATTTTGTTCCGAACATCTAGATTGCGCACCCGAGGATTTATTTACAGAATCGCAATTAAACACCGTCTTGGAAACTAATAAACGATCGGTTCAGGTTAAAGAAGCCGAAATGAAATTTATGTTAGAGAATTCGCAAGAAGAAACCCTATCACTAGATTACGAAATATATGAAGATCAAAGAAAAGAAATGATTGAATCTCAACTAAATCTACTGGTTCCTAGAGAAGAAGATGTTATAAAAATGAGGTTTGGACTTGGAGAATACGATAGAGAATATACCCTTGATGAAATAGCGAAAAAACATAATCGTACTACAGAAAGAATTAGACAAATAGAAGCTAAGGCACTTAGAAAAATGCGACACCCTAGAATAAGCGATAATTTAAAGATAATTGATGGTGATTTAGATTAATAACAAACTTTTTAACAGGAAAAAAAAATGAATAAAACAATAAACCATGAATGCTGTTTTGTGCCACGATTAGATGGTTATGAACATTGCGAATGCGGTAACAAAGTACAAGTATATGATCCTGTGAATGAAAAGCATATTAACCATAATCTTGATAGCAGTATCGATTTATCTGATTCAATAAAAATAAAAGTACTCGCTGAAGCAGGATTCCCGCCTACTGAATTACAAGAAAAATATTTAAACCTTTTAGAGTTTGTTAAATCAATAGCAAATCATACAAATTTTAATGAAACAGAAGTTGATTTTATAAAATTCTATGCAAAAAAAGAAAATGAAGCGTCTATTTTATTAGAACAAATAGGTGAGCTATGAGATTCATATGGGAAGAAATTAATTCATTAGAAAATCGGTTTGGCAATGTTTATATGGAAACTTTTAGAGCCAAAGTAATAGGTGGGTGGATTGTTAGACAACAAATACTCCTTGACACTGAAAAAGAGGAAGTATCCGAAGAATGGGCTAATTGCCATAATTCAATGGTTTTCATTCCAGACCCTAATCACGAGTGGGAGGTTGATTGATGACAGATGAAGAATTACTCGATCATTTAATTGCATTGCATGAATCTTGGTCTTTCACGCATTTTGGTCATTGCGTATTAGATAATGCAACGAACATTCTATTAGCTAGATTGAAATTAAAGGAAAAGGAAAAGGAAAATGACAGACTCAGATAATCATTTGCCTATAACAGATACGCGATATTGCTTTTGCGAAGATTGCAGAATGAAAGCTAAAAATTATCTGGATACATGGGCAGATATGATTTTCAGCGAAACTGTTTGTGATGAAAAAGAGATTAAAAAAGAGGAAAAATCACCATGAAAACAATCATAAATTTCATGACAATTTGCACAATGATTATGCTTGTAGTATTTGCAGTGTTAACGTATGCCCAATTAACCATGTCAAAAGAAATTTTATCTCGATTAGAGATGAAGGAAAATACAAAATGATAGAAGAAACACACGATGAATATGGATTTAAAGATAGACTTTTGCCTTGTCCATTTTGCGGGAAAAATGATGATATACCACCTGTAGTACAAAAAAAGACAAAGAAATATCATGATCTTCATTATTCTGTTTATTGCTCTAATTGTGGAGCTGAATGCAATCATTATTCTGCAACAATAGATGAAGCAATTAACGTATGGAATAGAAGAGCTAAATTAGATGTAGATTCAAGTTTTCTCCATGGCTTTAATACCGCAATAGATAAAATGACGAAAATGTTACATATATTACAATCAAAACATACCAAGGGCGAAGAATGAAGATATTCAAACGCGAATATTTATATGATCTAGTTTGCGATACTTTTGTATTGATTATGTTAGTATGTTTTTGCAGTCTTGTTATTGAGATAACATATAAATTATTATCATTCATAAGTCGTATGTAATTAAATCTCAGGAAAAATAATGGAAAAAATTATATATAAATTAGCGTGCGCAGGTTTAATAGCTTTAGCGTTATTACTGTTTTTTACTGCATTTTACTTTGTTCCATATTCTTAACATCAAGGAGAAAAAAATGAGCGTATGCTGTATGCCGATTGAAGAACCAGAAAAAAACGTTTCCCCAATGGTTAAAAAGATTCAAGAACTTGAAATGAGAATAAATCTTATAGAAAAATCAGTTATTGCATTAGCTGATGTGCTACAAGAATTTATTAAAAGAATATCTCAACATTAATGCGTTTTTATTTTTTAACGCTCTTTTTTATTTTTCTCGAATGAGTCGGACAGTACCCCGTTTTATTAGGTGGAGAGTAGCAGTTATCGACTTTGCAGTGTTTTAAATAATTTGGAGCGTTTACTTTTTTAGATGTTCTTTCTAATTTCTTCTCAATCATTTACAAATAATCCACAGTTTCTGTTGATAACCTTGTTAACAAGATGTTAGCAGCTTGTTAACAAGTAGCCGTAATTGTTACGGCTACTTGTTAATTTATTTCTGATCTAGCATTAGTCAATCATTAAAATCCATAGCCATGTCAGGACGTAAATAAAATAAATCAATATCAACGCCTTTCTTTCTAGCTGCTATTATTATTTTCTTGCACGTATCAACATTAGGCTTTCTCTTTCCCTGCAAGTATAGAGTCATGATACTGCGGTTTTTTCCGATCTCTGTCGCTAATCCATACGGATTTAAATTTAAGTCTTTTAACAATTTCTTTAAATTTTTTTCTGTTGTTTGTTTCATGTTTGTTGACTCCCTGAAAACATTTCGATATATTAACAGTGTAAGTTAAATTAATCAATAAAAAAAAGCCCTATGTTTTAGATAGGGCAACGATGTATCAAGGAGTTTTTCTACAGGAAAAAATATGAATAGGATTCAAATATATCACTTTTATTATTATGATAAAACTTAATTTCATACAAGGACTAAAAAAAATGAATAGCAAAGAATGGATTAAATACATTGAGTTTTTAAATTCAATCGGAAGAAAGAACACTAACGACTTAACAACGTATGAGGCATGTCACCTTTGCGGGCTGCTAATGAGGGATTCGTCTATCATGTTTGAGCGCAATCCAGACAAGGAAATAACAAGCTCTTTAATGAATTATTTAATTAATCAAGAACCAGAAGATGAGAAAAACTTTCTCAACACAATAAAATCAAAAGTCATTGATATACACAGAAAAACAATTGATACTTTGCTGGAAAATCAAGAGTTTATTAATAAGCAACAAGAGAATGATAAGCCAAAAACTGATAGCGACGAGAACGACGAAAGCAACGATTCTAAAGAGTAAATAAAGAGCATCGGTCGCCTTGTCATATTAACTATCATGTTAACTTGTCTACACCAAGGCGGCCACCAAAATGAAATTATGCGATATGGTTAACAGCTTGTCATTTGTTATCATTATCTGTTTTTTCATGTTTTTTATGGCTTCGTGTGCCTCGGCTGGTCAACCTAGGTCTTATTTATATGTTTGCAATCCAGTAAAAAAAACATACAATTATACCTACTATCTATGTGTTAAAGACAGGAGTTAAGACATGCCATTATTGAAAGGTAAAAAGGCTGCGTCAAAAAAAGGAATTTCTGAAAATATCCGCCGAGAAATGAAGGCTAAGACAGAACAGAAGCAAGCGGTGGCAATCGCGCTGTCTGTTGCTAGAAAGTCTGGGGCCAAAATCCCAAAGGCAAAAGGTAAAAAATAATTCTCCATGCACTTAAAGTAATTGGCCAATTATTTTAAGCATCCAGCTCGGTTCCTCAGCGAGTGCATAAACTGGGGAATTAATGAGGGAATATCTATGGCGAAAGGTTACAGCGTAAAAAGGGGGCTTATTAGTAGGGCAGGTTTTCCCGAGTCGTCACGTTATTATCGAGAAGCCCATAGCGAAGCAAGTAACGCCGAAAAAAAGAAATTCCCCAAAGGTTATCAAGAGTTAAAAAAACTCGATAACAAAGTACCGCAAGGTAAGATGATAGGCCATAACACAAAATCCGGTAAGCTATCCGTTAGCTCGGCTGTTCCAAAGAAGTTACGCAAAGAAGTAGCCTTCCACGAAAAATACGAGTCTAAGGCAATTAAAAGGCTGTCACGCAAGAAAAAGGCTTAATCCGTTATCAGACTGCCAGCCACTAATTTAAGTGCGCTATGAGCCTCGTTGTAAAGGCTGTCCTCTTTTCTATGATCCTGAACCTCTGAATAGCTCAGCATCATAATAACCAGAGGATAGACAAAGAAAAGAACCCGAAACAGTTTGAATTTCATTTTCTGTTCGATCTTTTCTTCTTCTATCTTCGAGACTCTTTCGCATATTTTATCAATCGAATCATAAAGCCTATCCAGTTGCTTTGATAATTCGTTTATCTGGTAGCTATGAATTTCCGTATTCATACATTACCTCATTATGCCGATATGTATTCCGTAATCAGTATATAGCCATTTGCTCCGGCTCCGCCCGTTGTAGATCCTGCGTTGTTACCTGCGTTAGTTCCACCGCCACCGCCTGATCCAAAGCCTGTTCCATTTCCTCCAATAGTTCCGCCGCCAGAAGTAGCCGTACCATTTGACCCGCCAACGCCTAACGTAGCACTATTACCACCTTGACCGCTCATCACTACTTTAGAATTACCCAGAGAAAAAGCCGCTCCTCCATTTCCTCCATTAATAGAAGCATCAACAGTCCCAGTTACTGCGCCACCTGCGCCCCCTAAAGTTCCAGCAGGCGCCGCGCCAGCATTAACAAATACACCATGAAGCCCAGGCCCTGCTATTAATGTAGTAGGAACCGATCCATAAGTAAATGTAGTCTGCGTTCCGTCTGCTCCGTTTAATCCAACTCCGCCTCCGGCTCCGCCTGTTCCTACGTTATAATTCATTGATGCTACTAAATCCGCCGCCAATAATAATTTTTTAAAATAGGCACCAGCTCCACCTCCTGATCCCGCTCCGCCATCATTTGCGCCAGAAGTTGCACCAGCTCCGCCCGCGCCGCCGCCCCATGCTTCTACAGTAGCAAACATTGTTTTTGCTGTTGGTGTATAGGCGGCTGTTCCAGAGCTGAATTTTCTATAATTAATGCTGCTTACTGTCTGAGTTCGCAAAGGATAGCGAATATCTCCTGTAGTCTGGCTTATCTTCTGAGTTAACGATTCTGTGATAAATGGTGCGTTGGCATTTATTGTTATATTAGATGCAATGATAGTTGTAGTAGTCGATACAAGAGTAATATTAAATAATGGCGCCCATCCGGCATCAGCCGTGGGTGGCACCGGTGTACCTGATGTAATAGCACCCATTTTTAACTGATAATTGATGTAATCAAATCGAGTTTGATTCGCAGCCGAGTATGTCGGCGTGCTAGGCGATCCAGCATTGAAATAAGGTCTATTCGTGCTGTTAGCATCGGTTGTTATAGGCTGCGCTTCAACAAGCCATATGACAGACTGGCCGGGTGTTAATGTATTTGCTATCGGGCCGAGAGTGATTGGCGAGTTTGATGTAGTCTGAATAAACGGCTTAAAAATATGATCAACTGTGTTTGACGCGATTACACCATAGTTACTTGAGTCTACGGGGACATACCCAAATAGAACGCCTACACCGCCTAGCCCACTTTCACCTACCGCCGCGCCACCCGGTATTATATTTATCGACATGGTAGCGGGAGAGGTTGGTACGCATTCAAGATTATAAGCTAAAAAATAATTTTGAGGGGTCGCGCCTTGGATAGTTCCGGAAGGTGCAAGCATAGCAAGCGCAAGAGTACCTGCGTCCATCATCTTATAAAGGTTTGTGTATAGGATGTCGTATTCAAATGGAACTTGATTAGTGTAAACAATCTGTCTACCTGTAAAGGCATTCAATGGTGCAGTCATTTAATTAACCTCATTAGTTTTTTAAGGTGGTGCGCCGTAATGAATTTGAACCCATATCAACGTGCCCCATACTTTAATTTTCTGAATCGTCTTATAGATATCCGAGATAGCTACCGTCTGTTTTACCGTCGACATGCCGCCATACCAGCCACCATATACGCTAACTCCGTTTCCTGTCTGATTATAATATAAAAAATTGGGCGCACCAGCCGCTACATTGTACCAAGGGTAGTTTGCCATGCCGGTATATTGTGGTAAGTAAACGTCAATAAATGCTTGGTAATTATAAGTGGTAACAGGATTATAGGTGGTTGATTGCGCCGTGTTAGCTGAATTTATATAAGTACCGCTTGGCGCTGGCAAATCACCCGCAAATTGCTCAAAAATAACTGGATGATAGCCTGTTACGATATATAGCGCGTTATCCATAGCAAAACGAGTTGATGCAGGTTCTAAAATAATAGCCTGAATTCTCTTTCCGTACGTATAATCACTCTCACCCTGATTTCTCGGCAAGCTATTACCGAGGTAATCCTGCGCTATTAAATCAAGATTATTCCCTGTTGCAGTTTGTAACCGCATTTGACCAATAAGGTTGGTGTATTGAGCGTATAGCGTTGAAAATACACTTACTGAACCTTGCAATGTTCCATATAGAACAGGGAAATTTGTCTGCGTTGCATCCCCGAACCAAGGGGGAAGGTTCATTACAAGCCGATTATAAACATCGTTAGCGTCACCTACTGCCATACGTCACCTTAAAAATAAGTAATTGTTGCCGGTGCCCCTATGCACGTTAACGCGCCGGTAATTTTATAATTTGCAGGCGCACCAACGGATATGTCAGCCGTTCCGCCATTCATCGTAATACTAGTGACATCTAAAATATACGGGCTAACGTCATAAACAAGCTGCGATATTTTCGTGTAATAAAATGTACCGCCAATTGCAATTTGCAACGTCCACGCAACCAACGCCGTGTTAACGCTTGCTGTAATCTGTGTTCTTAATGCCGAGGTATCAAAATTCGGATCAAGATGTATATTCATCGTGAATACAAGCAATAGAGAGCCGTAGGGTGGCTGAATGTCTTTCTGTATAGTAAACCCTCTGGCATCAGTAATAGCCGATGACACGGCGGTTATTAAGCCGCTTGGCACAAGGGATGTGTAAATAGGCGTATTGAATGTTGCGCCGGTACCACCGGCTGGGGCAACACTACCTTGTGTGAAAGTTGTAGCACCTACTGTGTATGATCCCGCATTCGTGATAGTGAATGTTGTAATAGCGCCAACGTTTACGCCTGTTACCTTGACGGTTGCAGCCGTTGTAAATGTACCGCCCGCTAAAGTAATCACGTCGTTAACATTATAACCAGTACCAGCCGCTAATAATGTTAATGCTCCAAGTCCTACCGTTTGCGCTCCATTATCTGCAACGACATAAAAATAACCGAGCTGCGTTGCTTGTGAAAAAAAGTTTACGTTTTCGACAATCGCATAACGAGTGGCAACATAATCCTGTGTTGATGTTGCATAATTTGCAGATGTAACTGCGCTCACTAGTGCAGCGTAATTTGCTTTATATAAACCAGCAAGGTATTGAACAAACTTCGATCTCGTTACTTGATCTGAATCAGCGTCTAATCCGCTTGCAAACGCTATAGAGTTAGTAACACCTGTTACATTCGTTAATGGAGTATTAATAACTGTAATAGAATTAATTGCAGCGTTACCGATAGTTCCATTTTGATTACATTGGACAAGCACGTTTAGTGTTGTTGCTAAGTTAGCAAACGAATAGCGATTATTTACCGCGTCCCACTGTGGATTAGTTGTATCCGCTATGACGGTATATTGTACGCTAGCTTGCCCAGTGATATTAGTCGATACAACCGTTCCGGCTGGAATATAGCTATTTTGAGCGGTGTTTGTTCTTGAAAATGTCACGTTTCCTGTTGCGGCTTTTCCCAGATATCGCGTGAACCCGAATTGCTTAATAAAAGTATCAACGTCATTTCCTGTCGATGTTTGCAATCTAGCTAATGCAAGTAATGAGGTGATTAAGCCTTGTATCCACATACCCATGGCGGAATTACTGGTTACCAGAGAATAAAGAACCGATCCTGTCGTAAAATCCAGTAAATTAGTATTTGCAGCTTGTATGGCCGCTATTTGATTCTGGGAAAATGTTTTAAAGTCTTGAGTGGGTAATGTAGAGCCTGATAGTGACATATTAAGTACTCAAATTATAATTTAAGACAATCGGCTGTAATGTTGGATTTAAAGTGTATTGTATCTGACAAAATAAACCGCCCTGTATGACATTTAAGAAAACTTTTGGCTCAGGGTTTGGAGATACCGTACTTTCTAATAAAATATTAGATAAGATTAAGGATTTAATGCTCTCAAAATTATCAGATGATAATGGCTGACCAATATATGAAGGCGCTCCAGCCCCGTAACTTGTATCCCAGATAAACCCGCCGTTAGGCGTTGAAAGCCTTCTAATAACCCTTTGTTGGCTTAATGTCGCTAAATTAGCAATAAGAAGATCGCCGCTAGACGTTAATTGTAAGTCGTTGCCATAGTATAGATATAGGTCATTAATAATCTGCGGGATACGTGTAATCATTTAACACCTTGGAATATGTAGCATCTTGATTAATTTTACATGATTATTCTTGTTTTTTCAGTCCTTTGATGATCAAAAATTGATTATAATCTTTATCTGCCTTACTACTATTACAAAAATGACACAATAACTGAATATTTTTAGGTGTATTTTCCCCGCCTTTTGACATTGTAACTATATGATCTACAGTAAATTTGTTAGTTATGTCTTTAGAGCAAGCGTTACATAATCCTTTTTGGTTAATAAATATACTAATAATGTCTTCTTCGTTAATTTTTCCATTGATATCAAATTTTTTAGCACGTTGATTTATCCAGCAAGCTATTCTTTTAAATTTATTGTTTTTATTCCAAGCTTTGCAATTCTCATTATGTCTGTCTTTATTTGCTATGTAATGATCATGTCTTTTTTGTTTTGATAAATCAGGATTATTTTTTCTCCATGCCCTAGTATAGTTATGATTCTTTTCTTTATCATTTTCATATGTTTCTTTTCTTTTTAAAGATGCGTAATCTTTATTTTTATTTCTCCAATTTTTCCCATTTTCAAAATGGCATGACTTACATTCATGAAAAAATCCGTCTTTATTTCTTTTATTCTTATAAAAGTTATCAATAGATTTTTTAATATTACAAATACGACAAGTTTTTGTGATAATAGGTTCAGACATTCAGCCTCCGATAAGGTTGTTTGTTAAGGATGCGGCGTTAGCGCGCCGTTATCCTGTTATTATATCAGTTTGCCATTACATTAGAAGTGACATCTGCACTCATAGAAGTTGTTGGCGCCCCGGTAAATCCACCTTGAGGGTCAGGATGTACATGCGCGTCGAAGATGGCCGCCGCTAAAGAATTTAATAAAGGTTTCAACGTTCCTGGGCTGCCTAGATTCCCTAGGCTAACGGCGCCCGACAAGTTTACATTTGCCGCCGTTAGATTTACTTGTGTCGCACTTGTTATATTTACATGCCCTGTTGCTGCGGTAATATTTACATTGCCAGTCGTTGCGACATTGATATTAAAATCGCCAGAGTTAAGCATCTTGATATAGCTGCCTGTCTGGTGGACTAACCAGAACTCTCCCGATGGAACATTCAACGGCGTTGCCCCTGAGCTAGGCGACCATGTTCTAAGGCCTATATAGCCATTCTGTAGCGAGCCTTCGACATAGTGGACTTCTACTATGTCACCAATACTGGGAGGCGCGAACAAGCCCCAGCCGTCACCTACCCACGGGCTAAAAATAGGTAGCCATGGAGTTTGAACCGATCCTATTGTATTGTCACTTGAGTCTGCGCTATACAATTCAACAATGGCATAGTGGGCAGTTGAATCATATTGAGCTATTGCGCCCAATGTTGTTAATGCCGTTCCATTGTTAACAAGAGCGGCTTGCATCTTAATAATATTTAAAAAATGTTCTACTGACATAAACGTATCCTTTAAATTGCAATCTGAGTATCAACACTTCTATTTTTTGCGTTGACCCTCATCAAGTACCCGGCCTCATAGCTTATCGTTCTTGTTACGATATCAGCATAATAGTATTGATCAAAAGAGGTATTCGTTCCTTTTAACTGAATGATTGAATCTTTAGTTAGAGCATTATCACCGGGTAATGCAACATCCATGATAACTTCATGCAATGTGATATTTGAAAGCATTTGATTAGCGAATTGCTGAGCTTGTTGTTTTGTTAATCCTGCGCGTATAAAGCTATATGTCTGACTGGGTGCCGTTGTTCCGGTATTGCTTCGTAAATATGGCCTACTGCGTCTTGTTGCTTGCGCACTCACCGTGAAGGCTCCGCCGTTTTGCGCACCATGAGGCACTCGCACGATAACCTTAACATCTCTTGCTAATGTTAAACTGCGTTTTAATTGTAAATCCATACCGTTAAATGTTGGCGATAACCCAGTACTTGCTGGTGGTTGATATTGTATAACATACGCTTTATCAGGTGACGGGGTTGGATAAGGAACAAAGTTTAAATAATTTCCTCGATCAACATAAACAACATAGCCAATCTGTTGTGCTAGATAGGTAATCAAATCCCACTCTGTTGTGGATTTTGTCATAGTGACTTGTTGGTTATTGTATAGGTTACCCACATTCCCAGACGTTTGCGTGATGTTAGGAATCAATCCATGTTTTTGCGCCAATGCTGTCGCTATCTGTGATGCGCTCATATTGGCGTATTTTTGCGTGGTTTTGGTATCAATTAATCGTGATGTTAAATCACGTCCTGATATGTGAATCATTTGTGATAGAGGGTCAATTTCTAACATATCAACATCGCCCTGTATCATTAATTTTAAATCGCCTGTTCCATAGGCATTCGGATTTGATGGAAATCCAACGAATATTTTTATGCTCATATCCACATTGGTCGCCCAGAAATCCATATTAAACGCTGGGTTTGGCTGGGTTAGTGGAATGGATACATTGTAAGAATCAGCAACGTAAAATGTCGCCGTTTGTATTTGTATCTCAGTCCATGCAACCGCAAGGTTATTAATTAAAACAATCGCGCGAGGTTGTCTTAACCTGTCTGAATAAAGTTGATTTTGATAGGGTGAAAACGTTGAACTTAACATAATTATCCTTTAGTATCTGCCGTTCCTTTTTGTTGATTAGAAAGGCTGAGAATCGCGATTGCTCTCCCTGTTAATATTA
>Ga0153916_10001996_pt1 | contig 14934 bp, 13 predicted proteins | sample Opewatmetagenome_FD_109642 | JGI IMG/M metagenome (GOLD analysis project Ga0153916, IMG submission 109642) | Freshwater wetland microbial communities from Ohio, USA - Open water 3 Core 3 Depth 4 metaG | ecosystem: Environmental > Aquatic > Freshwater > Wetlands | place: USA: Ohio, Lake Erie...
GATGGTATCGTGCAAGCTTGAAACTTGGGAAAGCAACTGGGTTGCTCGTCGTCTCTATGAAAGCATAGGAATGACTGTTGCTGGAAGACAGTCGCTGTATTATGGAAACGAAGATGCTATCGTTTACTCAATCAGGTTGGACAGCTGAACTCGCCCGTTGTGGCAGGGCTGGAGGAGGACGGATAAGCAATCGTGGTCCTATGACGTCATGAAACAGCTTAAGGTAGGTCTTGTCCACTGAAACCAATGCCAGTGGGTTCGTCGTCTCAACCGCGCCGCCAATGATGACCTCCTTGTTGTCCATTACCGCCAAGGTCATTGGTGAAATGGTCTTTCGAACATGCCAACCTTGCCCTATAAGATCTCGGACGATTGGTTGTTGTTCCTCGCTTTCTGGTATAATGAGCACTCTTCTGACCGAATCGCTGGACTTTGGTGCTCGCTTGATGTCGAGGCCGCGCACGCTCATTACAGCAATCACTATGGACTCCTGTGCCCGTTGTGCCATGTCTAGGATATGCGCACGGACCTCGTCATTTCCTGTGAGGTACCATGTCGACTCAGGCTGTGCCTTCATTAGTTCCCCACTGATTGCTCTAACTGTGTCCATCGCTTTCGTTGTCTCTAGGACTACCGACTCCAACCCTTTAGTGACCTCTTCTGTCTTCTTCCGAACCGCCTGGTTGAATCCTTCCTGTTCTGCATGCCACTGCTCAGCAGCAGTGCCAACCTCTTGATCGAAACCGGTCAAGGCTTGCATGCGCGCGTCTTTCGCGCGACCAACGCTTTCTTCAATCTGGCTGTTCAGCAGTTGTGCTATTCCGCTGATTTCAGATACTTTAGTGGAAACCTCATTCCTAAGCTTCTCCGTGGCACTGTTCGAACTGCTTAGAATCTCGGCCTTAATGCTCTGGCGAGTCGAGTCTATCTTCTCTGACACGCACTGATTTGCAGAGACAACACTTTGCTTTGTCTTCCCCAACACCGAACCCAAAGACTTGCCCAGAGCATCTCTGAAGAGGCCAAGCTCTAGGCTGAGTCCGTCTGTCACTGACTTCGAAGCGGACTCGCAGCCTGTGAATTCTGTAGTCAATCCGTCGAGAGTGACTGAGTCGCTGCTCTCTGCCTGAGTCAGCGCCTCGCCGATTGCAGTGCGTACCATCTCTGACACGGAAGACGGCAGACCCGAGACTGCTGTTGTGTCTTTGTCCAATGAAGCGCTACACGCCGACCCCAGATCGGCTGCTCTAGCCTTGAAACTACCTTCAGCTCTCTCTAGGATGGCAGTGGCGGCCTCCTCGAGCTGAACGATGCTGACTTCACTTCTCTTCACAAGAGCAGTCTCAGCGTTCTCTGCTGCTCCCGAGAGATTCTTTCGCATCCGTCCGATCTTGTCGGTGGCTTTCCCGGTGAGGGTCGTCAGAGTTGACGAGACAGTCGACAGGGCAGATTTAGCATATTCCGAAGTCTCGCTCAAGGTTCGCTCGTCCCCGGACATCTGCGACTGCAACAAGGTTTCAGTTTCTTCGTTAGCCGCTGTCAAAGCCGTGCCAGCCTCTCTTCTTCCTGCAGCTACTTCGGCCTTCGATGATTCAATGCGCTGCAAGTAATCCTTCACCATCTTCGTCGCGAGAGCATCTAGCTTCTTGCTCAAATCATCAGGGATACGGTCTTGGGCATCCCTTTCTGCTGAGACGGACCCATCTAGCGCAACCTTCATACTTGTCGTGGATTTCGTGACCGGCTCCACAATTGATTCCGCTATGCCGTCCACTCGAGTGCTCAGGTTCTCGCGAGCCACCGCAACAGTTGTACTGATTTCCTCTGAGACCCGAGCTAAGTCGGCTGCCATCTCTTGGATAGTGCCACTCTCAATTCCTCTCAGCCCGGTCTCAATGTCAGTTGTTGTGCTCTCAATCCGGCTGAGCGTATCGGCCATGCTGCGTGAAAAGCCGGACCTTCTTTGGTCAATCAGATCGTCGAGCGCCTTCTTCATCGCATCGTATGAAGCACTGGCTCTTGTGACATCGCCCTCGATTTCAGAAGCATAATCCTTCTCGAGCTTTGCAGAGTCGTCTTGCAGAGAGGTGATTTCGGCTCGAACTGCATTCCTGAACTGAGTTTGTGCCGATATTATGAGGTCGCGTGTTTCCAGACCTTGGCTTGACAGCAGGCCACCAAGAGCTGAGTTCAGGCTCTCGGCCAAGTCTGAATGCTGTTTGGCAATTTCATCAAGGCGCGTGTGAAAGTCCTTCTTGATTGCTTCAGTATGCCTTTCAATCCGAGCCGTCTGATCTTCGATTGCTTCATCAATTTGCTTCTGCATACGCTCAGCGTGAGACGCAACAGACGTGACGCTTTGCTCTAGGCGCGAATCCAGTGATGAACGCATGCCGTGATAGAACGTCGTTGACTCTTGGATGTGAGCACCAACTGCCGAAGTGAAATCAGACACGATTTCAGTCAGCTTGTCAGCCATGCCCGTTTCGAACTCGCGAAATGTCTTTCTGGCTCCGGCCACCGTTAGCTTATCGGTTTCAACGGCCATGGTTAGAACCGAACCGAAAGATGATCTTAGCTTGTTTCCAAGCTCTCCAGTTAGAGACGATAGCTTCTTAGTCTCAGCTTCGAGAGCTATTCCCACCTCACTGCCTGCTTGAGACAGTTTTCTCTGTAGAGTGCGGATCGTGTCGGTCGCCCACTTGTCAAGCGCGGCTCCCAAGGACGTGCCGACGCCCTCTATTCTTTCTCGACTAGCAAATGCTTGAGCCTGTACCAACTTCAACATTGATGCGCGAGTCTCAGCTGAAAACGACTCGATTTGACCTTGGGCGCTGGAGAATAAGCCGTCGATGGCAGCAAACGCCTTATCCAAGGTGGAGTTCGTCTGCGTCATGTACTTCGACAGTGCCTCCTTCAGTCCATTGAGACAGCCCGCGTTCGAAGAGACAGTCTGCGCCAACTGAGCGGCCAGTCCTTCAGACGCAGATGCAATGGAATTAGCAGACTCTTCACTCCATGCTCCTATGTCCAAACTGAGCGACTCGGTCACCTTCATCGCGTTCTCAATCGTCTGTCGAGCACCCATAGCGATGCCGCTCGCCGCTTCTCTCGAGTTGGAGACAAGACTGCTGAGCGACGCCCTTGTTTCTGCGTCGGTCTGATTCAGCTCAAGGATGATTTGTTCGAGAGAGCGGCTCAGTTCGTCAGAAGAAGCTGCCATTTCACTGGCTGCTTCGTTTACTATCTCAGACAATCTTGAATTGATAGCGTCGGAGAGACTAACCGTCGCTTGTCGCATTCCACTCAGACTATTCTGCAAAGCACCTTTGACCGAGGCTTTCGCCTGTTGCACCATCGTCTTTGCGCTCTTGCCAAATTCGCCAATCGCCTGTGATGACGTATCGTGCTCACGGCGGACCTCTTGGTCAAATTCCTTGTTCACAGTCTTGATGTCTGTCTCGATATCACTCTGAACCCGGTCTAGCTCACTTTGCACATCGGTAAGCTGGCTAGCTAGGCTTTCACCTAAGCTCTCACCGTGACTTGTGAGGATAGACTCGGCAGCTTCGCAGAAGGATGTCAATATTCCACTTGAAGACTCAATTGCGCCCGCCGCGCTGGTCCGCTCCTCCTCAATCAGAGTAGAGTCACGTTCATCAAGTGTTTGTCCGAGCTCAGTAGACATTCTGCTCTCGGCGTCCTTGATCGTCTGAACAAGCTCTGCTAGTGTCTCGTCATGCGAGTCAAGAGATGTTCGAGAGACCTCGTCCAATGAGCGTGTCTGATCTGCAACAGATGACAGGTCTTCACCCATAATCAGGTATGGCGGGATTGCTCTGTAGACTGGAACGACCGAACCCACTCGACTCACTAGACCCTTTCTTTTGAGACCTTCAAGCGTCTTCTCAATGGTCTGTGTCTTATCGCCCGTCAGGAGGGCAATGGCTCCTATCGTCATGTTGCCGCCAGCAAGAACTGGCACCAAAACCCGGGCTTCGGCATCAGTAACGCCAAGGTTGGTTTTCAGTATAGCAAGGGTTTCCTGACTCGTTGCACCATCACTCAATGTGGATCTATTCCTCCCTGAAACTGCATGCACTCGTCACTAAATCACACGTTTCCAGTCTGTGTTTGCCCCGCAGCTAATCCGAACACTTTTCTCAGGTCTCCAACTTCAGGCGGCGACCTATGATCGTCGGTAATGATCTCGACCTGAAGGCGGATACCTCCGTCCGAAGTTTTCAGACCCAGCAGCTCGATACGGTGAGCAACTAATGACTTCAAAGACTCAAGCTGCTTCTTCGCCTCTTTGTTCTTCACTTCGACAGCAAGAATCCACCAGTTAGTCGTTTCATCTATAAGCTGGCATTTTAGATTGTAGTACTCGGAGAAGAGGGAGACGTACAGCCTAAGTGCCTGAAAGTCCCGTATGGGTATGTGGTTAGGATTGAGTACTACAGTATCCCGTGCAAAGTCAAAGTGAAAGAACATGTCGTCACCGGTCACAAGCAGCAGATTCCCTTCCCTAACCGTTGAAAACCTCGCCCAGATCTTGGAGAACCTAGTTGTGAATTGTCTAATCGAACTCATGTTCAAAGCGGAAAGGAAGTCTCGAATGGGAACTCTACGATCTACCATCTCACGGGTTCTCTTCTCAAGGATATACCGTTTCACCTGATCAAGGTAGACAGAATAGCAGAAGCTCGGAAGGTCTTTCACTTCGACTCCGAGATCAATGAGCATGTTGAGGAAGTTGCGATCTTTACAGGCAGGACGAACCGTGCACGCAAGTCGGTCTTCCTGACAGGTGATGCACTTCTTCTTGTGGAGCTGCATTAATTCTCTTGATAACTGGGTATCTGCCGCCTTGTCAAGAAGTTCCAGTCTCGATGCAAGAGTGCTGTCATGTCTCTCGTAGTCCATCATGTTACCTGTTCACCTGTCTTGCATTGAAGCAACTGCTAATCAACTGCCACCCAGTTGCCGTTGCTTCACACCAGGGCCCGGTGCGAAAAGGGCATCAGGCTCTACAATGATAAAGTTATGGAAGAAGCGAGGGCACTAACGAACACAGAGGAAGCCCGAGACCAGCAATGAAATCGGCTTTTCCCCTATCCCTTTGTCAATTCCTTCAACTTCTGGGCCCAGCCTCGTATTTCCTTGTTCAAACGAGCGATGTCATTCTCGTTCAAGGTGGCTGTGGGCGGATAGGATTTTAGTTCTCGAGCGATTCTGCCGAATTGAAAGAGAACGGGAGTGTGCCCAGGAATGAGAACAGTCAACTTGTCGCGTGCTTCTTCTAATGCCTTTGCCATCTTGTCGGCTTGGGTCTGAGGCCGGACAAGCTTAAGAAGGTCATCGATTAATGAATCAATGGTTGCGGGCGTAACAGATTCGCGTGTCTCCTCTTCCTCACCGGCCTCGGCCCACGATGTCTGCTGCTCCTTCCTTTCAGCTTTGCCCGCCTTGGACTTCTCTGGTTTCGGTGCTTCCTCGGTCCCCTTTCCAGCTATTCCCACTACTTTGGTCACTTCATCCAGAGTCTTGTTGTACTTGCGCTCTATATCGTCGAGCTGCCGCACTATGATGCTGACTATCTCTTGCGTTTCAGAGAATGCACGAGTAAGCTCCTCAAACTTCTCCTCAAGGGTCGAAAGACTTGCCACATAATGTTGCAGATCATCGATCTTCTTCCCGAGTGCACCATCTTGGCCCTCGCGACCTTCTCTTAGAATCGCATCGACGTCTTTTACAGAAATCAGAATGTCGTCCATCTTTCTGAAAAGCACCTCGGTTTCTCGTGAGGCTAATGTCTCTCGCATGGTCGAGTCGATTCCCTGAACAGAGGCCATGAGTTCATCAATCTTTGAGACGGATTCTGTCTGTTGGTGGACTTCCTCTTTCAGCGAGTCAAGCTCTTCAGTGAGGTGCTCGAGTTTCTTCTGGAGGTCTCCAAGCGATCCTTCGGACATTGTCAACACGACTCTGCTTGTACTACGGCAGACGACGTTAATGTCCGTATTTAGCCTTTCGTCGATTGTAGCAAACGGCTCGCGCACATGATTGTGATTGCCAAATCGATAACCGAGGAACGTGCGCGTAATCTTGAGCCACCTGAACTAGCTCCTTGCTCGCACAATCTCTATTCCCATGCTCTCGAGGATGGGTAGGATACGCTCTCTCTGTTCAGCATTCGTTCCCTTCCAATCAATCAACGCGGCAGTAGTCTTCTCCTTGGCACGGTACACCATCTGGCGAACAACGTCACCAGTTATTGCGTCCAGAGCATGTTTCGGGGCCATGTGACCTATTCTGTGTCGGCCCTCAATCACGATGCTGTTGAACTTAGTCGCATAGTGCGTTCCGCCGAAAGCAATGGTAGCATCACGCGCGATCGGCTCACTCACACAGTCAATCGCCGCTGCCGCTACTGCTTTGGCCGCCTCTTTATTGCGCCAATGGCTTTCGTCACTCCCAAGCTCGACAAATAGCAACGGAGTTTTCATAGATGTTGGTCCATGATGAGTTACCTCCATGCTAACCTCGAATTGGCTTAGGTTTCGTTCATTCTGCTCCCGATGGAGTCTCCTCAGAGCTGCCGCAACCAAGGACGCCACCGACACTGAAAGTTCCTGCGGCCGCCCACCGAAAAGCGCCTCATTCCCGAGGTTGCCAGTACTGTGCACAAGCAAGGCGGGACGACCTGACTGTGCTCGATGACGAGAACAGAAGATGAATGCCTCAGCGTTGAATCTCTCCTCAAGATGGCCGCATTCTATGAGATCTCGATTGGATGTTATCAACATAGCAGACTTATCGCGAGCCATGATTGGATTGCCCTCGAAAGACTCGCCAGAGTCAGAGAAACCATAATCCCCGACAAGAACATCCCGAATTGTCTGACTGGCGATATCCTTCACCGATGTTACGAGAACCCTCAACAGCCGGGGCCCCCTACTCTATCTTGCACTTCTCCAACAAGGGCTCAAGTGTGATTCCGACATCTATGACAACTGATTCACTGAATGAAGTGAGCAGGTCGCTCTCTATCCGAGTCTTAGAATCCTTGATTCTTTCAAGCTGCTTGACGATGTCGTCCCTGATTCTGAGGAGGTCGTTCTTGTGATACTCCAGATTCTTGCTTGCCTCTTCCAGACGAGATGCGAGCTCCGCATTCCTTTCATATACTTCAGACCCCGCGAACCTCCGACGTTTCTCGTCAATCGCCTTGGCTTGATTCTGCAAGTCACGCAATGACCCTTTCTTGATGCCCTCTATTTCCTCAATCGCGCGGCGCTCCAGTCGGTCCTTGAGAGCTAGCTTACCACCCTCCAATGCCTGTCTAAGACCGTCAAGTCCTTCAACAAGGCCCGGATATCCATCTGGTTCAGCCGTAATGGCGGTCAAAGGATTCTCCAAGTAGTCAATGAGAGCCTTTTGTCCTGATGCACCCACCTGAATATCGGTTCCCTTCTGCAGAAATGCCTTGACTTGCTTCTTCAAAGGATTGAGCTTCATTCTCAGGATGCTGGAGACTCGCTCGGATTCCTCATCAAGGGTGAGGAGTTCGCCCACATTCGAGGACTGCCTGAATTGATCGTAAGCATGCTTTGCGGATGAATACTCTTTCTTCGCGGAGTCAATCCTGAGTCTCACTTGACGAACCTGTTCCTCAAAGTTCTCTCTTCCAAGTGTCATCTCACGAAAGGACTGTATACGCCCGTCTATTCGTTCAACGTCCTTCAGCCAGCTGAAATCATAGAGAAGCTTGCCAAGTTTCTTCATCTCAAGTGAGAGTTCTTTCATGTACATGTCAAGAGACTTGATTGAAGCCTTGTGCTTCTTGTCCATCCTACCTATCCACCTAGCACCTGCATCCCACACGTCTCTGATGAATCGATCTATCTGAATCTGCAAGGCTTCGGTGCTCTCGTATGTTATTGTCTTCTTGACGTCGAAATTGTCGACAATCTCACTGATTTTCATCGCGAACCTTGCCGCAATGCCTTCTGATTCCTCATCTTCTTCGGCGCTGGCTTCCTTGAGGGTCTCTGCTATCGCCTGAACGTCTTTGAGACTCCTCTCGACGACCTTGTAGCTTCTCTCTGCCTGTTTGACAAAGTCCTTCGATTTGTCGGCAAGACGTTTCTTGTACCATTTCTCAAGGTGTTCAATCGTGAGAGAGGTCATGGCCGTTGCACAACCGGAGCCGGGTTCGTGCGTGGTTTATCAACCTTTTCAAAGTCCAATGCTCGACTGTCAGGATATTTGGCTGCCACTCATGGACACTGTATCATCCATGATGGAGAAACGGGGTTACCCCCTTTGTTGCCCGGTCCTGCCACACGACCGAGAACAAAGGGGTTCCGTATGTTCTGCTTAGGTTTTCATTCCTCCGTCTGCCAAAGATGGTCGGCGAGCATGCGTCCTGTCGCAGTCAGGCTTGCCTGAAGTCCCCTCTTTCTTACGTCGCCTCCGACCAGCAGGCCCATGTCCATCAGAGCATGGAGATTCCATTTGGCGGTACTATACGGAAGACTACCTCTACGCGACACTTGATCGGCCAAGCCTGTGACAGTCAGGGTGTGGAATCTGAGCAGCCAAGCGGTCATCCTCAGTACAGCCTTTTGCGTCTCGCTCATTCGGACATCTGCTAGTTTCAGAAATGTCGAGGCAAGGCTCTCAAAAGAAGGCTTCTCAGCTGGTTTGGCTTCTAACTCAGGTGACTCACGGCCACCAGAGAACACATCCACCTTGTCGGCGGATTTGGCACCCACCACTTGTCTGAGCGACCCGACATCGATGGGCAGATGGCATAGATACGCTACCCATTGCGTTCTTCACCTCACTTCAAATCGGGTAAAGAGCCCACTTCTTCATCGCACTTAAGCTTTGCCCGCCATCTCAGTCGGGGCTCTCAAAAACCTACTCCATGTCGCTAGGAAGCTCGAAGCCAGCAGAACTCAGCTTTCTGAATCCCTGACTGTAGAGACTCATGTGATGCCTAATGTCAAGCTCTGCTTCTGAAAGGGATTCAAGAAGGGGCTCGATTTCGTCCAGACCACCCTCTTTGTATGCCTCTATCATGTCACCGATGACGTCACTTTCGCCCAGCATGGAGTCCTGAATGACCGTGCCGAGTTCAATCATGGACTGGACTACTTCAACAGCATCGCTGTCTGGCATGTATGGCAGAAAGTCTTCAAAGGCGACGCCGGCTTGACGGCACCTCTCGACGCGGCTAGGGATAGTTTCGTCAACCATGGAATACATCCAGCCCACCCGCTCTTCGTCTGTCAAGTCCCTTAGGTTCTCAATCGAGAAGTATCCAGTCCAAGGAGCAAATTCCGTGGCCTCGTACTCTATCCACTCCTCAAAGGCACTGATAACACGCTGCCAAGCGTCTTGCGTCTCAGACATGAACCATCGCCTTGGTGTGGAGGAGTTCATGTTATCAAGATAACTGGATTGCACGGTTTGCCCACACCATCGTATACCCGGCCTAGTATGAGCGTTGCTGCCACTGCCTCAAACATGCCTTCTTTTGCACATATGACATCTGTCAATTCACTGGTGATACTCTGACAACTCCACTGCCGAGCCCCTTGCGCAGTAGTAATCCCAGCGTAGGCTCATCGTCCTAGTTATTGCGCAATTTGAGCACAGACAGCCCTTTCGTTTAGGATCCCTGTCCCTTCTTCCCAAGGTGCAATACACGGCACTAATCTCTCCGACATCAGTATTCGTCGGACACTTATCGCATTGACAGAGATGTAGTACTTGTACCGCACTTTTCTTCAAATCGGCTTCAGACATGCCACCCATCAGAGCTTTGTACTTCGCTTCGAACGAATCTGTAGCCCATGTTTCAATGTCTGCCATTCAGTTCACCGATCTTGCTCTCCGAGTAAACCGTGATATCCAGCAACTTCAATATTATAAAAGACTGTCTCTATGCCATGATGGAATGACCGACAGACTTCAGCAAATACTCCACCTGCTCGAAGAAAGCAAGGAGAATGGCACAATATCGTCTCTTGATGATCAGAGCAGAAGCATTCTTGCCCAGCTCGAAGTTCGCAAGACGATGGATGAGCAACTCCATATCTCTAGAGAGCAAAGAGTCTCGCTGGCTCTGCTTGCGGTCTCTTCAGGAGCTGAGATTGAGTCTGTCATTGAGAGAATGACATGGAAGGATTTCGAAGCTTTTGTTGCAAGAGTCCTGACCGAGAATGACTATGCCTGTGTGGAGAGCTTCAGGAGGCGGGGAAACCAGTTAGTGAAGGGCATGGAGGTAGATGTCATTGGTGTCAAAGGAAATACGGTGATCGCGATTGACGCAAAAATGTGGGGCGTACGACCGGGAAAATCCTCCGCCCTGATGACGGCAGCAGATAGGCAGAAAGATCGGACCGCCAGACTGCCGGATCAGATTAAGAAACTATCCGATAGAATCCCAAGCATGAGAGACGGATTGTATAGAGTGATTCCGGTCCTTGTTACATGGCTTATTGAAAATACTGAGTTTCAAGAAGGCGTACCAATCGTACCCGTTTTCCAGCTGAACTCCTTCTTACTGGATTTGCCAGTATATGAGGATATGATTGTGAGCTATGAGGCCCGGCTTCAGCGCGTCTGACAAGCTCATAGAGGCGCTAGGACACCGGTTATCGTATCCATAAAGGCCAATTGAATAAACTCAGAGGGAAGCAGCCGCTTCCTTTCAAATTCGCGAATGGCCGTGTACGTGCGGAGGTTCTCTCTTGTTGCTCTTGCAGTCGCAATTGCACGACCATAAGGTGTCGCATCATGAGCCCGGTCTGCACGCTTTGCATCGTTCGCAATGCGTTTCACGATAAGCTGAAGCGATTCGTCAGTCAACTCGGAAGGATTCAGGGACGCCTTGGCTGCGCCGCAGACTGCGGCTTCGTTAGTGGCGTGCCCATGTGCAATGACCACTATTCTCTTTCTAGAGGGCTCCTCCTCTAGCCAGTGGGCGAGAAAATCATCCAACTCTTGTGTTTCACGAGATGCATCATCAAGGGCAGGAACGAACCCACCGAGTGTCCTTATCATCAGGGGTATGCCGCTGGATGTGCTAGGGGGTAGGAGTCTCGAGTCCGAGCACAATACGACCAGCACATTATGGTCGGTCTCGGAAGGCCTCCTCCTTCTTGCAGCCAACAACCTCGCCAAAATCCGGTCTCTGAACTTGACTTCACCCACAAGTCGGTAAGAGCCCGTTGGGTCCATTTGGAGTCCTATGACATGAGCAGCCCTCATGTGTTCGTTTTGAGTAAAGGCAGACACTGATTCTTGAACGACGTCATCAGGCTCGTCAGATTCGAAGGTGATGACAGCGAAAACTATACCGAATTGACTGGAATATGCAGCTGGTCCTCCAAAGAGGAAGGGAGACTCATCAGAATCAAGGAGACGGGTCCTCGGAAGACGAGTTGCCCAAAAGGCATCACCTTGTCCCAAACCCAGCAGGATGTAGTCGTGACCGGACTTGTGGATGGGCGAAACCACAAGAATATGCGGATTCTGACCTTTCGCGGCTAGCTCCATTCCAGCCCTAAGTCTAAATGAACGCTCTCTTTCCTCGGCCAGCTGTCTGGATTTCTCAACCATTGCCTCCAGCATCAGGGTTCCCTCTACACGTTTTCGACATTAGGACGAACTCGGCCTCTGTGTCTCAGGAGCCGCATATTCTCCAGCTGCTCATAATGCTTCTTGTACAAGCGCCCTATCGGCCATCAATCAACACCTTCAATAAAGAACCAGCTTAGGGCGAGAACGGCCGAATCCTATCAAGGGCAGGAAGTGTCATCAATTGCTGCTTGGAATCTCCTATGATGAGAACATAAACAACTGGGCAACGGCAGGCCTCATTGAAGCAATGAAAAACAGGGGACATCAGGTCAAGGCCTTCCGCCTTTCAGATGTTTCCGCAAACATACCTGACAGGTTCGTTCTCCTGGAAGATGATGACATATCCGGGATGAACGGCGTAATCGTCAGGACTCTCGGCTTCGGAACTGGAGATCAGATGACATACCGCATAAGCCTGCTGGAGCATTTCGAGAATGCTGGCATATACGTAATGAATCCTGCCTATTCGTTCCGCAGAGCGAAGGACAAGTATGCAACTCTAACAGCCCTTCACAAGGCTGGCATTAACGTACCACGCACATATGTCGGGGAGAACCTCGATTCTGCAATTAAGTTCGTAGACGAGGTCGGTGATGTCGTGGTGAAGCCCATGATTGGATCACGAGGCTTAGGAGCTATCAGGGCGGAGAACCGTGAACTCACATACAGGGCATTGAAGTTCATACACCAGCTCGGCCAAGTTCTGTACGTTCAGGAGACAATCGAAAAGCCCGACCGAGACATCAGAGCCTTCGTAGTCGGAGGGAACGTTGTCGGTTCTATGTACCGATACGTACCAGAGAAACAGGGAGAATGGCGTACCAACGTGCACGGCGGAGGCCGTGCCGTATTAGCACACCTCAGCGATGAATACATGGAATGTGCCATTAAGACTGCGGAAATCCTGCACTTAGACTACAGCGGTGTGGATATCATAGAGTCCAAGAACGGTCCCTGCGTCATTGAGGCAAACGCAGCACCATCGTGGAGCGCATTATCCGAGGTTACGGGGCTCGATATTGCAGGCTTAATCGTCGACAGACTCGTTCAGCTCACGCACAAGTGAATACCTCAAACAGTCTCACTCTCTAAGCAGAAAGTCAGGTCTCAGCAAGAACCGAACTACATTGTCTTGAGTATAGCCTCGACCTCGTTCTGGCCGAGAATCTTGAACATCTTTGAGGTCGTGTCTATCCGTCCGATTTCGACTGTCTTGGCCTTCTCGGCCGGATCAACAGCAGTCTTTTCACCTGCGGCCTTTATGATGCCCTGAACAGCAAGCTTCACAGCACCTTCAAGGTCTATGGTAGGCTTGTATTGTTCCTTGAAAAAGTCTCGGACCATATCAGAGTCTTTTCCAATTGCTGCGGCTTTCCAGCCCCAGTAACTCCCGGAGGGGTCAGTTGTATAGAGTTGTGGACCGAAGTCGTCGACTCCGCCCAGAAGCAGAGATACTCCAAACGGTCTGGCGCCGGCACCCTGAGTGTAGGACTGCTTGATGTCACAGATCTCTACGACAAGGGACTGAATCGAAACGGGCTCGTCATAGCTGAGTCTGTTGATTTGTGCCCTCACCCGAGCATAGTCAATCAGCCTTCTGGCATCTGCGTGCAAACCAGCTATCGCCGTTCCGATGTGATCGTCAATCAGAACGATCTTCTTGAGCGTATCAAGATCGACAAGGGCATGGGGGGATCGCTTCTCACCCGCGATGATGACTCCGTCGGTGGCCTTCACACCAACAGCAAGAGGACCATGGCGGACAGCCTCAGTCGCATACTCGACTTGATAGAGCCGACCCTCGGGACTGAACATTGTGATGTTCCTGTCGTAACCAAGACTCTGTGTGGGAAACATTCCATCCGAACACTCCAGCCCTATCTGGCCTCTCAGCCAGTTCGGCAAGTAGGCTCAACGAGAGGCCGTTTAAAAGCTTGTCTGTGTGTTTGCGCGTAAGCCGTATTGTTTGTGTGGTGGAGAGCCAACTCGTGCGAACACAATGTTGGAGATTCAGAATAGCTCGAGCCGCATCTTGATGCCGGGCGGTGTGTCTCGTGCAAGCGGTTCAATCTCTTCTCGCGGCGGCATCCTGAGCCGAGCGGCTTCTGCCTTTCTTGTGCCCGCCGATGCAACATACTTCTGCATGACGTACTCTCCTTGATATCCGACTTTCTCAAGTAGTTCAAGGATTGCTCGTATGTCTCGATTCGACAGGAGATTGCCTGCATAGGTAGTCCGTGGCCAGAAGGCGGCATCCGAGCTCATCACCAAGTCTATACTCTCGCGGACCTTGGGCCAAGGGTCATTGGGTGTTCTGACAACCTCACGATACCTAATGGGATCAGCCTTGATATCAAACCAGACTGAATCGAGATATGGAAGACAATTCTTCAGAACCTCGGGCATGGAGCCTTGAGTATTCAGGTTAAGGTGATAGTCGTCCTTTTGCCTCAGTTGCTTCAGGAGCTGTGGAAGGTCTCGATGAATCGTTGGTTCGCCGCCTGTGATGCAGCAACCACTGGAGAGACTCCCTTGCGTCTTCTTGACTATGGCTTGTATAGGCATGTCAGTCCCCGAAGACCGGGGGATGATCTGAGCATTCTGGCAGTAAGAACAATCAAAATTGCACCCCGCTGTAAAGACCACCGTGACAGGAATGCCCGGAACATCAACTAGGCTTATGTCAATGATTGAACCAATTCTCATACTGTTTCTTCAGTCCACCTTACACCATGCGTCAGTTAAATCTGCAGCGCAAGGGCAGGCCCTCTTAACTTCAAGCAATCCGGCGACGATGCCTGTCGTTATTCAAGAATGTATTCGATTAATCATTGTGTGAGAACGCTTTACCTAGAACACTTATTTTACAGAAGCCAGATGGTCAGTCGGGACCTTCGCAATGGCTAATGGATCTAACAGGCGAGAACATATTCTCCAGAGTACACTGTTTCACATACAAGTAAATCAGTGTCAATACATTGATAATTTCCCTGAAGCAGTGACATCAGTCTTTGATGACATGATTCAGAAGAAGAAGATGCGCGATTTCGAAGTTGTCAAGAAGAGGCTGTACCGAATAAGCACGAGTTTCTTCGAAATCAACAAGAAGAAGGTAAGCAAGAAAGATTTCTTTGAAGGGCTGTACAGGCGCGTTTCTGGCAAGAGGAACTAGAACTGCAAAGCATCAAGAAAGTCGGCACCCTAGCCTTCAGCCTTTGGTCGTGGCCACCTCATCGTACGAGGCTACGCAGCTTCCGAGTTCTGGAAAGTAATGAC
>Ga0153916_10001997_pt1 | contig 14934 bp, 16 predicted proteins | sample Opewatmetagenome_FD_109642 | JGI IMG/M metagenome (GOLD analysis project Ga0153916, IMG submission 109642) | Freshwater wetland microbial communities from Ohio, USA - Open water 3 Core 3 Depth 4 metaG | ecosystem: Environmental > Aquatic > Freshwater > Wetlands | place: USA: Ohio, Lake Erie...
AACCGGGTCGAGTTTGTTAATCGGCTCGGTAAAGGGCTTGATTTGTAACGCACTCTTGATTTGCGTCTTGTAAATCGTCGAGTACTCGGTATTGATTATGAATTTACTTTCTACCGCTTCGTAAGTTTCGATTAATATAGCGGAAACCACCACTCCGTATTTATTGCGATTATATGTTATACGACGATTACCGGTAAGAACTATATCGTTATCAGTAAGCGTAACTGATGCTACTCCGCTACTTTCGATTTTCTTTATACCAATCGCGCCCGAATCGGTAATATACGCAAAGTAGCCGATTAGACGTAGCTCTTCGATTAAGATGTTTTTCACGACTGTTTTATCGGTAAATCCGTATCCGCGGCCGATATAATACGGTGGGTAAGCACGTGTTCCCAATTCCGTATACGCCGCTGCGAAACTTTCCGCGTCGATATCGGCATTGGTAATGAACGGGTAAAGCCCTAAATCCGTATCGACTGATTTCTCGATAAAACCGCCTACGGAATTAAACACATCTGCGATATTGGCAGAAATACCAAGCGCGATTCGGCTTAGAGTAGATTTGCCATCGATAAAAATCGTAACCGACCCGGCGATACCGGTATGATCGAAATAGTGATTAGTAGCGTCTATCTCGTCGACAATAAGGTCTACTTTTCCGTCATCAGTTTCGAGCCGCAACGAATCATGAACCAATATCTGGCTCAATAGCGCATCATCACAATAGATTCGGTTCGCGGGAGCGAACGGTTCTAGACCGCCGACTGTGCAAATCGCGCCCGGACCGTCGAGTTTATAATCGTCGGTATAGGTATTGAGATCTGAATTACGTATCGGATTGATCCAGTTTTGCGGCGCGTTTACATCCGAGGGAAAAAGCGTACCCGACTTATCAACAGAATACGCACCGACATCGCCAAGCCGAATATACCAGGTCATACCGAATGCGAGTACGAACATATCAGTCGATGCTCGCTTCTGTACGGCCGCCGACCAGGAAAAAATATACGGACTCCAAACTACGTCTTCGCGATGAGCATAAGCCGAGCCGAGTCCGTTATCGTAAAACGCAATCGAAAAGCCGGTGTAACTAGGTGGCCCGGCAGGTAGCGGATCATGCATTGTTACGCATAAAAAATAAGCGCTCTCGTGCTCTTCGATAGAGATATTAGTAATATAATCATAGGGATCGACTAACAAAGCAACGATTTCCGCAAACTCGGCATTTATCGCAGCTATAAAATCATCAGTAGTTGCGTAATATCCCGTTACCCAGCGGGTTTCCTTGTGATTTATAGACGTACTCCAAATCGGGCTACTAACCTGCATACCGCAACACGCGTGATACGGCCGATAGATACCCGTGATATAATACTTATCATCCGAGCCGATTGAGCCGGACATAACACCCATGACGTTACTTATCGTCATCTTCCACGTAACACCGTCCGGATCGAGACTCGGGGATTGAGATACCATACCGCGCCAAATCAGTTCGTCTTCGGTAAGTCGAACCGTACCGTATGCGCCCACGCTATAAGTAGGAAACGCCGCGCCCTGGTCAGCTAGCTTTGCAGCAACGCCCGTCACGCCGATTACTTCGCCAAGCGTATAGTCACCGGACCGGGTTTTGATTTCGTATTTGGTATTAGTAAGTTTTCTTATTACCGTTGCGGTTACCGCGCTTGTCTGGCCGGTAATCACATCGCCTACCGCCCAGTCGGTAGCGGGCGCGACATCGAGGTTTATCGATTCGACTGAGTTATCAAATAGTCGTAGCTTATCGCTTACTACACCCTCGTACCGGAACAAATACGCGCGACGATTCAGGTATGTCGGCGGAGTATCGTATATTCGATTATCAGGATCGAAATAGTTGCCAGGGGTGCCCCAATCGGATTTTACATGATGGCTTTGCGGCTGAGTATCCCAATAGCATGGATAAGTCTTCCAAGTGGCGATATTATCGATGATCGATACGATTGAATCGATATATACCGCTTCGGTACCTAAATGCACGACCCGGCCTGCATAGAAATAGTCATCCTGCACAATCATTGAAATATCGGATTTCGCGCCCCCGGTAGCGATTATGGCCGTGGTATATACCCCGATTGTGTGTGGGTATCGACCGAACTGCTCAGCGGCTTTTTGATGCCTAATCGAGACGGTCATGGATTTCGAGTTTACAATCGAATCCATAAGCGATAACTCTTCGGTTATCCGTAGACCGTCGTATTGCAGCCCCGCGTATCGAATGCGCCCGTCGAACGTGGTACCTTCTAGGTTTATAGCGGTTACCCACTCTACGGGTGCACCTTCGATCATCAGCCTGTAATTGATTTCAGCCATTTAAGTCGATAGATATCCTGCTCGGATGGCATTGATTTGCACTTCGTATAAATCATTGTAATCGCCTACCATACGAATCGGCTTGAACGAGCCTTCCCGTAAATAATAGATATTGTACGGCTGCGCGGAGTTTATCGATACGAACGGTAAACCCTTACGGCATTGAGAAAACAGTACGTTCCAACCGCATGGATGGTTACCGTAAACCGTTCCATAAGTATTGCCCCAGATATTGCTTTTCGGCTCGCCCACGTGACTAAAGTCGTGATAAATCGGACTATACCCACGGCAGTTGCCAACTGGTTCGACCCCGCTACATGGCTGAACAATTGTCGAAATCGATTCCGCCTCGTATAAGCCGCTGTCTTTACTCGTATAGGCAATCGTCGGAATAATAGCGTATTTCGATGGATGAATACCAGTATGAGAAGTTGCGTATCCCGTAGTAGCATTGGCAAACCCGAGTAATTCCATCGCCTCTAACGTATCGGGACTAAACCTAAATAAAGTAGAGCCGTTTGCAGTTGATATGGTAAATATCCCACTTGACGATATTGCGAAATGAAGATGTGTAGTCCATCCCGCAGCCGTACTCTTTATCAATGCCGCAGCTTCTATAGCCGCTAAAAACGTTGTATTCGGCCATGCTGATTGAGTAACCGTACTCTCGGGATTAGTTATACCATGCACATAAATAGTACGAAGTGTCTGGCTTAATAAGCATTTAGTCTGTACAAGCTGAGCTGCGATATCGGATGCGTACAAGCTGAAAAAACCCGCTCCGCCGGAAAGATTAAAACCCGCAATAAACCGACTTGCGGGAAGAGCCGCCAGATCAAATCCGATTTCATATCGGTAAATCGTAGTCATGGCGATATCATTTCCTGCTTAATGCTTAGTGACGTATCCGCTAAATACGCGGCTCGCATAGAATCGTAAATCGCAACTCCCGCCTCTCGGGATGGATTCAGGGTCGAGATATTTATCACCACGGGTGCACCCGATGTGGTTGGGATATTGGAGTATTGGTCCGATTGTCGACCGAGTTCGGTACCGGCTGCCGGAGTGGCCGCGCCGCCACCTTTACCGCCCGCTTGACTACCTCCCGTCATGCGCGCGCCCGCCGCGCCCATAGCGAGCCCGGTAGCGATTTCAGCCGCGCCCGCTGCCGCTAACGGACCGGCTGCCGCCCAGCCGTAACCGGGTATCCACGCCAGCGCCGCCGCCTTTAGTACGTTCGCCGTGCCATCCGCAAATAGACTGTCCCCAATCGATTCGATAATCGCACCGGCTTCGAGTTTTTTGCCTTTGACTACGTCCTGTAAAGACTTGGCGCCGACATTAGCGACTATCGCAAACGACTGAAAAGCGAGTTCCTTTTGTAGCGTCGCGTTTTCTTCGGCTTGCTTTGTCTTTTCTTCTTGGGCTTTTCTATGAGCCTCGACGTCCTCTTCGTACTGCCGTTTCTGGAACTCTACCGTCTCCTGAGTCCAAGCGCGTTTTTCGCTTTCAACGTCTTTATGGTACTGCAAATAACTTGCGAGCGCGTCCTTACTTTCGTCCGCATCCGACTTTTCGATCATGCCGTTTATCGCGCGTATCTTTCGCTCGTTTTCCGCAGTAAGCTTAAACGAATCGATTGAAGCCGCGCCGGTACCCGACGCCCGCCGTTCGCGCTCAAGCGACTTTTCCGCATCGGCGATTTCCTTGAGTGCCTTGTTCCTCTCCTGATATTGCTTAGTTTCCTCTTCTAACGCCTTGATCGTTTCTTCGGTAACATTAAGGTTTCCCAATGCTATTTCACGCCGAGCGCGATCGAAATCGGCTTGCGTAGCTTCTAATGTATTAAGTTTTTCCCATAACGCGCCGCGTTCGCGTTGAGCGATTTGCAAATCGAGTTCCGCAAGCCGCTGCTCTTTCATTGTTTTTACTGATTTCACGGACTCTTTATTTAGCTTAGCCAGCTTATCGGCTGCGCTTTCGTAGTTTTTTGCTAAATATCCTATGCCAGCAATCAGCCCCGCCGCCGCGATTCCTACTCCCGTACCGACTCCAAGAGCGGCCATAATGCCCTGCGCTGCGGATGCACTTGCGCCAAGTTGTCCGGTCAGGTCGTTAATATTTATGCCTAAGCCTTGAATGTTCCGGCCTAATAGCTGCATAGCGGGCGCAATACGTAAAACATTATTGCTTAGAACCTCCGAAGATTTACTCGCGTTAGTATTAGCTACCGAATACTGATTTAGAACTGCGGTGATCGGCGAGGCTTTCGGCCCGAGCTGGCCTATTGCGTTACTGACATTGGTTGCGCCCGCGACTACTTTACCATCGCCTTGAATTTCAAGCTTGTATATTATCGGCTCGGGATTGGCTTCATTTCCCATGGGTTTTTTCTTTTAGCTTTTCGTGTTGCTCATCGAACTGTTTACTTTTCACCCGGCTTGAAATCGCGATATACATCTCAAGAGCGTGCCAAACCCGTTCGCTATCATCGCCAGATAGCCACGCGCCGATATTGCCCGCTTCGTAATACGCGTATAACTCACCCGTCCGCGCGACCAACGGACTGGTAAACGCTCGCCATGGGCAACCGGTAACGCGAATACCGGTAAAGGCGTGAATGGCCCGCAGGTATACTTCCGTGCGCTGACTATTCGCGCGGCCCGATACCGGCCCGTGACAATCGCAGCCAAAACTCGCCGCAATAGTCGCGCCATCCCGGCCCACCATCTGTACGGCTTTTTGCTGGTACTCTCCACGGGGCTGACCTCCACACGGTATTACCGGCCCGTCCGTGCCAATAGTTCGAGCGAGGTAGACGGCGGCTGCAATTTGTTCCACATCGAACGGGGTAAAAAACTTAGCTGGTAGGCGACCGTTCCAATCTCCTGCACCTCAGCAGGCGAGAACGCTTCCAGGTCTGACGTAGTGCAATACGCCTTATCGCCCTGTACGCCCGTAGGCGCCCATTTGGCCATCGGCTGGCCGTTCGTATCGGTAGCGTTTTCGACGGCAACTACGGCCCATGTAAACGCCGCAACGGCCCGCTCGTAGTCGGTCGTGCAGCGCGCTATCGGGCCGTTCATTTGAGCACGGCTTAGCGGCCGAATAACGAACACCACGGGTACCGTACCTGGTATCAGGTGCGGCACGATGACGTCCATATCGCGACCGCGGGCGTACTCGACAATCGGTATTTTTTGCGTGACCGGATCGGCAATCCCGGCCGATTCCTGATTTATCGCCGGATCGAATATGCAGATGATTTTTCGTGGTTCATTCATGGCCTTAGAACACGTGAATCTTTACCGGGCTGTTTGCTAACTCGGTCGCGGTATCGACGCCCGTGGTATGCATCGGGTCGAGTTTTGCCGCCCACGATATCTCCTGTTCGACAATACCGTTTGCGCGGGTAATTTCCCAGTTCGTCACTTGCGCGCACCCGATGCAAATAAGAATGCATCCAGTAGACTCCGACGAGCCGATTTGAAAGTTTATCGATATCGATGTTTTCGCATCCCGGAGCGCGGACCACGTGGTATCGCCCTCTTCTAACGGAACGCGGAACTTACCGCGAATCTTCGGCGACTCGCCCGACATTACATATGCGGCAATCGTATTGGTACCGCACGGACCGGTAACGGCCACGTATTTGGAGTTCGCAAAATCAAACGATATCTCGGACGCGGGTATGCATGACTGAAGCGCAACGGGAGTGTCGGGCGCGGCTACGTTTATCGCGAACGCGGTAAATCGCCCGTCGGATACCATCTGCTCGCCGATATTGGTATATGTTACATTATGTATTCCGGTAACTAGTTCGTGCTTATTATCCCAAGTCGCAAAGTCAATCGTAAACTTTATCGTCGGCCGTTCACCTGGCTTGAACTCGAACGTGGGCGCGGTTATGCATTGCCCGCCACGAAGTAGCCAGCAATCGTGATTGGTATCAGCCCCCTCGACTAAGAACTGATACGACTTGACGTTTGCGGTAACCCTGTTTGCCAAGTACAAATCGATTGACCGGTATAAGTAATCGGCCGCAACTGGCGCACTCGGAAGCGCTTGGTCGATGGTAACCAAATCGGTAGCAACGGTCACGGCCTCGCGCGCATACATTACGCCCGCGGTATCGGCCCATGCTACGCCGCACCCTTCGGCCGCGTTTGCAAAATCGCTAGTTGCAAGCGCCGACACCGTGCAGCCCGCGTTCGCGTCCATGCTGGTACCGAGCGTATGCCCGCCCATCCAGGTCGCAAGCAGTTTAGTCGCGGGCGAGTCGACAATCGCAACCGGGGAACCGCCGGCCGCGCTTCTAAGGGTCGGTAAAAAGAACGGTATCGAAAATACCAGTTGCGCCTTTTTTACCCCTAATATCTCGACCGCGTGATCATCCCGGTTTTGACGCAAGTATTTACTCTCGATCATTGGTTGTTCGAGTTTGCACTCGACCGTCCCCTCGATTGCGGGTACATCGAAAAAGTCGGCAATCGTACCGGTATGATCTACGCCAAGCGAGCCGTTCGGCTCTTCGTAGCATCGAAGTCTCTGGATTTGAGCGACGTGAATAGTTGCCATAATATCTCCTAAACTAACTGACTATCGTAAACGATTGCGGTACCGGTAACATCGACGATAGCGATCTGCTTATCCCAATCCTCGCGCGGGGTAGTGGTTTGCAGATTGGTAAGCATCCCGCTCACGATTCCCGTGGCTAAAGCCGCGCTTGTTTGACGCAGATTGTTGGGCATACCAAGCGCCTGAATAATCATATCGCATACCGAGTATATATTCGCACGCACTGTATTGCGATTATCCTCGGTAGCCGCGGATGGAAAATGAAAGTAAAGCGTGATAGTGACTGGAAGATTTACGACGCGGTAGTTCGCTAACGCCGATAGCGGGGTTGACGGGTGATTGACAAGCGCGCCGAAAAACAAATCGTATCTCGGGCCGATTAGCGATAGTCCTTCCCACGCGCGTTCGTGCCCTTGCGAGACCGTACCGGCAGTGACTTTGCGGGTAGTACCAATCGTACCGACTAGTAACTCGTCGATTGCGGTACGAATACGCGCGACTTCTATCATTGCATGACCCCGAGATCAATAAGCCGTTTTCGAAAGTCGGTCCAAAACTTTCCGCCGCTACCCTCGGTCTCAAGTCGGCCTGCTTCGTTTAGGGGAAATACCGCCCGGCGTGGCATCTTTTCGGTACCGTCGGCTTTTTTGGTACCGAACTGATGATAATGCAAGTAATGCATATTGTTGCCAAACTCTAAGCCGCGGTTGACTACCCGGCCGATCATCGCCCACATCATCCGGCCCTCGTCTACCAGAATGAGCTGATCCTTGCGCTTTTTTCGCTCGAGCGTCGATTCGGCAAGCGGCTTGAATGGCGTGTCCCGGCTATCGGCCTGTGCGCGAATACGCTTTATCGCATACGTACTCAAATCCGCCGCCGCGACTTTTAGCGCCTTTTCCAGGCCCGTGGGATAGTTCACCAGCAGCTTCAGCTTGCGCTCTGCGGTCTCAAGCCCGGTAACTTTTAGTGCCGCCTCGGCCATCAGAACGTGTCCATATCGTGCCGGTGAAAAATCGTTGGGCACCCGGTCGCACTATCCGAGTAGTCGGTACTGCTAATGCCGCCCGTTGCGCCCGTAGTATCGATTGGTAAATCCAGTTCCGCTTCGCCCGATAGTATTGCCGCCCTGGCTTTGGCCATGCTCGAGTTGGCCCAACCCTCCGGTAGCGGCAGACGCTTATCCGGCCGGTTGTAGCCAAGCCAAACCAGTTCGCCTAACGTCGCGAGCATGATGAACTGGTCGGTTGTGGTTGCGGGCGCGGTATAGCCCGCGGAACGAATCGCGTTTTGGATCACGCCCGTGGCCGCCTCGATCGTTGCGGTAAGCGCCGCCGCGCTATAGACGCCCGCGTCGGTAAAAAGAGCGGTGCGCACGGCGCTACCGATCATGTTGTTGACGTACGTTTGGTCGATATACTGGTCAGCCACGGGCTATCACCTTTAACGCGTTCGCGCTGATTGCGATTGCGCCATCAATACCGATTTGACAGACTCGGCTACGATTCGGGCGATTATTGTTTCGTTTATCCCGCCGTTTTTGCTCGCCTCTAACAGCGCGTCGAGCATCGGGTTTCGAGCGGCTTTAGGGATTATGCCGGTTTTGATAACCTTGCAACTTACGAGCGGCAACAAATCCCGGCCCGCGGTATATTGATTAAAACACGCTTCAACCGATTCGGGCCATGCTTGAAGCGCTTCGATTACCTCTCGGCTATCGGCCGGCATCGTTGACAAGTGTTTGGCCTTGAGGTACGCGGCTTTTTTGCTTTCGAACATCTCGCGCGCGCGTACCAATATCTCCGGGTTAGTCTCGACTAGCGATTGCACCTTGGGCAAATCCTCTTCGAATATCACAAACCGGTGAACCCCCGGGCCGCAAACATTGGACTTTTCGCCCTCGCCTTGCGGCAACAGTAGGTTAGTGGTACTGCGGTTTTCGATTTCGATTTCCACCATCGGTGTATCGCGAACCGGATCTTTATACATTATGTATCTCCTTGCGAATAGGACGAAAAAGCTTTTTACTGCTAATCCGCCCTTGATTTTCGGCTGTAAACTAAACGCTATTTTTATGTAGCGTCACTCATCCATCCGCGCCACGACCCGGTTCCGATTGCCTCGATTGCGAAATAGGTACTATTGGCGTCGAGTGTTATCTCGATTGCCGTGCCCGAAAATACTGCCGCTCCGGTAGTTGCCCCCGGAGTTAGCGCATAGGTAGATAAAGTCGATACGCCAGTAGTCGATACTTCGATAGAACTGGATGTACCAAACGCGATATACAGGTCTGAATCGATAGCCTCGATTACGATTTTACGGCCGAGCCACTCACCAGGCGTCGCGTATACCTGGTGAGTGCTCGAGGTCGCATATCCGTAAACATGGCTTGTTACCGGCTGCTTTATCAGAGTCGGAGTATACATGCTACTCCTTTTTTTAGACGACGTGCCTGTAGATCGACATCCACGCAAACGGCGCAACGATCAAATCGGCGGTTACCGACCATAGATACTCATCGCGGAAAAACGCATTATCCGAGGTCGGCTGATCCATGGCGGTAACGTGCATCGAATCGGACTCGATTAGGATTAGCGGCCGCTGCCCGCCCGCGAATGTCGAATCGATCATGTACCAATAGTTGGCGTAAGTTCCGACAAGACGCGGGTTTTCCACGACCGTGAACGCGCCCTGCCACATGTTTTGCATCGTAGACGAGGTTACTACCGACGCGGTAGCCTCGGCACCGGATGCGTCAATCTTAAGTACCCGGTCGTTGGCCTCGGCGATTTCGCGCGCTCTTTGCGTGAGCGCGGGTCCGCACATAATCGTATCGTAGTTGATGCCCATGTACTCACCGTTTTCGTAGGTGAGTGCCATCCCGGCGTTGCGCGTTGCAGTAACCGCCGCCAGCGACATTGCGGTCGTGCCGGTATTGCCCTGTGTACCGCCCGCTTCGGTTGCCCACGGGTGGCTGGCGCTAAACAAAGCTACGCCATCGAGCCCGGTGGGGGTTGCGATAAGTTGCGCGAACGATATCCGATCATACGCATCGATTTGGTCAGACAAAAAGTTTGATATCTTTTTGCCGACCATACCCGATTTATCATACTGAACTTCCCGGCGAGTTAGCCGCATGGAAGCTTCAAAAGGCACGGTCTGGTGAGTTTGTGCGTATGCTCGAAATGTTTTGAACTGTTTAGCGCCCGTCCACTGTCTCATCTTCGGCCCAGCTCCCGGCTGCACGAGCTGATTGAGGTCGCTTCCCGAGGTCATCTTCTCGGTAAAGCGAAGAAATACTCCCGCTTGCGGGTTGCTAAATAGGTCTACCGTAGCTTTTTGTACTACGGTATTGATGGTAGCTAATGCGGTTTGAAGGTCTGCATATGCGGTCATGTTAATTCACCTATGATCCTTTTACTCGCGATTAGCTATTAGCCGGTAGGGCTACCTCGTTGAGTGCGACCCAAGCCCAGCCGCTAGCCTCGATTGATTTACATACGCCGCACGCGGCCGATACGGTTGCTGCGGACACGACGCTTCCCGAGTCGTTGCAGTAAACCTGCGTTTCGACATCGGCTACCGTTATATCGGACTCGCAAGGCAATAGCGCCTCGACGTGCTGATACAGTTCAACGCGCCCGCCCGCGACTGCGCCATTAAGAGCGAGGCCCGCGAACTTCTGGCTTGCTGAATCGGCCGGCACGATTAGTTCTCCGGACGCGTCATAGCAGCATAAGCCGCCTTTATAGATGGTAACTCCGGACGCGACGAGTGCGGACTGTTTTTTGCCGCCCTCGATATTTTTGAGCCTTACAATCCTGTCTGCGCTTAATGCAGCCATTTATGTCTCCTGTAAATCGTCGACTTAGTCAGACGATACTTACGTGTTCATCTCGCCAATGGCTGCCACTAACGCGGCGTCGTTGGTATACATGGGCCGACCGTGGATTTTTATGTTCTTCAGTATATTTACAGCATCTAGCTGCGATTTACTAAGGCTATCAATTCGGGGCATAGCCGTCTTGGGATCGGTCTTGGCTTGTTTATCGCCTATCGGCACTACCTTGACCTTGGAGAACAGTCGCTCCCCTTTATCCCAATCGACTGCGTAAATATCGATTGCATCCTGTTTCTGTTCCGGTAGCAGATATCCCGTACTAAGTAACTCATCGACACGGGTATCGATTTTCTTGGCAAGCGCGATTTTATCGGCCTCCGCTTTCTGTGCAATAACCGCGGCCTTTTCCGATTCGAGCGCTTCTACACGTTTGCTTAGAGCGATTAGTTGCGCCTCTTTTATGTCGAGTTCCTTGGACATTACGGCCGTGCCGGCTTTGTTTTCGACGCTATCGCCCTTGAGGATTGCTATTATCTTATCGAGATTATCCTGGATAAGGCCCGTGACCGTTGCCTCATCGACGCCGACGCCTTGCGCAATCGCGGCTAGTAGTGACGGCTTTTTGCCCTGCGCCTCGCCGATATCGGCGGGCTTGGTATCGCCTGCCGTATCGGCCTTGACTACAACCGGCTCGCCCTCAATTGGTTTGGCAGCCGTTACGCACCCGCTTTTATCGTCTTTTTTCATCGTAATATCCTTTGATAAAACTATTGGCGTCAATCCGTCCTGGTAGGGATTTACCGTCAACGCGACATTGAATAGTTGCAGCGGTTCGACCTCGCCCGACTTTCTGTCGATAACGTTGCTCTGAATTACGGGGCTACAAAACCCGTACGAGCCCGCGCGAATAAGGTCGGTAGCTTTTTGGGTAAACTTGCCGAGGCCCCATATGCCATCGTCGCGAAGTTCCAGCCGCGTCACGTACCCCGCTGTTTCGATTGGGCCGCTCTTATGCGACGCCGCTACCGTCTGGTGGTCGTAGTCGATAGAACACGGTGTCGAGTACCGATTGAATAGTTCCACCATCCGCCCGAGATTATCGCGTTCGAATTGTAGCGCTTGTCCGTCGGGCATAAAGTACGAGCCGAGCGCGAGGATATGGAACCACGCCTGCGCGGCCGCGCCGTCGAAGGGGTCCGCAAACCTCAACGGGGTCGATAGCTGATACGCCGGTGTCATAACATTTACGATACTGGCGCAATTTTAAACTAGTTACAAGCTACTTTATGCATACCTGAAACTTTTTGCATACTGAACAGTTGTATTCATTTATCTTACCAATTTGCGTAAACGCCGCTTTTTAGGTCGATTTCGGCTTAACTTAATTCAGTATATGTCGAATAATATAATAGGAGTGAAAAGATGAAAACCGTAGTAATAGTGATGCTCGCGATGATGGTTGGATGCGCGTACGGGCCGGACGGCGAAGAACAAAAATATGTAAGTGATAAAGCCGACCTCGAATATATATTCGAAATAGTCGACCAAGCATTTGAGGAATCGAATGTGTCAGGTAGTGAAGTTTCCACAGAATGCAAGGCGCCGATTCAAGAGGATTTAATAATCCGCGTTGATGCGTTGAAAAACAGAACTTTTCGTTTAATCGGTAGCGATTATTTTCGTCAAATTTGTTACCGATGCGTTCCAAGACATAGCTTAATGGACGATTTCTGTAATCAGGAAAACCGAAGAGCAGATTTCAAGAAAGATATTCTATCTCGTCTCTAATCAGATTTTTTACCGCTATAATTCGTTTCCCATCTACCATCCGAACTCCGGGTTTATTGCTTCCCTAAATGGCTCGGCGGTTTCGTGCAGCTTCGCGTCACCGGGTACCTCCGGCAGGCTTACCCAAACGCAGCGGCAATTGAAGTCTATCGGCGGTATAAGCATTTCGGTCGCGGGGTTTTTGAACGCGAACACGGCGTTATCGAGTTTGCGGTGGGTAGGCCGTACGCTCGCGTCGGCCATAGTTAGGTACTGCCAGTACGGCCGCTCGTCGGCTATCTCCTCGACCTGGTCATACTTGCCGCTAGAATAGGCCGTGTTGACGTTCGTCCGGAAGGCCATCCGCAGGTAGCTATCCTTTTCCTGCCCGATACCAAGGCCGTTGGTTTCGGGGTTCAGTATCTCGATGGCAAACTCGTCGTAGGTCAGCCCTCGGTCAAGCGCTTCCAGGGTCTTGGCCTTTAGCTTTTCTTTCAAAATCTTGACAAGTTCTTTTTGGCCCACTTCGGTGCGCGCGTCGATTTCCTGTAGCAGCGCCTTGAATAATTTTTCGTCGTAAATCGTACTGTTTTTCAATGCTTCTATCGCCTCGTCGGCGCTCATTTGCATGATGTTTTTTTCTGCCGCAAACAGCTTTAGCCGGAGCGCCGTATCCAACCGGCCCGCGATTTGCGCTACGGTATTGGCCTCCCGGAACGCTCGGGCTATTGCGTCATCAGTACCAAGGCGCGTCACCATAGCATCGATACCGGCCGATAGCGCATCCCGGTCCTTTGCCGATTTGATTTTCTTCCCGAGCTCGGCAAGCCATGGCTGTAGTACTTTAGCCGCGGCCGCGGTATCGTGCTCGACGCGCTCGTCGATTCGTTTCCGAGTCGCAACCGCTCCTTTACGGCTATCCATGGGCTTAGCGGCAACTAAGCCCAATCGGCTTTTTTTGCCAGTTCCCGGCTAAACGGAATACGCGCTTGCCCGCCAGGGGTAGTAGCCGGCGCGGACTCGGCCTCCGGTTCCGATGCGGCGCCGTACTTGAACCGGAACTCGGGTAGCGTCGGCCGTTTGGTAAATAGATGCATATTGAGGTTTATCAGCGGCTCGAATAGCTGTTTTTGAATCGTTGCCGAAAACGCAAGTGCATCCCGGTTGCGCTTCGGGTCGACAACGCTTGTAGCGCGTTGCTGTACCGCCGCAAGCGAGCCTACCTCTCCGGCTTGATTTATATCGCTCGAGCCGAGAATAAACCGAGTAATGCTATCGGTTGACCATTTCAAGAACCGTTCGAAACCATCCACGGAGGTCGTGTTACTGCCTTGCGTAATCTCGGGCTTGGTATCGCCCTTTACGACCGAGACGTGATCGTAACTCCAGTGTTCGAGCTCGGTACGAATAGCCTCGATAACGTCATCAGGTGTGGTTTCGGCAACGTGTACCAAAATATGCGGCTGGCCATAAACTTCCGAATAATGCAACCAAAACTTTTGCGTATAATGCCGAAACAAAAACGGGTACGCAATGCCGCGAACCAAGCCGTACATGCACGGGTCGCCTTGACGCTCGAGTGAGGTATGAATAAGCCATTTATTGGGTAGTAACTCTTCGCCATACGCGCCTTTTAGGCCGTAGTCGTAAAGCCGTAGTTGCCACTGTGGGGTATAGATAAACCGGCGCGGGTTTACGTACATAATATCGGTCACTTCGAGGTTACCATTGCGATATTTCCATTCGAATTCGTGCGCGCTAAACCCAACCGGTATCGCCTCGGCAATACTCAAAAAGCGCTGATATAAATCGGGTATCTTGTCAAGCACATCGGACACGAAGGCGGCCGCCGCGGTATCGTCCGGGTCGTTACTGGATGGGGTAACTTCCCAAGTAGGCGATATTACTCTGTCTATTCGTGAAGATATCGAGCTTGAAATATCGAGGTCCCGGTCGAGCATGTAGTTGTAAAACTCGATATAGCGCTGAATACGTCCCTGGTTAATCTCATTGATGATGTTATTGACATCCGCGACCGTTTTTACCGGTATCGCGTAAACATTCCGGTACGCCTCTAAAGCGGTTCGCTTCGATTGGGTCGTATTAACGAGATTTATGTTCGGCATTTTCAGCTCCTAAAATCTCGGCCTTGCATCCGAAAAGATACGGCCGGGATGTGAATAGAACGTAGGCGCCTTGAGTCTCTCAGGCATAAATAGCATACTCACCGCGTCCGCTTCATCAGGCGAGTGGCCAATACGTTTTTTCATGTCCTCTTTGGGCTCGATTACGACGCGGCCCTTACTATCGGGCTTCCATTTGATGTCGGACAAATCCGCCGCTAAATCCTCGTCGGCCGGGTCAATATCAATTTCGCCACGTTCAAATAGCCC